>OBDK01000087.1_pt1 | contig 22406 bp, 34 predicted proteins | sample 1518101 | NCBI WGS metagenome assembly OBDK01 (sample SAMN01760936, study PRJEB22395) | human gut metagenome | reverse complement strand
CAAATTTAGCTATATAACCAATTCCGAGTCCTATAGCATAGCCTAAATAGTATGGTATCTGATTAAAAAATGTTATCATACTATTTATTGCGTTTGGCAATGTTACTGTTACAAAATTCGTAAAAGCTTCTGGAATTGTCACTGTAAAAAATCCAATAAAACTGTCAACAATTCCTCCGACTAACTCAACAAAACTATTAAATGCTTCGGGAATTGTTTCTGTAAAAAATGCCACTACATTGTCTGCGAACCCTTGTATTGTTTCAACTGCCGAATCAATAAATTCTGGTAAAGTTTCTGTAAAAAATCCTCCAACTATTTCAAATGCACTATTTACTACTTCTGGTATTTGTTCAAAGATTTCAGATATTGTTTCAAAAAATGTTTGAAACACTTCCGCTATATCTTCCAGACCTAATGCACTCAATATGTTTACTCCGAGTTCTCCAACTAATGACAATATGTTACTTGCCAATCCTGTTATCCCTGTCAGCAATCCGCTGAATATTGTTCCGATTCCTTTTGTAAACAAATCTACATCGCCATTAATAATTCCAACGGCTGTTTGTACGATTCCCTCAATAACTGTCATAACAGATTCTATAACTGTTGCTACCCCTTGAAATGCATTTGTAAACAATGGTGCTATTATGTTACAAAATCCCAACCATAACGATTTAAGGGCATTAATCACTCCCGAAAAATCTACATTCAAATTTGATAATGTTTCTTTTATACTGTTTATCGACTCACCTATTTTTGCTTTGACTTCATCAAATACAGAAACTATTTTATTTCTAAATGTTTCGTTTGTTTTCCACAATGTCACAAAAGCCGCAACCAATACTCCGATAACTGCGACAACTGAAAGAACAGGAACTAGCATCCCACTGAATCCTGCCATAAGGCTTGATATGATTGCAGGAATGCCACCCATCTGCATTGCCAAACCTGCATAGCCTGCTTTCACAAGGTCTATTGATGTTTTTATTGTTTGCAATGTTGTTCCAAATGTTTTAAAGGCTGTTACTGCCATTGAGACAAATTTAAACAATTTACTCATGATAAGCATAACTGGTCCGATAGCCGCTACAACCAATCCAATCTTGACAATCATATCTTGTTGTGCATCTGTCAAATTATTAAATTTTGTTACTAACACATTAATAACATCTGCTAACTTTCTAATATACGGTGTTAACCTTTGACCTATCACAATACCTGCTCCTTCTAAAGCTGACTGTAACAATGTCAAAGAACCTTTTAAATTGTCCAACTGTGTTTCTGCCTGTTGTGCCGCTGAACCTGTTGCATCCTTCAACCCTGTTTTAAACTTATCTACCGTTTTTGTTGTTGCCGCTGTCATTTTGTTAAAAGCGTTCATACCATATGTTGTAAATATTTGATTTTTTGTTGCATTTGCTTCTTCATCGGACATGCCTGCAAATGCTTTTGATAATTCATCCACAATATCATTAAAATCTCTGGCTTTTCCCGAACCATCATATGCGGATATTCCCAATTCATCTAATGCCTTTTTTGCCTTTGATGTTGGAGTATAAATATCTGCCATTGCTCTGGCTAACATCGTGGATGCTTCTCCACCTGTTATATTTTGTTCAGCTAATCTTAACAAACTTAATGTTGTGCTGTCAACACTTTGTTTATAATTGTTTGCTGTAGCCGAAACACCAGATAAGGCTTCTCCTAATCCTCTAACATCAGTATTAGCCAATGTTGCTCCTTTTGCCATTAAATCGGCATACTTTTGAGCATTATCCATCGAATCTCCGAAACCTTTTACAGAAGCCGTTACATACGTTGCCGCACTATCAAGACTCATTGCTCCTGCCGATGCCAAACTCAAAACTGTTGGGATTGCCTTAATAGACTCGTCTGCCGACAAACCTGCTTGTGCTAATATATTTAATCCTTCTGCGGCTTCACTAGCTGTATACTTTGTTGTAGCACCCATGTTCAAAGCCGTCTTTTGTAAGTTCTCAAAATCTTTATTTCCATTTTTAATTTGTTCAGTCGTGATTCCCATTGTTGCCGCAACCTGTGACATAGCACTCTCAAATTTAGTTGCTACACCAACCGAAGCCGCCCCAACACCAACAAGAGGGAGAGTCAAACCTTTTGTTAACCCTCCCCCTACTGTGGAAAATGCACTGCTCAAACCTTTTAACTTTTGTTCCGTTGTTGCTCCACTTGCTTGAAACACCTTTAAATCACTAATTGCGGACTTAAATCCACTTTTAAATTTGCTTGTGTCAAGTTCAAGAAAAGCAACCGCTGAACCCATGTTCAAAGCCATGCTTATTCCTCCTATATGTCTTTGTAAAAATCAGAAAAGTTTGTATAGCTTCTCTCTTTTTCTTTCCCATTGTCTAATGTTATCCAGTGCGGAGTTTCTTTATTTTTAATCCGCATTAAAACATTAATACAGGCTTCATTAAAACAATATGCTGTGTATTCATCTTTAATAGATATTACCTCGCTTGGCAAACAACCAAATTCTTTTGCGATTGCAATTACGTTTTCGACGTTTCTAGTCTTCACGAAAATTTTCTAAATTCTTTACCCCTGTCTGTGTGTAATTAAAAATAAACAACATTTGCTCATCCGTCAACTGTACACCTGCTTCTTTGATTTCCTTATATGTTGGTTGCACGAATACCTCTCCTGCTATTGTATCAATAACGGAAAAGATTTCCTTTAACATATTATCATCAGAAGCATTTACCGCTGTACCATCATTCATAAACAGCTCATTTGTTTTAACTAATAATTCGTTCGGAATTTTCCCATTTTTAGCCATTGCTAAAAGTGATGGTCTTTTAAGTTTTGCAACAAAAGGCTGTGTCGGTGCAAACGGTGGTAAAGTGACTACCTCGCCTTGTGCATATTGTTTTAATTCTTCAATACTTGTTATCGCTAACTGTTCTCTGTTTACTTCTACTGCCATTCTCTCTTACTCCCTTAATCTAATTTTGAAACTTCTGTTGAACTCCTACCGCTCATAACAATAGGGGAATTTTGTTCAGCACTTCTTGTACCTGTATCAGATGCCGTTGCAAACCCTGTTGGTAATTCATCCACATAACTAATCTTATATGGTGCCTGGCCTTTCTTTGGTGCTGAATTGATTGTATATTCTGGTAATCTAAATACATCGTCCTCACTGTTCAAAACAACTGGTGTTCCTTGACAATTCGGGTAAGTAATTAATTCATACTTAACGATTTGTCCAGAACTATCATAAACAGCAGAATAACAATCTAAATCAAATACTTCTCCTTTATCTGTACTGCCTGCGGCTGGCGGCTCATATGTTGGGTAACCATCTGAACTATCCCCAACTGTTCCACCTTGAAAAATCTTAACAACATCGGGAATAAAAACATTATCTGTTAATGTAATTGTATGTCCTGTAATTGTTGTTGTTGCCGGTTTTTGTGCAATCAGTTTTCCCAACTTAACTAATTTTATTGCATCGCTTTCCTCTGTTTGCGCTTCAACTGCAATCTTATTAGCTGTATCAACTGCAATTTCGACTGCTGTTGTTCTAACGACAACAAGCGATACGTCTATTGTTGGGATTCCATTTGCGGCTTTCTTTGTTGCCATGCCTTTCCCTCCTTACAAATTCCAATTCTCAATCTTTCTTGTGCCATAATATTGGAAACTAATCATATGCCCTTTGACACTATCATCATAATAGCTTGGTGTTTCATTTCCTGCATACATGACTAACGGAAAAATATCTTTCATTGTTCTTTTTACTTCCAGAACAAAACCTTCCAACTCTGAATAACTCTGTTCTGGAACATAACACATAATTGTGTAAATTGGTCTTTCAGACGAAACTATTAATGGCTGATATGCTCCATCATGTTTGATAACAACATATTTTGATATGCACTCTCCTTTATGTTGTGATGGAAAATACACATCAAAATTATTTTGTTTTAATAAATCATAAATTTGTTTTGATACTTCTTTCGCCATCTTCTACCTCAAATGTCCTAACAGCCTTGTAAATCCATTTAAAATTTCTGGACTTACGTTCTGTACTGTTTCTTGTAAAATTGCATATCTACGTTCATGTGCCAATTCTAACCACTTACCATAATCAACACCATGGCTGATATAGATTCTCGTTTTATCACTCCCTGTTTCGACAAAACCTGTTAGCCTTTGTACTGCGTGACCTGTTCTATTTGTCCACCTCTTATGTGTCTTTGCATAATTCTGAAACTTTTTTGCTCCCTCTGTTGCAAACATTTTTATAGCAATCTGCGATTTTGTTTGTGCTTGTGCTAAATTGTTTAACAACTCGTTTGCTTTAATTCTTACCATTAACAACCAACTCCAATGATATGTCACACACAATGTTATATAACTGTATATTGTTTTTCTCAACAACCTTATATCTATTTGAACCAATCTCTAAGATATGTCCATTCTGTATAGGTTTTGAATCCTCATACTTTAATAATAACAATGGCTGACCTTTTGAATGTGTTTTTGTTCCGTCTGAAATGTTTTCTGTTATGTAACCCTTTGATGTGTGGAATAGTCCTCTTACATCAACGATACTCTTTTGTTCTCCTGTTGGCTTTCCATATTCATCACAAACTAATTCGTTTATGTGATATGTTTCTCCATGCATTTGTATTTCTCTTGCAATCTTATATAGTTCAAATTTTAAATTTCTCATAACAATGTACCTGTATTTGGTGTTACATATTTCTGTGCTAACATTTTAAAATAAGAAGAAGAGTCTTTTGTTGAGACTCCACTAACATCTAACCCTGTTGTTTCTGCCTTTAAAATTAAACACTCATAACTTGCCTTTCTTACGTCCCCATTGTTTTTTTCTAAATAGTAAACTAATTCTTCATCAGAAAAGTAAGGGATTATATTTTCCCTTACGTTCATTTTTAACTCTTTCAGTGCATCCATAAACACACAACCTTTTTACAATTTTGCTTCTTTAACTGCTCTCTGAATAATTCTTCTTGCTTCTGCTACATTTTTAGCACTCTTTGTATTTATATTATGAACCTTTGCAAACCTCATAAGCTGTTCTTTGTTCATTTCACTAATTGGAATAGATTCAATATCTTCTGAATCTTCTTCGATAATATTTTGCTCAACAACTTCATGCTCTGGTTCTTCCACTTCTTCTGTCTTCATGCTACCACCAACAATCATATACCCTAATCTTTTGTATTTGTTTTCATATTGTTTCATAGTAACCTTTAACATATTAGGTTTCGTTGGCTTTCTAATTGTTACAAACATTTTTTACTCCCCCTTTCTAAACTTGGTCAACGGAGTAAATAAACACTTGGTCGGCTGTTGGAAAATCTGGTAAACAAATCTGTGTAACTTTTGTTTCAACATTTACTGGGTCTTCCTTTGCCATTGTTGTAACCGCAACTCCTGTATCAGTAATCTTAACATTTGAAGCCGCTAAAGACATAAGGTCGGATTCCTCTGGTGTTGTTCCGAACCATGTCTGTCCTAAATTTCCACTTGGGAATAAAACAAAAACATCGTCCTCAACATATCTCTGTACGTCTCCGGCTTCATCAACATACTTCTTATCATTAACTGCGATTTCAATGTTTAATTCATCAAGAATAAACTGCTTGATTTTCGCATCTGACAAAAAGCCTTCTCCATCTGTAAGAACAAAAATTGATTTCTTAATTTCTGTATTCTTTCTGAAATATCCCATAACGGTTGATGATGTAACTGCCCTTGTTACCTCAACCCCTGTATCCTCAAGAATCTTATCCTTTGCTGTTCTAATATCTGTAAGAATTGATGCCGAAGGGTCACTCCAAACTTTTGTTACGTTGCTCTTGTGGTCGTCTGGCATTCCATAATCATACTCATAAACCTGTCCATTTCCCTCCATAGCAATAGCACCTGTTGTAAGAGCCATCATTCTCATACGCTCTCTCTGTGCCGCCGCACCTTTTAACAGTTCCATTTCATCATCAAAAATCATGTTAACAATGGAATCAATAATACTTTGATTTCCTGTTTCAATAACTTTATTTAACTCCTGCCGCATTTCTTCATCAACATATTTTGATTCTTTAAAGAACGGCATTTCTGCGGATAATTTCTCAAATCCGATTCTTGGTCTTGGAATTGCAGATGCATCAAAAGCACTTGGTTTTAAAACAATCGGTAACCCTTTTGCACCTTTTAACCACTGTAATTTTAATCCTAACTTTTTATTGTTTGGGAATAACTCCTGCCCCATGTAAGGCTCTAAATTCTGTTGTAATAATTCCCAATAAGCGACAATCTCGCCACTGATAATTAAATCAAAAATTGACATCTTATACCTCCTAACAAGCGATGAATTTAATCATCGGCAATGCTTCTTTTACCTGCTCTGTAATCTTTGCTTTTGTTGTTGTATCAATACGGTTTGTATTAACAAATCCAAAAATCAAAAGTGTTCCGTTTGCATCCCCTATTGTTACATCCACATCATGCAGAAGAACTCCTACTGCATCAGACTTTTCAGTAGAAGAACCTGCTTTTGCCGCTGTAAACGCTGTTGTTCTGTTATCAAGGTCACCAGTTAATGGTGTGCCTGCCTTTACAATCTTTCTTCCTAAACTATCAGCCGTTGCCACTGAATCATCAACAACAACTCCAACTGATTCTTGCAATTCTACATTTTTAAGAATTTGCGTAATGTTTCCATACTTTTCTGTTTTAATTCCTGTTTGATTAAACATTTTATTTACCCTCCTAACTATGTGAAAAATAACTATTTTTTGTTGTTTGTTTTCTTGCAAATAATCTCTTTGCAAGACTGCCCTCTGTTCCCTCTTCTTTTTCTTCTTTCTGTTTTTTCTCCTGCATCTTAGAATTTGTTCTTGTCACTGTTCTATTCTTTTTATCTTCTTTCTTTTCTTCCTCCGAAACAAAATAAACAGAACCGCTGTTACTCTTTTTGATTTCCTCGATAACATCAAGAATCTTTTTATCCTCTGTTGCCTTTGACTTAGCAACAATCACTAAATCATCAACTAAATCTGGCTTTGCTCCTAACGTAATAGCGGCAAGCTTCGCTTCTGCAATATCAGCACGCTCCTTTTCCTCAACAAGTCTCTTTGTAAGAGTTTTATTAGAATCATTTGCTTTTTCTAAGTCTGTCTTTTTATTTTCCTGCTCTTGCTGATATTTGCTCACAATCGTCTGTAAATCTTCTTTGCTGTCCACACCTAAAGCGGCTAAGATTTCATTTACACCCTGCTTCTTTGTTTCCTCAACATTAATTTTATTTGTTTCGATTTTGTTTTCTTTCTGCTCTGTATTCACTTCTGTTTTGTTTTCTTCTGTATTTGTCTCTTCATTTGGATTTGTTTTATTTTCTTCCATCATCATTCTCCTTTTTTATATTTGCTTTTATTTTTGCTTCCTCTTGTTTCAACATTTCCACAAGAAAAGCTCGTTCTCTTTCTTTTTTCATCCTTACACTTTCATCGGGATTATGATTCAGTGTTTCCGAAACTGTTTTAATTCTCAGTCTCAAATTCTTTGTTTTATTATTGTCATATGTTACGGTGTATTCTCTTCCACATTTTGGACACCTAAAATAGGTTATCTTATATTCTCCCACCTTTTTGTTTTTGAGTTTAATTTTAAACTCTTTCTTACACCCATCACATATTACTCTCATATTATATCACCTCTTTAATTTTCTGTCAATACTTTTTCCACTTCTTTTTTATATTTTTCTAATAATTTTTCTCTCTTTTTATCCAATGATTCTGTCAATCGAATTCTTTTAGAATTTAATTTCTTTCCTACCTTACCACCCTCCCTTTTTGTTTCTACTGCCTGCATAATTGTTCTTGATAATGATTCTTTTATTTTTAATGTTTCTTCATTATCAATCTGTACAACTACGATTGACTTACATTCTAAACAAACAAAATATATTATATTTAAAACATTCCCTTCACCCTTTCTACAAACAACTACCTCCTTCTGTTTTAGATTTCCTTTTCCAACTACGTTATTATGTTTACACTTATCGCACATTACATTTGTATTCATCTTTTATTCTCCCATAAAATCTAACGCATATTTATCTATGCCTGGATATGTTCCTGTAGGTGAGCTATACCATTTACCTATTTTGTCAGCTATTGTACCCATATCATCTGGTATATATGCTTCAAATGTACACATACCATTTGGATGGTCTAGTGGCAATTCGTCTTTCTGAAATAACCTCCCATCACGACTTAAACACAACTGACAAGTTCTGCCATGTTGCCCCGAACTATGCCATATGTACCCTTTTACAAATGGGTCATTTTTATTTACCATTTCAAAACTTTGTTGATATGCATGGCTTATCATTGTTCTAGCCAACCTTTGTGCATTGTAATCTACATTTCCAAAATAAAATGTTTTCTGTCTTCCTTCTGGTATTCTTTTTCCATCTTTATCTAAGACAAATTTACCCTTGCTATCTCTTTTATATTGTTGGAACTTAATTACTTTGCTTTTCTTTGCCTGTTGTGGGTTAACATACTGCTCTAAATCTCTAGCAATCTCATAGGCACTCTTACCATACTTTGTGCCATTCGCTATGATTCTATCTAGCTTTGTATTAAAATCTCTTGTATGCCCCCATATGGCTTTAGATAACGTCCAATCTCCTTTATATACATCACCAGAAACAATTCTTTTTATAATCGTATCTGGAACATAATAAAAAGCTTGTTCTATATCCTTAAACCCACATTTACTTAAAAATTTTCTTGTGTCTTCTACCACCACCCTTGATGTATCTCTAATACTGTTTTTTATTCCTGTTTTCAATTCCTTATCAATTTGTTTTATCTGTTGTTCTATCTCTCGCTTTAACATAATTAACTGGACTTTTTCCAATTTGCTATATTTACCTATCTTCTTTAATTTCTTAGACACATCCTTATACATATCTAAATAAAGTTGATATATTTGTTTTTCCTGTTTCTTTGTTAATGTTCTTCTAATTTCCTCAGCCGACTTTAAATCAAATTTTTGTCGTGCCATTTCACCACCTTTTGTTTCCCCTTTCTTTTGATTATATATTAACACAACATTTATTATTTGTCAATAACTATTCTTCCAATTTCTGATTTATTTCTTCTTCTTCAACCTGTTTATTTACTTCAATGTCTGCCCCCTCTTCCTGTGTTCTATCCTCCAAAACAGGATTTGCAATCGCTCCATCAAACATACTCTTTTCATAGACAATCTGTAAAATTTCTTCATCAATCTGTTGGTCGGTTATCAAATCCTCATGTCTATGTTTTTTCAGATATGATTTTACGGAACGTAAATTATTTTGCACTTCTTCCATGTCAGAGGACTTTTCTTCCAGTTCATCATCCAATAACGCATACTTTTCATTAATCACAATATCATATTCAACATCATTTAATTGTGGAATCTCATAAATTGTTTTTGTCATATCTTTGTTTAATAAAACAATTTCCAAAACAAATTTTATTATGTTTTCTATTGCAGGTTTCCATGTTTTAAATTTTTCATCGCATCGAACCATTAAAGAATAATATAATGCCTTGATTGATTTTCCGCTTGTAATCGTTCCAACTAATGTTTCCTCTGAAATATTTGGAATGTCAAGTTCATTGTACATTTCAGAATTGATTCTGTCAAGCGTATTCTTTAACGCTTCTGTATGCCCCATATCGGGTGACAATGTTCCAATCATTGGAGTCGGTTCATCCAAATTCATATTATGTTCTAAATCCCAGTAAGAGCCTGCGGAAGAACTAAGATTCTTTGTCGTTTCTCTGCTCATGTCTACAGTATATCTAATCGGATTCATTCCCTTTCTAACACAATCTACATCCGCATTTGCCAACTTACTGTAAGTTGCTTCTCCTTCTGCCAACTGCCTAACCTCTGACATACCTCTTTTATTCATTAATGTTCCATCATTAATAATAATCGCCACAGGTATTTGTTTTAAATCTGTTTTATGTTCCTCAATTAACTTCTCCGACAAAACCCCCGAACCTTTATAAATTGCAGAACTCATATAAACAGCACCACTACGAACAGTATATTCATTCACCAAATACAATGAACCTCCCACTGTTACATCCTGTTCAACACATTCAAACGAAACAAATTTGATTAACTTATTTGTCCCATACTGGTACTCATAGTAAAATTGCAAACTATTATAAAAATGAATTGCAATTCCGTCCTCTTCTGAATAGTCTACCAGTGCGGCTACCCTTTTAGCAACAAAACAATCCTTTGCGCTTTGTAACAAAAGATTTGAGAAGCCACTATTCTTTAATACCTCATTTACTACTGTTTGCAGATATTCAACATCCTGTAAACTCTTATCGTCTGTCAACCTTGCCTTTACCTTGATTTCTGGCTGTTGCGAAAACATGAATCTTGCTTCTTTATCAATTAATGTTTTTATCTTTTTAAATTTATAATTTGATGGGATATAATCCCCCTTTGTCCCCTCTGGCTTGAAATCTGCCCCACACTGATAATCTAAAAAATACTGAATTAACTCATAGACCTCATTTCTATAAATGTTCCCTCTATCTCCTTTGATAAAATTCCCAAAAATAAAATATGGAAATGTTTTAGCGGCAATCAAACAATCATTCGACTTTTGTTTTTCTAATCCTATTACATCAATATTCATCCTTTACTACTCCTTTTATATCCATATACTACAATAGCACCCCAAAGGGTGCTAATTGCTATTTTTTATATTTCTTTGCTTTGTTTAATGTTGCTTTTCCAAACTTACCATTTACGGTTAATTTAAACAATCTCTGTGCTTTTTCTTCTGCCCTTGCTGTGCTTTCTCCATATTTACCATCAATCTTCAAATCGGCATCTACTAACCAATTAAGCAGTTCTTGTACTCTCTTAATCTGTGTTGGATATTCTGTATATGTTTTATATCCATCGCCAATTTGGAAATATCCTCTCGGCGGCAATACAGGAAATACATCCTTATAAGTAGTTGGTTCTACTGCCTTTAAGAATAATGCTCTTTCTGCTTTCCTACGTCTCGTAAGACCTCTATAAACCCTTCCACCTGCCTTATTATAAGATAACATTTTCTCTGCAATCTGCTTCTTTGTTCTTGTTCCATTTGCCGTTAACATTTTAATACTTCCAATGTTAAAACAAAACGAAACAAGTGCTTCAAATTCATTTTGATTCCAATGATAAACATTATCATATTTGTTAACTAAAGGCGAATATTTTTTTCTTAAAGATTCCAAAAGCCATTTGTTAGCGGTATCTTTTGTTATTTTCATACCTCTTTTGATTATTCTGCCTGTAATACTCCTATCAGAATTTGTGATACCATACCCAATAGTCCAAACTCCTACTTCATCCCTATAAGCTTTTAACTGGCATCCTTCAAACTTTTTTACAATTTTCATTCCTTCGCCATTTGCTCTAAATGTTTTCATCATTAACACCTACTTCTGGAATACCTGCAATACTTGTTAGAACACTCACAACACCTGCTACAACACTTGCAGATACTACCATCTTCCAGTCTACAGAACTAATTACCGTTCCTGCTCCAATAACACCAACTGCTGTTTGTGCCATTGTTTTAATTGCTCTAACTCCTGTTGCCTTACACCACTTAATTGTATTCACATTTGGTTTAAATACACAATTCTTAAACATTATATTTGTTCTCCTTCCCATTTTCTTGTCTACACATTTCAAAATCATGTTTTAATTCTATGATTTCCTTTCCATGCGTGTTTATTTCATCCCATTGTTTTTGTTGTGATTTACTAACGTGTTTTTTATATTCTTCAAAATCTCTATTTTGTTTCTCTAATTCTTCTGTAAGTTTTCCCATCTTAACTATTAATTCTGTCATTTGTTTTGTGTTTTCATTCAATGGCTTATATAGTGCTGTAAATAAGCCAACTATTGCTGTCAATGCAACTACTCCATATCCAATAACAAGACTGCTATCAATCATATAAGCACCTCTATTATATATAAAAATTTATAAACCTTATATACAAGAGAACTTATTGTTATGTTTTGTCAAGTTTAATCACTCAACTTTTCTTCCTTACAATAATACCATTATAACAAGTTCTCCCTGCTTCTTGTTTTTCTATATTCTCAATTTGTTCTGGCTCTTTTATACAAGATAAATATACAGGTTTTCTATTTTCCATAATTGCAACGGCTAGCTCTAACCCATTGTATAAGCCTATCATATAATCATCACGTTCGGCTTTTAAACTCTGTTCTTGTACATCCTTTACTCTTTTTAATTCTCTTATTCTTTTTTCCTTTAACATCTACTATGTCTCCCTTCATTAATGTTGTTTCTTCATGTTATCTCTTAATTTATATTAAATATAACACATTTTATTGTTGTTGTCAAATACTATTTTCTTTTATTTTTATAAATTAATTAAAACCCTCTTTAGCACATAAATCACACTATCATCTTATATGTTGTTCCTCTGTTATGTGCTTGCTTGGTATTATAACCATATACAATCGCATATCCTGTTGCACCCTCATAAGCATCAACGATATAACGCATATTAGTACCATCACATTGAACACCATTTACTATAATATCCGTGCAGTTTGCAGATATATGGATTCCATCAAGTGCAGTGTTGGTGATTTCATGCGTCATTTCATTATTGTTTATTATGATATTAGATATAGTAACATTTGACGCATCCACAAGATTAACAACTTGTCCACTATAACTACATACATCTGCAAAGGCACAACCATCTATAATTATTCTTGATACTCCATATATGTTAACTGCGTTTTTCTCGAAGAAAAGAAACTACACCCTAAAATCTGATTATAGTCCCTTATTTTTGTTTTGTGTGTATCTCGAATGACAAGACATTCTCCCAGACTATTACTATCATCACGTTTTGAAAAACCTGTTGCTGTGCAACCAATCATTTTCACACGAGAAGTACCATCTAAAATAAATCCAGTAATGCATCCGTCTGCTCCGCATCCGTCAAGTAGTGTATCTTCACTATCTATAAGATAAAATCCAATTTTGTACCCATAACAGAACGAACCTACCTTTGACCAATCCGCTCTGCCTATTTGATAGGCAATACCATTTTCATTGATGTATTTTGCCGTTACTTCTGTTCTATCTTTATTATATGTTCCGCCAAAATGATTCTCCATAATATATGACAAATCAACTTGATTTTTAATAATAATTCCATGCAAAGGATTGCCGATGTTTCTTGTAATATAAACAGAGCCATTCGTTACATCAAAACTAATTGCTGTTTTCGAATTTTTAAAGAAACAAGAATCCACAACACAGCTTTTGGCAGAACTTACACATGTAATAGAGGGTTCATAATCAATTCCAAATTCTTCTGTCTGTTTCGGATAATAAAACGCAATGAATTTCAATTCAGAAGCGTGTTGCATCCGAATTGGGTTATTAGTCTGAGTTACAATAAACCAAGTTAAATTTCCTTCGTCAACTTCTTCTGTTCCATATCCGAGTCCCATATCTCCGATTATACTGCCACCTATAGGCAAGGTGAACCTATTCCCAACAGAAAATAAATATTTACCTCTGGGGAAATATAGATTTTTATATCCTTTATTGACAGCAATATAAATTTTATCGGTTACATCTGTTTGTCCAGTATTATCACAACCAAACTCAACCATGTTTAAATATTTATTATTAGATTTAGCTCTCGTATCCTTGCTAAACTTATCAAATGTAAGACTTTCATCCAACACCGTCGTCGTAGCCTCAGGATGTTTGTCCAACCAATTATTAACGGCTGTTTCTGTTTGTGCATCAGAAGGTAATCCTTGTTCTACCCATTCCACATTGCCATTTTTTGCTCTTGGTGTTTTGCCATTATCTGAGATTGATGGTTTATCAATCTTTTTAACAAAATCTTCCTTTATTTGACCTACTAAATTTGCAGGTGCAGCTTTTTTACTATCGGTTAATGTTTCGTCCAATTCTATGGGATGTTCATTAAAATATTGTTCAACATATCCTTTCATTGCTTCTGGTGTTGTAATATCTTCAACTACATCCATTCTTTGCAATAATTGTGTTATCACATCTGCATATTGTTCTGTTATCTCTTCTCCATCCGATAATGTAAATCTAACAAGACCAACACTCGGAACTGTATTCCACCTTGTTTTCAATTCCCCTGTTTCTGTATCTGTATATACGGCTACAACCTTAAAAGCAATAAATCCTTGTTCTTCTAATACATTGCCCGATAACAACCAAGAAAACTCTATATAGTCTCCTGTTTCATCGACCTTTACATCTTCACACCAATACTTGCCAACTTCGCCCATTAGTGTTGTAATGTTCTCGTCTGCTTTTTGATACACAACATAAATTTTATGTTTTGATAAATCAATATTATTTCCAACAATTTTTGGACATTTAAAATATTTTTTCTCAACGTCCTTATCAAAATTTACACCAAACAATCTTTCAGACAATGGAACGCTTATTGTTCTTGTTTCGGGATTAATCATGAATACATCATTTACTGGTGTTATTAATCCATCATCTAATTGCTCTATGCCGTCCTCTGATTGTCTCATTGCTTCTTCTAAACTAGGCACTTAGTATCCTCCTTTCATATTTATTGTTATTTTGTTTGTGCTGTAATTCTCCCCATTTTCTTTTGTTATAACAGATAACTCAATACTATCACAAATATTAAATTTATCTGGTATTCTGCATCTTTTATTTACCAATGGGATATAATCCTCCATTGTTAGACTATCCACTTTTAAAACATGGGGAAGGTTTCTAACAGTACTCACAAATGTTATCTCTACCTCTTTATCTCCTGCTCTTGCTTCGCTTATCTTTGATAACCTGTTATTTTTATCTACAAACAAAACCATTTTGTTTTACCTCCTAACCTGCTCTACTATTTGTTTCTTGTTCTTTTATATCTGCTACTGTATAATTATCTAATGCATACCACAAGGCACTACGATATATCGACTTGGCTTTTTATCCATGTCCTCTTATAGTTGTCATTCCTATAAGTCTAGCATACCTATTAACTTTTTATAGTTTAGACTACGAACTTTATATTTTCCTTTTACAGTCCAATTCTTTTGAATCGCTTGTGTTATGTTTACTTTATTATCAAAAAATCTTCTTGCTTCTCTATTGGAATAAAAATAAAACTTTTTATGTGTTTCAATATCGGTTATAACTACGGATTGTAGTTTTTGTTTTCTGTTTATTTTCAAAACTTTCTTTAAATCTGGGCTATCTAAAACATAATATTCCTTTACTCTTGTATTAATACCATGTATTGTTCTGTTTATTGCTTTTTCTGCTTCGTCTACAGAACCAAACTTTCCAACAAAATTTAATCTGTAATCATAAACAAAACATTCCTTTCCATTCTGATTCCACATCTTAACAACTGTGTTCTTATTACTCATATTTCCTTTTCTATTAGTCCATCTTAAATTGTTCCATTTGTTATTACATTTGTTTGTGTCTATATGGTCTACTTCTTTGTTTTGTCTTGTATATCCTTCAACAAAACCATAAGCCACTAACCTATGTACAAAACACTTCTTATATCTCCTTTTGTTTTTTAATTTTAAACTTACCTGTTTATAACCTTTATTATTGTTATTTTGTTTTAATTCTATTCCATTATTGCCATAAACACTCCCATACTTATCTACTGTATAAATATCTAATACTTGTTCATATTCCTTTGCTAATGTATTTACTTGTTTTCTTTCATACATTACTTGCAACCTCCTATTCTAACTTACAATGGCTCGTGGGAATATTATTGTTTCCTCAATTCCTATGCGTTGCACGTGTTATACAGCCGTACACCATATAACTTCCGTTCGGATTAGCATTTCAGCTTTCCCCGATTCTTCCATCCTTTTATACACGCCTAGCAATGTGGTACTCTTAAACGTGTGTGGGTCAATATTAAATTGGTCGTATATTGGTTCATCCTTTGTATCCTTTGCATAAACTAAATCTTTTAACTCTATGATTGTGTTTACACAACGAGGCGAACAAACAATCTTTTTAAACCTCTTTATTTTCTTTGTGTTCTGCAATCTACTACCAATGTACTTTTTGCACTTCTTAACATAAAAACCCTCTTGTCTGTAATACTTAATTGTCTTAGGCTCTGCGCTATCACATATAATTGGTTTATCCATTGCGATAGACCTCTCTTTTACCTTTTGTACATCATCCCTTTTAGAAAACTTATCGTCAGTTATATTGTTCATGTATACTTCATCATAAATATACAAAACCTTTTCTGCATCATCAACGCAACAAGAAATAAGTGCATTAAATGATGTTTCAAAACCAAAATCAAAACCGAAGAAATGGAATTTTGATGGAATCCTATGTACAACTGCCTTAAATTCTTTTGCATTTGTAGCAACTGTAAAATTCGGTAACACTTTTGTTCCGTTTGCTCCAAACTTACCAAATCTGGCTACTTGATACAATGATTCATCAATATACTTTAATTCCTCAAGATTATCTATATATGATTGCGGCAAGAATGGGTTATCATCAACTGTACTATGATGATAATAAACACCATTCTTTTTGTTTACTAATGTCTTACGTCTGTATAACTCTTCTTCATCCTGTACGGTCTTCTTAACAATCTTGTCTTCCTTCTTTTCTGTATGTGTAAAAAATAAATCATACACCCAGTTTTCCCTACCTACAGGATTGCACGTTAATATAAAATGCAATGTCATGTTAGGCTGTCTGACACGTCCTAGTATCTCTGTATAGGCTTTGTAATTTAATTCTGAACATTCTTCCATCCACACGATAGAAACCCCATGTATGGACTTTATCTTCTCTGTATTATCCATACCTCTAAATATAATTCTGCTACCATTTGGAAAACGTACCTCCATTGGAGACTTAACAAACACTATTTTGTTTTTATCCTTGTCTTTAAATGATAACAAATCCATATCACTAACAATTTGTTTTAGTATTTCAAAACAAGAATCTTTTATCGTTGTAAATACATTTCTTACAACTAAACAGGTACGTTTTTCTTGTAATAACTTTAACACTATCTTCTGTGCTGTTGCTTGGCTCTTACCACTACCATAGCCGCCAATTACTAAATACTTTTCATAATCCCAGTCCATAATGTAGGATGAAAACCTTTCTGATATTTTTACGTCAATATCCATCTTTGTTCTCTACCTACCTCTACATAGTACAAAAAGCAATGTAATGATACTTTATATTCGCACCTACTACATTGCTTTTTGTCTATTAATAGTATACCATATTATTTTATTTTGTCAAGGCATTATTTTAATAATTCTAAAATCATATCTAAAACGTCATTTGCTTCTTTATCACTTTGATTAACTTCTCCTTCTGTACACATTCCCACATCTTCCTGTATTTCCTTGAGTGATAATGAAATAGTTGTCAGGCAAACACTCAAACTAGCTTTATGGATAACATTCAAGTCCAACTTATCCTTTCTGTCCAGCATAACAAAAATTATATCTCCTATTGCTGACATTATAATACCATTCTGCATTTGAACTTTATCAAGCTTCTCGATAATAATATCTTGCTTTGCTTCTTCTTTTGTTTTAGTCCCTTTTAACAATTCAAGATAATACTCTCTTGGCTTTTTAATAGGGCATTCAATACCTTTGTCTAAACATCTATGAAACAACTCTTTTGCAGTCATTTCTTCATAATAATTCTCTGTTCTCTCTTCTCTGTTTTTGTTTTCTTCCATTTCTTTTTTTCCTTTCTTGATTAATGTTTTGTTTATTTGTTACGAATGGAAAGTGTAGGAATCGAACCTACGACCTGTCGGTTATGAGCCGAATGCTACTACCATCTGAGCTAACTTTCCTTACTGGGTATGTTGGATTTGAACCAACGTATCTAGGAGTCAAAGTCCTATGCCTTACCGCTTGGCTAATACCCATTATGACGGTTTAACCTATACCACCGACAAGGTTTTAATAAAGGTGAAAAATCTATTTGCAAGATTATAATAACACAACCATGTATGTTTGTCAACCATTAATTTAATCAATTCCATTAAATGCTCTATTCATCAAATAAACATATTCGATTGCTGTTTCTCTACTACATGGCATTTTCTCCATTACATCTTCTACCTGCCCTTGTAAACCATTCTCCCAAATGTATTTACCTTGTTTTGTAAAATACTCTGGATACCTACACATTCTTTCTTCTATATCCATTTTTCTATTCCTCCGCATCAATTTCAAAACTTGAACAAATAGCTTCTACCATTTCATTAATTTCTTCTTGTGTGATTTCTTCCCTTTCATCCTCTGGTGTTCTTCCTGCATCAATTGCTTCTAATGCTTCTGTAAAGTTATATCCTTTACTCTCTACCATACTTGCGATTTCTACATTTGTTCTTGTCATTGTTTTATTCTCCTTTTTCTTTTTGTTTTCTCTTAACTTGTTTTAATTATAACACCTTTATTATTTTATGTCAACAGATATTTTTATTTTTGTTCAACTTCTTCAACTTTAAATTCTAACTCCTCAACATCATCTGTATAACCATTATCAATCAACCACTGTTTTGCTAATTCAATTGCTTCTTCCTTTGTTTCTGCTTCTGTATAATCTCCTACCCAATTATCAAACTCCTGTGTATTGTTTTCTCTTACCTCAACATTGTATAACATAATATTTACTTCCTTTCTTTTTGTTCTCTCTTATTAACTTATATTTATTATAACATAATATATTAATATGTCAATACTTTTTTAATGATTTGTTTTGATAAAATAAAAAGGACAGAAATAATATTCTGCCCCTTGTTTTAATTATATTCCTTTGATTGGTATTTTTATAATAGGATTGTAGTCAATATATTTCTTTTTCTTCTTCGACCTGCCTTTGTTTGACTTATCCAACTTAACTATACTACTTCCCCATTTATTTCTTAATCTTTCAAATTGTTCTTTCTCCCTTTCCATGCTACGATACATAGCACAACCACCTTTTTGCTCTGATTGTCTACATACATAATGATATTTATTTAATCTCAATACGCCTCTATATTCATTGCAATTCTGTATAAACATATCATAATCTTCCTTTAATGGTAATGTTTCATCATACCTACAATTCATACCTTTAAGGAATACACCAAATGGTCCGAGAACAACACTGTTTGTACTAAATGGGGTATACTGCCTGTAAGACATTGTATCACTGTTTATGTTAACTCCCCACATTTTAAATCCCCATTCTTCACATAACAAAGAATAACGATAAATGAAATCTAGCAAATCATTTTGTTTTACTTTTACTTTCTCATATGCGTATGAACCATCTTCTGACATTTCAAAATGTTCTATTGCTTTTAAATCATCATCAACGATGCAAACAATATCTGCACCATTCTCAAATTCTGTATCTAATATATAGTTTCTTACCCTGCTGACATTCCCCTGTATTCCTTCTGGACACTTAACAATGTTTTCTTCATGTCTAGGGTTATAATCTATATAACTCTCATACTCTTCTGGTGCAACATATACTTTGCAAAATGGTATATACGCTAATGTCTCCACCTTATACCGTTTATATGACGGACAAACCACAACAATTTCTTTCCCATTATATTTCATTACCTTGCACCCTTTCTAAAGCTTGCTGACCGTCTAGCACCCTTCCTACACCTGCCCTTGTACCAAATGATTTTTTATTACCATTCTTCTTTGTAGGATATGCCTGTACATTTTCAATGCCAAACACTCCTAATGCATTTAACCAATCTATCTTATTATTAAACTTTAAAACAATATAATTGTTTTCCTCATTTAACACTTCGGTAAAAGGCACTTCTGGTTCTACCTCCATCATTTCATCTTCCATCACTTCTAATTCAAAACCAAAGGCTTCCATATCCATTTCTACAATTTCATCTAATGATTGTTTTAATAGTTCTGTATCCCACTCGCTTTCATTCAATTTATTATCCACTAACCTATATGCTTTTATTTGTTCTTCTGTTAATTCATCTAGACATACAGTAGGTACTTGTTTTAATCCTGCTTTCTTTGCTCCTAATATTCTTCCATGTCCTGCTACCACGCAATCGTGTTTATCAATTATAACAGGCTGTGTAAAACCAAACTCTTTAATACTATTGGCTATTTGTTCTACCTGTTCTTTATTATGTTTCTTTGCATTTTTCTTATATGGTTTTAATTCCTTTATTGGTCTATATGTTATGTTTAGTTCTTTGTTTTTCATATTGTTTTATTTCCTTTCTGTTATGTTTTGTTGTTTCGTTCTAATATTGTTTGTTTATATATATTATATTAAATATATTTATATATTATATTATTCAGATACATAAAATGCACACTTTATATAACCGCCTAAATTATAATATTTGTTTTTATCATATTGCTTTTCTAAGATTTGTTTTAATTCTTTTGTTCTATCTTTATACATACAATTATTCTTATTGCCGCAATTATTACAGTTTATATTAATTACAAACATATTAGACCACCTTTCTAGGCTTCATATAAACTCATATAGACATTCTAACTATTTTTATAGGCATTTATACCCTCATATATTAAAATGCTTCTATGACCCTATTTGATTAAACAATAAAAATTCCTGCATCTGCTTTTGAACCTTTGAAATAATCTGCTTTTGAACCATCACCTGTATTTATTGTTTTCATAATCCATGCAAGTGATACTTCTTTAAGCTGTCCACTTGTTGCAATTACTATTTTACCATTAAGGGCAAAACCTAAAGCAACATAGGTATGGATTGGATTCTTTTGTTCAATTACTACTTTTTTACCTGCCTTTAAAGATTCTTTGATTATCTTTCTAATATTTGTTTTATTGTTTTGTTTTACATCATGATAAACAGGTTTCTTCTTTGATATTGCTTTTACTGTTTTATACGCTCCATGAATTGCTACCTTACTGCCATTAAACTTATAATGGCTTCTGCAATACTTATTTATTTCATATGGACTTTTATTTATTTCATAAATCTCTAAAGCTTCTACAATAGCGGCAATGGAACAACCATGTTTTGATATATACTCTCCAAAACTATATTGTTTTACTACTTTTATTCTTTTGTTTTGTTTCCCATCACTTAACACAACTACCCATGGATATTTTTTATTTTTCTTTTGTTTTTTCTTCAACACAAGTCCTTTAACATACTTGGCATTTACATATCCTGTAATGTTACAATACTGTACTTTTACATATGGGATGTTTTTATCCCACACATATTTTTTGCCAACAATGTTAACTACTTTATTCATTGGCACTGTTCCTAAAACCTTACCTTTTCTATTTGGTTTCTGTCGAATACTCAATGAATTATATACGTTGCATACCATTACACATTCCTCACTTTATATATATAATACTTACTACGATTGCTCCTACGCTTTCTTTTTACCAGATGGGATATATTACTCACCGTAACCCCTAAATGCTCTGCAAGGTCTTTCTGACTATCACAAACACATATCGGTATCTCATACTTATCTGGTGTAGTTGCAACCCATAATACTTCTGGTTCCCCTTCTTTGTTCTTCTTTTGTTTTGTTCTCATGGTTTGTAAATATCTTCTCCCCAGTCCTCTGATTCATCCTCTAAATCCCAGTATGCATCTTCATCTGATAGCTCCTGTTGTTCTTGTTCTGATTTACTTTGTACAGGAACAAGATTAATATTGATACCTTGTGTTATATTACCTGTATCCTCAAGAATGTCCAACCTGTCCATCATATTCACAATTTCTCTGATTGCCTGCACATCACCTTTGACACCTTTCATATACAAAGATACCATCAGCAATACTTTGTTTGTTATCTTCTTATCTGTTATGCCAAATGATTTTAAGACCTTTCTTTGTTTTTCAGACTGCACACCTAAATCAAGAATACTTCTCATACAATTTTGTAGTTCCATTTTCTTTCTATTGTTTTCTTTTTTCTTCTCATGAGATTTTCTTACTATCTCTTGCATTTCTTCTGGTGTTCTGTTTCTAAAATTATATTTATCTATTTTTCCATCTTTGAAACTCTCTGGCATTTCTCCTTTTCTACCCAACTTTTGTTTCCTCCTTCTTTTGTTTTAATATTTAAAAAGGCGGTAAATAAATACCGCCTATATTTAATACGGTATGATTTAATTAATAAACTACTTTTATATAACTATTACTTAAAAAGATTACTGTAAAACCACAACATGATTTTTAAAATCTCTCA
>OBDK01000084.1_pt1 | contig 22714 bp, 18 predicted proteins | sample 1518101 | NCBI WGS metagenome assembly OBDK01 (sample SAMN01760936, study PRJEB22395) | human gut metagenome | reverse complement strand
ATTATTTGCGGTTCGCAAGTTCGAATCGTCAAGAGTGGATATCTTTAACGCTTACGAAAAAAGCACTTGAAATACCACACAAAATTAAACTAAAAAAGCGAGTGATTTCTCACTCGCTAATTACTTCTAGATGGTGGCCCAAGGGGGAATCGAACCCTCGACACAAGGATTTTCAGTCCTTTGCTCTACCAACTGAGCTATCGGGCCATCAACGCTTATCTTTAAAGCGTTGGTAATTTTATCAAATATTTAGTCTTCAATCAAGTACTTATTTTAAAAAGTCTACACTTTGAGTCTACAACCTAATAAAATTCCTGATATGTATTCGTCTATGGAAATAGACGACGCCATCTTCATCATCTATTTTGCTTATCTGCTTAGATAGACCTTGGAATTTAGAGAATTTTATTGTTAGACCTATAGGAATTATAGATGCTAATGCTGGCAGTATTACTATATGGAATGGTAGGAATGAGAACATCAAAGCTAAGGCTACAAATGGTTTAGCAGATACACAAGCATAGAAAGTTATCATACTGACTACCAATAGTATTTCTATATCGTTGTTGGTTATATAAGAAGTGTTGGACCATTGTATTGTTCCTATGAATGCTTGTCCTATAAGGCATCCCATAGAAATAGTAGGAATTACCATTCCTCCGAAGAATTGACCATCGAATGATACTAAGGTCAAAGCTAATCTAACTCCAATCATAGTAAATATTAAAGTTAAGTCGGGATACAATGCTCTATTTGCTATTATGGATATTCCAGATCCCGATAGCATTGGTCCATAGTATATAAATGTTAATCCACTCACTAATACAGCTAGTAGCAAAGACAAACCATAAGACCAGAAATGATCTCTAGTTATTAGTTTTCTAAATCCACATACCAGCAAAATATATATGAATGCACAGATTAAACATAATCCAGGTATCAGCATTAATACTAGATATCCATTTCCACTGAGCTGACTGAATTCTGCATTCATATATTCAGGGTACATGAAATTGTTAATCCACATTTTAGTTTCGCCAGGGTAGTAAGCCATTCTTAATAACCCGAACAAACCACATCCTAGAATATTGGAATAAAGACAAGCGAAGCATTTGTCCCATCTTATATCTTTCAATTTCATTCCGACTAGACTCATCATTAATCCGGCTAATGGATTTTGAAAGGCTAATCCGAATCCTGTTGCACCACCTAGCCATATAACATCAGAGATTATGTTTCTTCCGTTTGCTTCTTTTCGATAGAAGAAATAAAAGACTAGACAAAAACTAGCACCACTCAAATATAAGGAGGGAGCTTCTCCACCTAAAGACAATCCCATAAGCATGGAGATCAAAGAAGTTATGAATATAGTCGATATAGCAGTTATAAATCTAGGCTTGTATCCTTCTTTTACTAAGAAGGTCATAGCTTTAAGGCTCAAGTTATTGATTCTAGATATATATAGTATTAAGAATTCCAATACACCCAACAAAAAGACTATTGTAAATACTAAAGAATAGAACAAAGTCGTCTTCTCATAAGAAGTAGAAAGAAATCTATTTATATAAGTAGCACCTAGTTGAAAAGCATATATGACTATAGTTGCTAAAACTATAGCTAAATTTAAAACTCCAAAGGATTTTAATGTGAGTCTTTTATCGTTGTTTTTCATACTTGTATATTCTATTACAAAATAAAATTGTTTGATTAAAAAAAGGTGGCTGATGCCACCTCTTTATTGAAAGTTAAGAAACTACTTAGCTTTTCCTTGATTTGCGACTGCGGCTTGAGCAGCAGCGATAGCTGCGGCATCACCGAGATATCTGTGGGAGATAGGCTTCAAGTTCTCATCGAGTTCATACACGAGAGGTACTCCGGTAGGAATGTTGAGGTTGAGAATATCGGCATCAGAAATGTTGTCGAGATACTTGACCAAAGCACGGAGTGAGTTTCCGTGAGCAGCGATGATTACGTTCTTTCCAGCCTTGATTTCAGGAGCGATGTGTTCATTGAAATAAGGGACGACACGCTCGATGGTAATCTTCAAAGATTCGGTGGTAGGAAGATCTTCGACAGGAACGTTTTTGTACATCTTTTGATTTCCCGGATAACGCTCATCGGTCTTCTCTAAGTCAGGAGGACATACATCGAATGAACGTCTCCAAATCTTGACTTGAGCATCTCCGAATTTAGCAGCGGTGTCAGCCTTATTCAATCCTTGCAAAGCTCCGTAGTGACGCTCGTTCAATTGCCAAGCCTTGACTACAGGGATGTAGTTTTCATCGACTCCATCCAAGATGTGGTTCAAGGTGTGGATAGCTCTCTTCAAATAAGAAGTGAATGCGATATCGAAGGAGAATCCTTCTTTCTTCAAAAGAAGACCAGCGTTGATAGCTTCTTGATGTCCTTTTTCAGAGAGATCGACATCAGTCCAACCGGTGAAGAGGTTGAGCTTATTCCACTCAGATTCACCATGACGGACCAAAACTAATGTGTACTTACCTTTTTCTGCCATAAATAAAATAATAGGTTTCCTTTCAGTATTTGACCATTTGTTATTATACCCCTAAAGAGGTAGGTTTGTTTATTTTTATAGTCAAGGTTTATTACAAATTGAAAAAAGTGGATTTCTCCACTCTTGCTAACAATTTATTTTTACTATTCAACAATTTTTTTCTTTGGATTCCAGAATACGAAGAATGCCCATACTCCTAATCCGATTGCAAAGAATGCATCGATTCCAACGAATATCCAATAGACTGTAGAAACAGAAGCTCCAGCAGTAACATCTGCAGAATCCTTCGCGTTTCCTTTTTGATCGGCATAGGCATAGGTGTTGGCAAAGGTATAGACGATGTTCTTGGCAGCAATCTTGGCACAGTAGACATTGGTAGGATTACTCATATCCAACTTAGAGCTGTTATGTCCATCGTTAGGATTCAACCACATATCGTTTCCAGCTCTTATACCCATTTGGCAGTTCATGTTTCCACTACCGTCGGACCAGTCGGTGATGACTGTTCCTCTGAATCCCCATTCATTTCTAAGAATCTGGACGTTTTGAGCGTAGTTAGCACCAGCCCATACTCCACCTACTGAGTTGAAGGCAGACATTATAGCGTTAGCTCCACCTTTCTTTACAGCTATTTCGAAAGGCTTCAAATAGTTTTCTCTATAGTTTTGCTCGGTCAGCCATGTGTTCAAGTTTCTGGCGTTGACTCCAGGTTCTGATAAACTGAAATGCTTGAGGTAGCAGTGAAGACCATTGGCCTTAGCACCTTCTATGACATTAGCTGCCATAAGTCCACTCAACACAGGATCTTCTGAATAGTATTCATAGTTTCTGGCATTGAAAGCAGTTCTGTGAAGATTGACACCAGGTGCGTACCATCCGCTCAATCCTGTAGCTTGACCTTCTTGAGCCATGCTGATACCCATAGCATTCGCTATGGCTTTGGACCAAGTTTGACCTAACAATGTCTCGTTAGGGAAGGCAGTCCATGTTCCAGTGTTCTTTTCTCCTGTCTGGGTAGTCGTATTGAATCCGGCAGGACCATCAAATTCATCTAACTTCGGTTTTCCGATAGATTCAATAGCTTTGGTTTTGAATCCACTGTCTTCGACTAGCTTTGCTAGTTCAGTGGTGTTCATCTGATTTATCAACTGATCTAGTTCAGGAGCATCATAGTTGTTTCCAATTGTTGTCAACAATTCCTTGTTGTAGACCAAGGAAGCTTTTTCTTCGCCTTTCAATTCAGCTTCAGTGGCTTTTGATCCATCTTCTTTTGTGACTAATAGCAAGGGTTCTCCATCTACAGTATCAGTCACAGGCATCTCAGTTTGCTCGTACTCAGTTGCTATATAGTTGTTTGCCTTTGAAATCTCTGAACTGATCACATCTCCACTAGCTGTGGGGAATGTAGAGTTTAAATCACTTCTAGAGAGGTAAGGAAGAGGATTCTTATAGGCGGTAGATCCATCTAAAGGAACTCCTGAATATGCATCGGCGCCTGTGAATAAGTCTGTCACTTTTGTTCCGGTCACAGGATCTGTGTCATATGTTATTGTGGAGGTCAATTTGAAGTTGAGTACATTTTGGTTCATCTTCTTCAAATTATGTGAATCATCCATGAATTTGATCTGATAGTCACCAGCATCTAATTCCCATGTGGTCTTTCCGTTGTTGTTCTTATCATAAGAATCGAAACTTGCCATATCGTATAAATCCAATGTAACCGTCAAATTAGATTCTGTTTCGCCAGGTTCGATTGTATCAGTTTTGATGAAATCGATGAGATTTACGGCAGATTTTTCAATTCCGTTGTTGATGTATGGAGCAGTATAGAATATCTCCATTACATCCTTTCCGGCAACATCACCTGTGTTGGTGCAAGAGAAGGTCAATTCTATCTTTGCATCTTTATCGATGGTGGCTGCATCTTTAATTGAAGAATTGGTGAGTTTCCATTTGAATGTCGTATAAGACAATCCATATCCGAAAGGATATTGAACCATGGCCTCATATCCATCACCATATTCGTTGGATTCATTGTTAAAATAGCCTTGAACATCAGCTGTTTCGTACCACTTATATCCAAAATATATGTTTTCTAAATACTGGATATTGTTTCCGTTTCTGATGTAATTTTGGAATGAAGGTTCTTTGGTATAGTCATAGGCAAAAGTATCTGTCAAATGTCCGGAAGGATTGACTGTTCCATCCAAAACTTTTCCTATAGCCAAAGCACCGCTTTGTCCGGTGACTCCGACATTTAATGCGGCGTCGATGTTGGCATCGTTCAAGAATCCTAATTCCATAGCGTTGGTGGAATTGATAATGACTATGACATTGTCGAAGTTGTCTTCGACCATATTCAACAATTGTTCCTCTTCCTTTGATATATGCAAATAGTTACGAGTCTTATCTTCGGCTTGACCATGACTCTTCTTTTGAGTAGTTGGAATCTCACCGACGTTTTCTCCTGCGACTCTAGATATCACGACTAATGCTGTATCTGAGAAATTTCTTGCGCCATCGATCAACTCATCTGAGTATTCGCTTATGCTAGGTTCAATTAAGTTCATACGCTTGGAGTTTCCAGTTCCAAAGCTGAAAGTAGATGAATCGTAATCGTTATAGAATTTGACTAAATCTTGGTTGATGTTGAATCCATCCTTCTCTAATCCATCCAACAATGAGACTTTCTTGTCATTTGAAATGGTCGAAGAACCAGATCCGATTCCTGAGAGAAGAAATCCTTGCTCTGTGGATGACCAACCGAAGACGTTCAGGTCTTTAGTTTCCAAAGGAAGTGCGTTGTCTTGGTTCTTCAACAAGACGATTCCTTCCTCAGCTATTTTTTGACAGAGTTCGTCAGATCTAGCCTGCTCTTCGGTTCCACCATTTCTTTCTCCTGTTCCAAATAAGTAAGTTGTAATTATTGGAGCTTTCATGACACCGTAGATATTTCCGGCGACTAAAGCTCCGAGGATAACACCAATGGAACACAAACTGATAATCTTTCCTACTTTTTTCATATTTATCTCCTCTTTACGAGTTTAAGAATAATTCTTTGTTATCGCTTTCATGAATTTCAATCGTAACTTAAGGGGGTTAAGTCATGAATTTAAATAAAGAAACTTGATCTATATGAAAAAGAGCAACACATTTTTAAGATGTGCTGCTCTATATTTTCACTTTCTTTTATTAACATTTCATCTCTTTAGAAGTGAGAAAACTGAATTCTTTCTTAGTCGATTCGACTGTTATTGGAGTTCCATCTTTTCCTGTTATTCCATTAAGATCAGTTTGATTCAAAGTGTAGAGTGTAAGTTCGCTTTTGCCAGTATCTTTTCCTTTTATCAATATGGATCCACTATTTGAGACTATATGTGCCTTGATGATGTTGGTAACGTATCTTACGGAAGATAATTCCATTCCGTTAGGTGCATCACAAAGCCAGGTGTCCAAAGTTGGTTTACAAGAAGAGAGTTCTTGCATGGCTTCATCTGTAATCAATTTAGCTGGTAAATAGTTAGAACTATCTTCTTCCTGAGAATCCAATGTGGCTCGCCAATCCTTGTCAGACAAGTTCAAAGGCTCTAGTATCTTTTTGGATGTCTCTAAATAATTGGCGTATTTCTTTGTGACTAATACTGTCATATAGGCGTTGATTCCACGTTTTCCATAGTCGTATATGACATCATTTTCAAATTCGGTAGGGAAAGTCTTATATAGGAAATTTAAGTCGGAGAGAATCTGGGCTATATCAGTAGTGGTGATAGATATTAAATTTCCATCATCGTCGAAGAATTCGCCTCCCAATATCATGTCATATTTCCATAGCTTATTCATCCAAACTGAAGTCGTCTTTAACCTCTTCATGATATCGATATTCTTTTCACCTATATATTTGATGATATTCTTTGAAGTTTTTTTATAGATATCATTTAAAGCAAGGATAAAGGAAGGTACACAATATCCAACTCTATACATGGGTTTGTATGCTATATCAGCTCTTTCTCTATCCTCATAATAATATGATCCAGATTGGAATATGAAGAAGCTTGGTCCTAAAGCTCGCATAGCTTCCTCATCTAAATGACCTTCACGGAAAAAGAAAGTCAAAGCCAAAGGTAGGACGAATGGTGGAATTCTTTGAGCGTATTTTACAAGCTCGGGTAGGACATCTTTATCAATAGTCAAAGATCTCTTCTCTTCTTCAAAGTAAATATCGTATTTGGATAAGACTGGATCGATATTGATTTCAAAACTATCTCCGTTATCATTGATTGTTCCTTTTAAGACTAAAGGTTGATAGACACCCATCGAAGATAAGTCCAGTGAATAAGAATATCTGTTCTCACCTTCTTGAGTTATAAAACCATATTGGTGTTTGCTTGTGAACATTATTCTTTTCAATTGCTCTAAAGGATTGCTTGAAACACTTTTAAAGAAAGGTTTGAAAGTGGAAAATATAGTTGATTTAGGAAAATAAACCATTAAAGCTTGATATAACTCATCACAATTTTCGCCTTGATAGAAACTTATATCTTTTGCAAAAATCCTTGTTACATCATCTATCAATCTATATCTATCGTTTACAGAGACCATTGGAGAAATGAAGTAAATCAATCCCGCCATTGTCATATCATTGCTTCTATATAGTCTAGCATTGCATAAAGTTTCTGGTGCTCTCTTTATGAATTCAGGAGATATATTTTCGAAAGGAATAGATTTAGTTTTTAATCCTTGATACGATGTTAAATAATCCCATATGTTTTTAGCTAGTTTGAAATAATATTGGACTCCATCCAATTTACCAATCTTTGTTTTTCCATATACATCAGATATGTATGAAAACATGGAATAGAAGTTATCTTTATCGGTATAATTCCAATCTAAATCAAATCCAGTTCCAAATACTTTATTTAGATAATTGGAAACTTTAGAGAAGTAAAAAGTAATGAATCCTCTAGCTAGGATTGCCTGTTTGTTGTGGGATGAATCTGTTCCAACCATTTCAAATATATCAGTGCAACGAGTTTCCAATAACTTATATAAATCTTCCATGTTCACTCTCCTTAATACTTCTTCTTTTATTTTATTTGTTTGTAAAAATAAGGCAATATTATTTTATTTTCATTACTCTTGGAATCAAGTATGATGACAAGGCTATTCCTAAAGGTGTTAAATAGAAGTAGTCTCCTTCTATTTCAACTTCTTCTTTCGAATCTAAGTCTTTTAAACTATCATCGAAGAAAGCTTTATTCTTCGACAAGTTCCACATTTTTCCGATAGCTGTGGTCTTGATGAAATTCAAAAATTCAAGTTTACTTATCTTTCTAGAAAACAATTTGTATTCGAATGAATTATTTGAATAGTCTAGTAAAGGTCTTGTAGCTAGATATAAAGAACCGCGGTCTTTAATTTTTCTCAAATCCATATCTTCATTTTTGTGGAGGTTATCGTACCAAACTTGAATCATACATAAGACTTCACAATTTGATTTTAGCAAGTTATTTAATTTCAAAGGTAAGTTTTTCAAACTTTGATCTAGATAAGAAGCTACAATTTCATATTTGAGATTGAAGGATTCAAGGCAGTTTTTCCACAAGAAGAATAAACTCATATTTTCTTTTGATTTATCTTTTTCTTTTCCAACCAATATCAGTCCAAATAAAGAAAAGAATAGATTTTGATCAGTCTTAAAAAGTTGGTTTGGAATATTTGCTAAACTAATCGATTCTCTTTTCAAATACAAAACTATTAAAGAGAAGAAGACAAAATCAGCTTCTTGGGTTGTTTGACAACTATCCAAGACTTTTCTTAAAGCTGAATCATTATTTTCTTGATCTTTTAAAACTTTGTCGACTATATCTAAAAATTCACTAGTCTTTCCATTCACCAGAGTAGCCATTATGTTTTTGTCTTCATCGACATTTAAAGGGTTAGATACTTTGGAGATAGAAAATAATTTTGTTGAAACATCAAAAGAAGCCAAAACTTGGCTTCTTTCATTGTTTTCGTGGTTATTGTAAATAATAGATACCATAATGATTAGAAATCGTAGTCCAAGTCTGATTTTAAGAACCAGTGCTTTCTATCGATAATCTTCATCATTCCATCGGGTGCATCGTTTAAGATTACACCATTGTTTTCTTTGTAGAATGTGATCATGTCGACAATTTCTTTGGTTATGATTTCTCCAGGTATGACTACTGGAATTCCAGGAGGATAAATCATAACTGATTCAGCTGAGATTTCACCGATTGCTTCCGCACAAGAAACTACTTTTGAAGGTGCAGAGAAAGCTACACGAGGACGAGTGACAAGTTCAGGGAATCTAAAGGAAAAGGTAGGCATTTGTTTTTTGTCTTTCTTTCCATAGTGTTCCTTAGAAATTCCTTTATAGGCTTCTATGAGTTTATCGACATCTTCTTTTGATGTTCCGACAGCAAATACTGCTAAACAATCACAATATTCTCCTAATTCTAGTTGAACATTGTACTTGTAGCGCATCTCTCTATAGACATCGAATCCAGTGACTCCTAAGCCGGATACATCGACAACCAATTTTGTTTCATCTAATCCAAAACGGCTATCTCCATTTATGTAGGTTCTATCGATTGCTTTAAGACCAGGTATATTGTTGACTTCTGTTCTTGCATAGTTTACTAAATCGATTACTTTTGAAATCAATTCTTCTCCTTGGAAGAACATTCTCTTTCTAGCAGATTCAATAGAAGCCATCAAAGTACTGTTCGGAGAAGTAGAAGACATCATTCCAGCAACAGTCTTCACTCTATCAACATCAACTCTATTTCCTTTGATGATGATGATAGATGACTGTGTTAAAGAACCACCAGTTTTATGCATTGAAGAAGCAGAGATGTCAAATCCAGCTTCCAAAGCTCCTTTAGGAAGTTTGGAAGAAAAATAGAAATGAGTTCCATGGGCTTCATCAGCCATGGCTATCATGTTGTTTTTATGTGCTAACTCAGCAATAGCTTCTATGTTTGAGGTAACACCGAAATATGTCGGATTTATTACTAATACAGCTTTGGCATCTGGATTATCTTTTATGGCTCGTTCATATTCTTTTAAAGAAACGCCATTTGCTATTCCTGTGTGTGGATCGATATCGGGATACACAAAAATAGGAACAGCTCCACTCAATATCAAAGAATTAACAATGGACTTATGGACGTTTCTAGGAAGAATTATTTTATCTTTTGGCCTTAAGCAACCTAATATCATCGTATGTATAGCACCGGTTGTTCCGTTTATTTGATACAAACAATAATCTGCACCGATTGCTTTGGCGAAGAGATCTTCTGATTCTTTTATCACACCTCTCGGTCTAGATAGATTATCTAGTCCTAAAGGGGCATTGACATCGAATTTATAAACTGAATCGCCTAAATAGTCTTCTAAATCTGTTCTAAAATGACCGAACTTATGTCCGGGCACATCAAAAGATGTAGGGTTAGTTGCTAAGTATTCCTTTACAGCTTCGAGAAATGGAGTCTTCTTTTGATTCTCTATCTCTGAGTCGTCAACCTTATGATGACCAATATCCATTCTTTTGTATCCCTTCTAATTAATTTTATTTAGAAATCCCACAAAACTTTTTTAAATAGTCTACTGCATCCAACTTTTCCCAAGGGAGATCTAAATCAGGTCTTCCAAAGTGTCCATAATTTGATATGTCTCCATACTTGAATGAAGGCTTTGTCAAACTGAATTTCTTTATCATTCCTCTAGGAGTGAAGTCAAATAAGTCTTCATTATTGATTATAGCTTCGATAATCTTCTCGACTGGAACTTTTTCTGTATGATAGGTCTCTACAAGTATAGAAACAGGCTTTGAAACACCTATAGCATAGGCTACTTGTACTAAGCATTTATCAGCAAGTCCAGCTGCTACGATGTTCTTTGCTGTGTATCTAGCCATATAAGCACCGGTTCTATCGACTTTGGTAGGGTCTTTTCCGGAAAATGCTCCACCACCATGAGGACAGCTTCCACCATATGTATCAGCGATGATTTTTCTTCCGGTCAACCCTGTATCTCCTAAAGGTCCACCGATTACAAACAATCCGGTTGGATTGATGTATATTTCATCATCTTCAGGAAGAGATAGCCCGAACGATTCAACTACAGGTTTTAATACGTTCTTTTTTAATTCTTCACGGAATATGGATACGTTGTTCTCACCAATTGTCTCATCATGCTGACATGAAAAGACCAAGGCATTCAAAATCGGATGATTCTTATTCGTATAATCTATGGTGACTTCACTCTTCATGTCAGGCCTTGCGTGAGGAAGTTTTCCTTCCTTTTCAAGATTTTCTGCTGTTCTAACTATCTTTTGTGCCATTACATAAGGCAAAGGCATGAAATTCTTTGTCTCGTTGGTGGCGTAGCCGAACATCATTCCCTGATCTCCTGCACCGATATCTTTTTCATCCATGGAGTTATCCACTCCCTGGGCGATATCGTGCGATTGAGGTCTTATCAAGACTTCAATCTCCATAGTATCTGGTGAGATTCCAGATTCAGGAGTCGTATATCCGATACTTCTCACTGTCTTTCTTGCTATATCTTTTATTTCGTCTACGCTGATTTTAGGTTCGCAAGTAATCTCTCCAGCTATGACAATTTTGTTTCCGACAGCTAATACTTCACATGCGACACGACTAAACGGGTCTCTTGCTAGACAAGCATCTAGTACTCTATCTGCGATTTGATCGCAGATTTTGTCGGGATGACCTTCTCCGACTGCTTCTGATGTAAATAGTACCTTTGGTTTCATCTTTCCCCTCTTTTTACTTTGTTTTTTATGCACCGTGGGGCGTGCTGGGTGAGCGGTATTTCTGTCGCCCTTCCAGCACCTCAAAATGTGCTAAGAGATTATATACCATTAAGAGAAAAAGATAAGTGTTTTAGATAAGTATTTAAAGTATGGGTTAATAATAGTGCTTTACTATAGTTAAATCGATGTACCTATTTTACTTTTTGTTCTTTTTATCCTTGTGTTTTTGAATGAACTGATACCACTTGTATTTATGCTTCTCTTCGGTAAGCTCAGGAATCTTATAATCATCAGTTGATTCTTCAGGTTTTGTTCCTATAGCTTTTACCTCTTCTTTAATGTCATCGTTCAAGTCTTTTATGGTCGATGAGTTCATCTCCATCTCATAGTCATCTAAAGACTTGAGCCTATAAATGTCTTGCACCCTGTACTGTCTCAATAATGCATTGATGGTATATTTTCCTACCATATAAGTCATAGCCCCATTACCTATGAACTGAGCACCCATATTTAAAGCTTGACCCAAGACTTGAACTAGGAAGTTATTAGAGTCTTTATTAAATATTTTACCGGCCATATTAGTACCGTTTTGCATAGTGTTTAGACCTATTGAAAGACAAACACTTTTAACTATCTTTTCTAGTATTTTGGTCATTTCGGCATTGGTAGGTCTAAATCCATAAAGCCAAATTAAATCTTTTATCAGCTGCATATTTTTAACAACAACTACACTGGCGTCGACCATAGTGTTTTGAGATAGAGCAGTCAAACATCCGGTGGACAAAGATCTCTTTAGAATCAAAGATTTTGCTTTTTGATAAATGACCCCGTCTTTTCTCATGGATATAGCCAAAGATTCAGCTAGATTAATTGAATCTTCTTTATGGAAACTAGGAATTTTATTCCCTGGATATTTATTTACCAAGTTTTGCATTTCTCTAAAAGATGCTATCTTTTCTGCTTCTTTATTAGTAAGGACTTTTTTATCGTCCATCTTATCTAGATAATTTAACACGACGGATTGATCTACGATATTTTTTGCTATCTCCCATCTAACTTTGTTGTTGTTTCTTTCTGAATAATGACCATCTTTTCTTTTTTTGAAATTCCAAGTCGAATGAATGCTTAGAAAATATTTTTACTATTATCACTATGAAACAAGTTGTATAGGCTATTAACAATGCTATAGCTACTACAATTCCAGCTATTTCATTCATTTGATAGATGGTTTGGACGATGATAGCAAAAACACCGAGACCTAAAAGATATAGAGCGACTGATAAAGTTATTAGTATCGCTCTATTTCTTTTCTCTTCTTTTGAATGTGTTACTTCTTCCTGATAGTTTATAAAGTCTAGCTCTTCATCTTGATCGGCACTAGTCTCATCTATGTTTTGAAGTGTTTTCTCTGATACTTTGTTCTTGTTCATAGAAACATTATATTTGATTTTATAATGTATTCAAAATATAAAAGTTTTTCTATTATCTTTTTATTTCTACTAAATGTCCTGTAGTTTCTTTTCCATTTAGTCCAGCTGCATTTGATTCATCTGTATCCAAATGCATCGATAGGTCAAATGTAGGATTGACTCTTATTACGACATCATCGAATATAACATGTCTATCGATAGGTGATTTTACGTCTACTGCTACTATTTCACCATCTTTGACACCTAATTTTTCTGCTTGAGTTGGATTGATATGGATGTGTCTCTTTTGAGCTACAACACCATCTTTTAGTTCAACTCTAGCAATCTCTTTTCCTGTCTTTGTATCTTTTGATATGACAGTGCATCCGATTGAGTTTTCAGTATGACCAGATTGACGTACTGGTACATCTATATGTAATGCTCTAGCATCTGTCAATGATATTTCGAATTGATTATATTTTCTAGCAGGCCCTAATATGGATAGACCATTTAATCTATGTTTCTTTCCATCTTTTCCATCGACTTCGATATCGACTCTTACTGTGGAACAATATTGTCCGTGTTGAGATAAGGGAAAACGTACATATTTATCTAAATCAAAACCTTTACCGAATAATCCATCCAATGTTTCTTGTGTTAAATGACAGTGATGTGCTGAAGTCTCTACCCTGAATTCTTTTTCTAAGTTAGCCATAATATGACCCCCTGTAATCTAAGATTAGTATATATTCAAAAATGTAAAAATATTATTAAAATCTAGCAAACTTAAAGTTATAATTTAAGCCTATGACAGCAACTGATGAAAAAATAACGGATTTGAAAGTAATTCTTAACTCTGGTAAAGAAGTTATAGTCCCAGTTTATAGGGCTGGTCTTTCAGGTTGTAGAGTTTATGTCGAATATGGGAAACTATATGGATACATTGGTAAAAAGATCAACAAGGAGAAGGCATTAATTGTTTTGACTAACATGGTCAAAAAAATAAAATTAGCTGAAACCATGACATTTAGAGATATTCTTTCTTGGAATACTAATCCTAAATATGTCTTTTTCCTAGGAAACAAAAGGACATTGACCAACAATATTCTTCTCAAAGATAATCCGGATTTTTTCTATATAGCTCCTAAAGCTAAGTTTGTTCCTGTCTTTGATGAAATCTGTGCTCAGTATGTGAAGAAAAGGGTTTTAGAAGAAGCGAAAAGAGGTCATATAGAATTACAGCCTAATTTTAAGATTAGAATCGGTAACTTTAGAAGCAAACAAGCGTCTTTTAGAAAAAAAGACTTCTTGTTTGAATTCGATAGAAGGCTTTTTGCATTCAAACCTATAGTGATAGATGCAATAGTCGATCACGAACTATCGCATGTGAATCATATGAATCATCAAAAGGGTTTCTATGAACTTCTCTATAGTCTTTGTCCGGAAACAAGATACAATACATGTATTAAAATAATAAACGAAGGAAAATTTGAATATGTCCCAGCAAAGAATTATTGAAAGTGAACACAACGATTTCTATAAAAAAATAGTAGCCATAAAAGATGGAAAGATGAAGAAAGAAGGTTTGATTCTAGTCGAAGGTGAAGATCTCATCGATGAAGCTAGAAAGGTAGAAGCTTTGCAATACGCTTTGACTTATGACCCCAAGTTTATAGTCAATGATGTACCTACTACATTGGTAAAGCAAGGCTTATATAGAAACCTAGCATCTTACCAATCCCTTCCTAAAGTTATCGGGGTTGCTAAATTTACTCTATCCAAAGAGCCTGGTGATAAAGTTGTTTATTTGGATGGCGTACAAGATCCTGGAAATGTTGGAACACTGATAAGGACGGCTTTAGCTTTTCACTACTCTTCAGTTATTCTATCTAAAGACTGTGCTTCTATTTTCAATGCAAAGACCATTCAATCCACAAAGGGTGCTTTATTTAAAATTCCTGTTGGAGTTATGGATTTGGAAGAATTGAAAAATAAAGGCTATAACATCTATTTGACTACCTTGGATGGTGAAGATGAAGCTACGTTTGGAAAACTAAAAGAACCTTTTGCCTTAGTTTTGGGCAATGAAGGAAGAGGAATAAGGACTGAGCATCTCAGTTTGGGCCAAAAGCTTAGAATTAATATGAGTGGAATTGATTCTTTAAATGTTGCAATAGCTGGTGGAATATTCCTGTATCGTTTTTCTAGATAGTTTTAGTTAAACCTTAAAAACATTTATTGCTACTACATAATAATATATATATAATTTAAGTTGTGTGTTTTAACGACTGATTTATTGGAGGTTATGATGGAACTCAAAAAGACATTAAACATGCCCAAAGGAAGCTTTGAAATGCGTGGAAAGCTTCCTACAAGGGAACCTAATTACATTGAAAAGTGTGAGAAGATGGATCTTTATTCCAAGATGCTCGAGGCAACAAAAGACGGAAAGGAATTCTATCTTCATGATGGTCCCCCGTATGCAAACGGAGATCTTCATGCTGGACATGGTATGAACATGGTCTTGAAGGATATGATCATACGTAGCAAGACTTTGGAAGGATTCCACTGTGAGTTCATTCCTGGTTGGGATACCCATGGTCTTCCTATCGAAAACGAAGTGACAAAGTCTGGTGTTGATAGAACCAAGATGTCTATTGCTGAGTTCCGCTCGATTTGCATGGATTATGCAAAGTCACAGGTCGCTCATCAAATGAAACAAGCCAAGCGTATGGGATTGCTCGGTCATTTTGAAGCTCCTTACATTACTTTCCAACCTGAATACGAAGCAAATGAAATCCATGTCTTTGCTAAATGCATGGAGAAAGGGTTGATCTACCGTGGACTTAAGCCTGTACACTGGTCTCCTATTTCTGAGACTGCATGTGCTCAAGCAGATATCGAATATGCAGATCTTCCAGCTAAGACGATCTATGTGAAATTCCCCATCAAGAAGCCTAAGTATGATTTGGCTGCTTGTGATTGTTTTGTAATTTGGACTACTACTCCTTGGACAATTCCTTCTAACCTTGCCATATGTTTAAATCCTGATATGGAATATGGTCTCTATCAAACTGATCAAGGAAGACTTATCTTCTTGACATGTTTGGTAGAAAAGCTAACCAAGGAATTAGGTTTGACCAATGTTAAGCTTCAAAGAGTATATAAGGGAAGAAAACTCGAAGGTGTTGTCTGTCAGCATCCTTTCTATGATCGTGATTCTATAGTTATAACAGGAAAGCACGTCACTGCTGATGATGGTACTGGATGTGTTCACACAGCCCCTGGTTTAGGAGACGATGACTACAAAGTTGGATTGAAGTTTGGTCTTAAGCCTTTCTGCCCTGTCGATTCAAAAGGTAGATTGACAGAAGAGTGCGGTGAAAGATTGGCTGGAATGTTCTACGAGAAGGCAAATGATGTTGTTATTCAAATGCTTCAAGAGACTGGATATCTGCTTAAGGAAGTAGATATCCACCACTCCTATCCTATGGATGCCAGAAATCACAAGCCTTTAATATTTAGAACAGCTCCGCAATGGTTCTGCTCTCTCGATCCTATTAGAGATGATTTGATCAAAGCAGTTGAAAGTGTCAACTTCACTCCTGAATGGGGTAAAGTTAGACTTTTGAACATGATTAAAGGCAGAACGGATTGGTGTATTTCTCGTCAACGTTCTTGGGGTGTACCAATTCCTATCCTTTATTGTGAGGATGGAACACCAGTCACAGATTCAGTGGTCTTTGATTGGATTGAGAAGAAGGTAGCTGAGAACGGTTCTAATATTTGGTACGAGAAGCCTGCTGAATATTTCATTCCTGAAGGTTATACCAATGAACATTCACCTAATGGACAATACACTAAAGAAAAAGACATCATGGATGTTTGGTTCGATTCTGGAAGCTCTTGGTTAGGTGCCGATATCAAACGTGGCATGCCTTTCCCTGCTGATTTGTACTTAGAAGGAAATGATCAATATCGTGGCTGGTACAATGCTTCTTTGATTCTTTCGGGCGCTGTTGAAGGAGTTTCTCCTTTCAAGGCTATCGTTACCAATGGCTTCATAGTCGATCAAAACGGACAAAAGTTTAGCAAGTCTAAGAAGAACGGTATTTATCCTGAAGCCATTTGCAATGATATGGGAGCTGATGTTTTCCGTCTTTGGGTTGCATCTATCGATTACACTACTGCTGAAATCTCTTTGAGTAAAGATTTATTGAAGAATGTCTCAGATGAATATAGAAAGATTAGAAATACATTCAAATTCATGTTAGCTAATCTCTGTGATTCGGATGAAAAGATGTTCGATCCTTTGAAGGACAAATATAAGCTATCATTAGTCGATGAGATGGTTTTGAATAAGTTGAAAGAAGTTGTTCAAAAGGTTAGAAAGTCATATGAAAAATATGACTTCTTGACTGCCAATACAACTATGTTGAACTTTATGGTAAATGATTTGTCTAGCTTCTATCTCGACATTTCTAAGGATCCTTTATATTGTGATGAGCCTAATTCATTGCGTAGAAAAGGGGTTCAATATACAATCTATCAAATCGCTAAGCAATTGGCCATCATGTATTCACCTATTTTGTTCTTCACTGGTGATGAAGCTTATCAAGCCTTGCCTGGACCTAAGAAGGAAAATGTCGCTTTGGAATCAATGCCTGACTTCTCTGGCTGGGATAACGCTTTGAACAACAAATATTTGGTCTTGAACAAGATTCGTGATCAAGCCAATAAGGCTTTGGAAGCAGCTAGAAATCAGGGCTTAGTCAAAGGTAGCAACGAGGCTGAATTGAAACTCGACATCAAGAGTGGAAACTATAAAGAATTGTTGGATGATTTGGACAAGGTTGAATTAGCTAGATTGCTCTCTTTCAGCAAGGTGTCTTATGTCGAAGGAACAGGAACTGAAGTAGTTCCTGTGAAAGGCGACAAATGCTTGCGTTGTTGGAATTTCTATAACAAGCTCAACGATTTCATGGGTCAACCTGTATGTCCTAGATGTGAAGCTGCTTTGAAGAGCTTTGTAGAAGCTCATCCAGAAAGCTTAAATGAAACTGCAGATGAACAAAAACAATAGTAATTCAAATTTTTTGAAAAAAGGATGGAATGGATTTCTCTACTTTTTGAAAAAAGGTGGATGGTTCTGCTTTCTAATGTTTTTCTTAGATTTAGGGACCAAATTGGGAATGAATGCCTATTTTGGTAATCCAAAATCTCTTCTTCATTCCAACATTGATATTATTCCTGGTGTTTTGTATTTGACATTGACCTATAACACTGGTGCTGCATATGGATCCGGTGCTAATATGGGACCATGGATGAGAATATTGTTTGCTTGTGTCTCATTTATAGCTGGAGTAGTTATCATTTACTTTTTAGCCAAATACTTCAAAAAGTTGTCTGGATGGAAAAGATATGCCATCTACCTTATTCTTGCTGGTGATTGGGGTAATTTTATCGATAGAGCCTTCTATTGGAACAACGATGGAATCTATGGTGTCATAGATTGGATTGGAGTTGGTAATTCCTCTTGGCCTAGCTTTTTCCAGTATGTGTGCAACTGGGCTGATGTTTGTTTAACAATCGGAGCTGTTATCTTAGTCTTAGCTTTTATAATTGAATGGGTTGTGGAAGAGAAGAAGCAAAAGCAGGCTGTTGATGAAGCTATGAATAAAAGCAAGGTTGGAGAAGTTGGTAGTTCCTACGCTGTCGCTAAGCAAATGATGGAAGAGGAAGAACAAAAGGCTTCTAAAGAGGAAAAGAGTGAAGCTGAAGTTGAAACAAAGACTGAAGAGAGAAGATTGAGCGATGTTCTTAGAAGTGATGAATCGATTTCTAAAGAAGATAAAACAGAAGCGAAAACAGAAGAGAAAACAAATGTTGAAGAAGAAAAGAAGGAAGATGATGGTGAATTTTCTTCTTTAAGTGATTTCTTAAAAGGAGAGAAGTGACGATGGATAACCAAATTAAAAGTTTTACGGTCAAAAAGTCAGGAAGATTGGATGAAGCTATTGCTGATGCTTTGAACATCTCTAGATCTAAGGCTCAATTGATTGTAGACAATGGAATTGAAATCAAAGGAAGAAATAGAAAGGCTTCCTATAAGGTAGAAGAAGGTGACGTTTTAAATTACACTCCTCTAGAAGAAAAGCCTACTGACATAGTTCCAAATGCTGATATTGTAGTTCCTGTAGTTTATGAAGATGATGATATTATCGTCTTCAATAAACCAAGAGGATTGGTCGTACATACAGCTCCTGGTCATGATACAGATACATTGGTCAATTTCTTAGCAAGTCAAAATGATAAATTTAAGTTTGATGAAGAAGAAATGGCTGGTGGTAGACCAGGAATTGTTCATCGTATCGATAAAGATACATCTGGATTGTTGATGGTTGCAAAAACTCCTAAGGCGGAGAAAGTACTTCAAGCTGATATCAAAGAACATAAGGTTAAAAGAGAATATGTTGCCTTATGTTGGGGAGATGTGAATGAGGATTCATTCACAGTTGATGTTCCATTGACAAAACCTAACCACACTTTGAGAAGAGCAATGCCTTCTCCTAATGGTTTGAGAGCTGTCAGTCATTTCACAAAAATCTGGACTAGAAATGGCGTTAGTTTGGTAAGATGTCAACTAGAGACTGGTAGAACTCATCAAATTCGTGCCCATCTTTCATACATAGGTCACCCTATCGTCGGTGATATGCTTTATGGCAATAAAGAAGAACATCATTTTGACAAAGGTCAAGTTCTACATGCATTCCGTTTGAGTTTCATTCATCCTATAACTAAAAAACCTATGGTTTTAACAGCACCGATGGACGACTACTTTAAACAAGCTATAAATACATTTTATATCGAATAAAAATAAAGATAAAAATTTTATAGCAAAACATAAAGTGGTTAATATAAAAAAAGCTTGTTCCTTATTTATAAAAATATAGTTTTTAAAGGCTAAACTAAATTATAGTTCAGCCTTTTTTCTATGTGAAAATGTGTAAAAAAGGGTTATAATTCATTTGGTGAAATTGTATTTCACATGTCAAATCAGTGCTCAAAAAGCATTTCTTATAAGTCTAAATTATATATTTGATGACGTCTTTGATGATATTCATCCGGTTTTTGCAAGGATTGTTTTTGAGTGCTTAGAAAGGATACACAATTTTGTTCCCGATATTAACTGAGAATTTGGGCTCTTTGATTGGAGCTACGATTGGTGTGTTTGTCGGTGGTGCCTTAATAGTTGGATTGGTTGTCTATTTTATTTTGATGACTAAAGCCAAGAAGGCTCGCAGCGATGCTAAATCGATTTTGGAAGATGCAGAGAAGAAAGCTGAAGAAGTTAAAAAGAAAGCTGAAGATGAGAGTAGAATCAAGTTGGATAACGCCAAACAACAGACTGAGTTGATAATGAAGAGTGCTAGCTTTGAGGCGGATAAAATCAAAGCACAGGCTCAGACCGATATGGCAAATGAAAGAATAGCTCTTCATGAAAAAGCTGAGAATGAGGCTAAAGCCATGAAGAAAGGCTTGGATGAAGAATCCGCAAAGCTCGATGCTAGGGAAGACTCGCTAGATAGAAGAGATTCTTTAGTTACTGCTAAAGAGAATAAATTGGATTTAGACTTAAAAGCTTTGAAAGAAGGACAGGATAAGCTCGCTAATGACCTTATTCAACTCCAAAAAGACCGTGAAGAAATCGATGCTGAAAAAGCTAAAGAAGATGCTGAATTAGCTAGAATTTCAGGATTATCTTTAGAGGAAGCTAAGAAGGAAGTAATGGATAAAGTCGCAGCTAAATCTGAAACTGAGATAGCTGAATATCTTAGACAGCGTCACGAAGAGGCTGAAGACAAGGCTGAACAAGATTCTAAAAATATATTGAGTTTAGCTATGGAAAGATATGCTCAGGATGTCGCAATCGTGAGAACGACAACTAATGTCATTCTTCAAGACGATGAATTGAAAGGAAGAATCATCGGACGTCAAGGAAGAAATATCAAGTCTTTAGAATCTTTGTTGGGTTGTGACATTCTGGTTGACGATACCCCTAATGTCATCACTGTTTCTTCATTCGATCCTATCAGACGTGAAATTGCAGTTGAGACTTTGAATACTCTTATAAAGGATGGAAGAATTCAACCTGGACGTATTGAAGATGTCTATGCCAAGGTTAAGGAAGATATAGAGACAACGATTAGAGAGACTGGTGAAGATACATGTATGTCTTTAGGACTTCCTATGATTTCCAGACAATTCTATCCTTATATCGGTAGATTGAAATATAGAACCTCATTCGGTCAGTCTGTCTTAGAACATTCTAAACAGGTTGCTTATCTTTGTGGAATCATGGCTGCAGAGTTAGGACTCGATCAAACAATGGCTAAAAGAGCTGGATTGCTTCACGATATTGGAAAATCCGTCGACTTTGAGGTCGATGGAAGCCATGTCGATTTAGGTGTCAAATTAGCTAAGAAGTTTGGTGAACCTGAGATTGTCATCAATGCTATAGCAAGTCATCATGGTGACTGTGAAAAGAAATATCTCATTTCTGAATTGGTCGTAGCAGCTGACACCTTGTCAGCGGCTAGACCAGGTGCTAGAAGAGAGACTCTCGAGAACTATATTAAGAGAGTCGAGGATTTAGAAAACATCTGCAAATCATTTGATGGTGTTTCCAATTGTTATGCTTTGCAATCTGGACGTGATTTACGTGTTATGGTTTTGCCTGAAAAAGTTGATGATGCTACATGTGTCACATTGGCTCAAAAAATCAAAGACAAAATTGAGAATGAGATGACTTATCCTGGTTACATAAAGGTTACAGTCATCAGGGAGACTAGAGTCATTGAAACAGCAAGATAAATTGTCAATTCTTTGCTTTGGAGATTGTTGTGGCAAAGTCGGAAGAAACGCTTTGGCTAAAGCTATTCCTGAATTAAAGGAGAAATACTCCGCTGATTTTGTGATCGTAAATAGCGAAAACGCAACTAACGGTAGAGGTTGTTCTTTAAGCTCATATAGAGAGTTGATCAAAAGTGGAGCTGATTGCCTTACGTCCGGAAATCATTTCTATGAGCAAAGAGATGTGTTTTCTCCAGATGCACCTATTTTATTTGAAAAACAAATAAGACCTTTAAATTTGGCAAAAGATGCTCCTTTAAAAGGTTCAAAGATATTTGAAATAAAAGGATTCAAAGTTAGAGTGACAAATTTATTGGGACGTGTTGAAATAAATGGAGCTCAATCAAATCCTTTTACGGACATGGATGAACTGTTAGAAAAAGATGAAAAAGTAGATTTTGATATAGTTGATTTTCATGCTGAAGCTACAGGCGAGAAAAGGGCCTTGGCAGAGTACTTGGATGGAAGAATATCTCTTTTTGTTGGAACCCATACTCATGTTCAAACGAATGATTGTCAAAAATTAAATAAAGGAACATTATTCATATCTGACCTTGGGATGTGTGGACTATTCGATTCTTGTCTAGGTATGCTGAAAGACAATGTTGTAAAAAAAGTTGGCTTTGGTCTACCGGCTTCTTTTCAAAGCCCTAGCAGTGGTTTAGCCCAAATAAATGGTATTCACGCAGTACTTTTTAAGGATAAAAACGAGTGTAAAATAGAACTTGTCAATATCAAATTAAACGCTTAAAATACCAGTACAATAGACATAAAAGTAGATATTACTCCTTTTTAAAGAAAACTAGCTCTAAGTTTTATACAAACCATATATATTAACAAAAAAGTAGTGTTATAATTATTAGTGCGAGGCCAAGATAATATGCAAAAATTAAGAGCAGGAGCTAGCACCTCTGTACAAAAGTTAGGTGCATCAATTCATATTTGTCTATCACAAGATGGTGATTGCTTAGTGAGCGTTGTGGGTGCTAAAGCTTTGAATCAAGCTATTAAACCTAAATTTTTAATGCGTAGGTATTGAACCGAATGAGTCTATGTCGAACAATTGCAGCTTTC
>OBDK01000080.1_pt1 | contig 23563 bp, 19 predicted proteins | sample 1518101 | NCBI WGS metagenome assembly OBDK01 (sample SAMN01760936, study PRJEB22395) | human gut metagenome | reverse complement strand
ACTCCCGACAACATACTGGAGATTAAGGATTACGGATTCGGTGGTGCCGTTGTAATGGGTGACTTATGGAATAAATTCAATGCCTGCACCGACCGCGATTATCTGGAAGTAATCCGCCACTTCAAGAAGTTGAAGAAAATGGCTGATTGAGCCTTCTTGGACTGGCAAATCAAAATTTACCGTACTCTTTGTATTCAATACCGGCAGGCAACGTGAAATAGAAGGTGGAGCCTTCCCCTTTCTTAGACTCCACACCGATACCTCCCCCATAGTGCTCCACAATAGATTTGGTGATGGAAAGCCCCAACCCCGTACCTTTGATATTGTAGTTCATCTTCACAAACCGTTCAAAGATGGCATGTCTTCCCACTTCATCGATACCACAGCCTGTATCTGCCACATAAAAATAGAAGTTATGGTTGCTCAATCTCCTGCAACCGATTTTCACACTGCCCATCTCCGTAAACTTCAAGGCGTTCCTCACCAAGTTACCTATGACTTGGGCAAAACGCACGCGGTCCACCACCAAACGGCATTGAGGCAACCGTTCTACAAACTCCACCTGAATGCCCGTGGGATGCGAGCGCATATTCTCCGTCGTACAGACTTCATCAATCAGCGCGTTTACATCCACTTCTCCATCGTTATATTCCAGAGTATTTGCCTCAATCTTCGAATAGTCCAGCAAGTCATTGACCAGTTGCAGCAGCGAGTCCTTGTTATCATTAATCTCCTTCAGAAAAGCCATACGGGTTTCTCTGTCCAGATCATCCATTTCGGCAAGCATAGTTGTAAAGCCTACAATGGCATTCAAAGGAGTACGAATTTCGTGAGTCATATTAGCGATGAAAGCATTCTTCAGCTGGTTGGATTCTTCGGCAACCTCATTGATGCGCTGCAACGTCTTCAACCTTTTGCTCTTGCTGATGGAAATGATTATCATGATGACCAAAAGCAGAATGACAATTATCCCAAAACTATATACCAATGCTTCATTATTCTGATAGAAGTCATTCGTCCAAACATCGTATGCTGCCGTAATTGTCAATATCATCGTTTTTTGCTTGCTTATTGGAAACTATAAAATTATGGGAAGCAAATATACTAAAGAAAATACAAATAAATTAATAGAAACTACAGTTTTTTCCAACAAAATAGGCCGCATGCCATTACCAAGTAAAGCATGCAGCCCATAAATGTCATTATTCAGTATTATTGAAATCAGCCTTCAATGGCAGCCTGCGCCGCAGCCAGACGTGCAATAGGCACACGGAACGGAGAACAGCTGACATAATTCAAGCCAACTTTGTGGCAGAACTTCACAGAAGAAGGCTCACCGCCATGTTCGCCGCAGATACCGCACTTCAAATCCGGACGGATAGCACGTCCCTTTTCAGTAGCCATGCGCACCAACTGTCCTACACCATTCTGGTCGAGTACCTGGAACGGGTCTACTTTCAGAATCTTCTTCTCCAGATAAATCGGGAGGAAGGAAGCGATATCGTCGCGTGAATAACCAAATGTCATCTGAGTCAAGTCGTTCGTACCGAATGAGAAGAACTCGGCAGAGGAAGCAATGCGGTCGGCAGTCAAGGCGGCACGCGGAATCTCAATCATTGTACCTACCTTGAAGTCGATGCTGTCACCCACTTCTTCAAACAACTGGGCAGCCTCAGCACGAATCACTTCTTCCTGCTGCTTGAACTCATACAAGATACCGGTCAGAGGCACCATGATTTCAGGATGGGTTTCAACACCTTCCTTCTTCAATTCCAAAGCAGCACCCAGGATGGCACGCGTCTGCATCTGTGTAATTTCAGGATATGTATTTCCCAAACGGCAACCACGATGACCCAACATCGGATTATGCTCACAAAGTGCCTCAACACGTTGCTGGATATACTGGAGGCTCACGCCCATCGTATCTGCCATTTCCTGCTGTCCCTTCAGGTCATGGGGAACAAACTCATGCAAAGGAGGATCAAGCAGACGCACCGTCACCGGACAGCCTTCCATTGCCTTGAAAATTCCCTTGAAGTCAGCTTGCTGGTAGGGAAGAATCTTAGCCAAAGCCTTGCGGCGCCCTTCTGCATTTTCTGCCAGAATCATCTCGCGCATGGCTTTAATCTTCTCGCCTTCAAAGAACATGTGTTCCGTACGGCAAAGACCGATACCCACAGCGCCAAAATTACGTGCTACTGCGGCATCATGAGGAGTATCCGCATTGGTACGAACCTGCAGCTTCGTATATTTGTCTGCCAAATCCATCAGTTCCGCAAAGTCACCGGACAGCTCAGCCGCTTTTGTCTCCACCTTGTCTTTATATACTTCACCGGTGCTTCCGTTCAAGGAGATATAGTCACCTTCTTTCAACAGTACACCATCCACTTCCACTGTACGCGCCTTGTAGTCGATGTTCAAGGCACCTGCACCAGACACACAGCACTTACCCATACCACGAGCAACCACTGCCGCATGCGAAGTCATACCACCGCGGGCAGTCAGGATACCTTCGGCAACTGCCATACCTGCCAAATCTTCCGGAGAAGTCTCGATACGTACCATCACCACACGCTTGCCGGCAGCATGCCATTCGGCAGCATCATCGGCAAAGAATACGATTTGTCCCGTAGCGGCACCCGGAGAAGCGGGAAGACCACGAGTCAACACCTTAGCTTGTTTCAGAGCTGTCTTATCAAATACCGGGTGGAGCAGTTCGTCCAACTTATTGGGCTCACAACGCATCAATGCAGTCTTTTCGTCAATCATACCTTGATGGAGCAAGTCCATGGCAATCTTCACCATAGCGGCTCCGGTACGCTTACCGTTACGGGTCTGGAGGAACCAGAGTTTACCCTCTTGTACTGTAAACTCCATATCCTGCATATCACGGTAGTGATTTTCGAGTTTTGTCTGCAAAGCATCCAGTTCCTTATAGATTTCCGGCATAGCCTCCTCCATGGAAGGATATTTGCTGACACGTTCTTCTTCGCTTACACCGGCTAATTCAGCCCAACGTTGAGAACCGATTTTTGTAATCTGTTGCGGAGTACGGATACCGGCAACCACGTCTTCACCTTGTGCATTAATCAAATACTCGCCATTGAAAAGGTCCTCACCGGTAGCAGCATCGCGGCTGAAGCAAACACCCGTAGCAGAGCTCTCGCCCATATTACCGAATACCATAGCCTGAACGCTTACGGCAGTACCCCATTCGTCAGGAATTCCCTCCATCTTACGATACAAGATGGCGCGTTCGTTCATCCAGGAGTTGAATACGGCACAAACGGCACCCCACAACTGCTCGTAGGCACAAGTCGGGAAGTCTTTTCCGGTTTGTTCTTTCACCGCAGCCTTGAACTTCTTCACGAGTTCCTTAAGGTCTTCCACCTCAAGCTCGTTATCCAGCTTCACGCCTTTAGCATGTTTCACATCTTCTATAATAGCCTCGAACGGGTCTACATCTTCCTTGTTCACCGGCTTCATACCCAGCACCACGTCGCCATACATCTGCACGAAACGACGGTAAGAGTCCCATGCAAAGCGTGCATTGCCCGTCTTGCGCGTCAGGCCTTCCACCACTTCGTCATTCAAGCCAAGATTCAGGATAGTGTCCATCATGCCCGGCATGGAAGCGCGTGCACCCGAACGAACGGAAACCAGCAACGGATTCTCCACATCACCGAATTTGGAACGCATCAGCGTCTCCACATGGGCAATGGCCTGTTCAACTTCGTTCTTCAACAGAGCAACGACTTTATCCTGCCCCATTTCATAATATTCCGTACAAACTTCTGTCGTTATTGTAAAGCCCGGAGGAACCGGAACCCCTATAAGGTTCATTTCTGCAAGGTTGGCACCTTTCCCACCCAAAAGGTTTCTCATATCGGCCTTTCCTTCTGCCTGGCCGTTACCAAAGGTATAAACTCTTTTTTTGTCCATAATATAAATTTAAAGTTTTTGATAGTGATTTCTCTTTTCTGTTCGCAAATCTAAGTATATTTCGCAGACTAGAAAACTTTTTCAGAAAAAACTTTATGCTAAAATGCAATTTCGACATTGCAATCTTTAATATTTCATTTCATAGAGAGAAATCCCGAAAAAATGTCTATTTTTGCCGAAGAATTTATTAGATTGGTGTAAAAGTGGCAAGAAAGAGAAAAGAACTTCCCCTACTGGAGAAGGTGACAATTACGGATGTGGCTGCCGAAGGAAAAGCCATCGCAAAAGTCAATGATTTGGTGATTTTCGTACCATATGTCGTCCCCGGCGATGTAGTTGACCTGCAAATTAAGAGAAAAAAGCATCATTATGCTGAAGCCGAGGCTGTGAAATTCCATGAATATTCGGCAGTACGGGCAGTTCCATTCTGCCAACATTATGGTGTATGCGGCGGTTGTAAATGGCAGGTTCTCCCCTATTCCGAGCAAATCAAGTATAAGCAAAAACAAGTAACGGACAACCTCACCCGCATCGGCAAAATCGAATTGCCGGAAATCTCTCCGATATTAGGTTCAGAAAAAACTCAGTTCTACCGGAATAAACTGGAGTACACTTTTTCCAACAAACGTTGGCTGACGACAGAAGAGGTTCAGCAGAATGTAGTGTACGAACAGATGAATGCCGTAGGCTTCCATATTCCCAATGCTTTCGATAAAGTGCTTGCCATAGAGAAGTGCTGGTTGCAGGACGATATATCCAACCGCATCCGCAATGCGGTACGCGACTATGCCTACCAGCACAACTATTCCTTCATCAACCTGCGTACGCATGAAGGAATGCTACGCAATATGATTGTGCGTACCTCTACCACCGGCGAACTGATGGTAATCCTCATCTGCAAGATAGAGAAAGAGGAGGAAATGGCTCTGTTCAAGCAAATGCTGCAATACATAGCAGATACATTCCCCGAAATCACTTCCCTGCTATACATTATTAATAATAAGTGCAACGATACCATCACCGACCTCGAGGTACACACCTTCAAGGGGAAAGACCACATCTTCGAGGAAATGGAGGGACTGCGCTTCAAGGTAGGTCCCAAATCTTTCTATCAAACCAACTCCGAACAAGCCTACAACCTCTACAAAGTAGCGCGCAACTTTGCCGGACTGACCGGTAACGAGCTTGTTTATGACCTTTATACCGGCACGGGTACCATTGCCAATTTCGTATCCAAGCACGCACGCCAGGTAATCGGCATAGAATATGTGCCCGAAGCCATTGAAGACGCCAAGGTCAATGCCGAGATTAACGGAATTAAAAATACATTGTTCTTTGCCGGAGATATGAAAGACATGCTGACACAAGACTTCATCAACCAATACGGCCGTCCCGATGTCATCATCACCGACCCTCCCCGTGCCGGAATGCACCAGGATGTAGTGGATGTCATTCTGTTTGCCGAACCCAAACGCATCGTATACGTCAGCTGTAATCCGGCTACGCAGGCGCGCGACCTGCAACTGCTCGATGCGAAATATAAAGTGAAGGCCGTTCAACCGGTAGACATGTTCCCGCACACCCACCATGTGGAAAACGTAGTATTATTGGAATTAAAAGATTGAAAGTACAAGTAGTTTTCAATCGTAAATTGTAAATTGTCTAATCGTAAATTAAAACCAGTCGTGGCAAAAGAAAAAATTACAGCAAGAGCCCGCACACAATATACGGACTACATGGTGAAGGAACCGATGGAGCTCATGGAGTTTCTGGCAGCTAAAATGCCGGACGCCAGCCGCACCAAGCTGAAATCATTGCTAAGCAAACGCATTATATATGTGGACAGCGTTATCACTACACAATACAATTTTCCCCTGAAACCGGGTATGAAAGTACAAATCAGCCGTGAGAAGGGACGTAAAGAGTTCAACCATAAACTGATGAAGATTGTATACGAGGATGCCTATATCATCGTGATAGAGAAGATGCAGGGTTTGCTGTCCGTCAACACTGACCGGCAAAAGGAACGTACCGCCTATACCATCTTGAATGAATACGTGCAACGCTCGGGCAAGCAGCACCGTGTACACATCGTGCACCGCCTGGACCGTGACACCTCCGGCTTGATGATGTTTGCCAAAGACGAGAAGACCCAACGTACACTACGCGATAACTGGCATGACATTGTAACAGACCGGCGATACGTAGCCGTAGTGGTCGGCGAGATGGAAAAAGATGCAGGAAACGTGGTTTCTTGGTTGACAGACCGCAAGCTGTATGTATATTCAAGTCCGACAGATGACGGGGGACAAGAATCCATTACGCATTACCGTACCATCAAACGAGCCAATGGATACTCTCTCGTTGAACTGAACCTGGAAACGGGACGAAAAAACCAGATACGTGTACACATGCAGGATTTGGGGCATCCCATTATCGGCGACGGACGCTATGGACTGGAAGACGTAAATCCTATCGGACGCTTGGCCCTGCATGCTTTCAAACTCTGTTTCTATCATCCCGTCACGGGAGAGCTGATGCGGTTTGAAACACCTTATCCGGGAGAGTTCAAGAAATTGGTTTTGAAGAATAAGTAAAAAGCTGACATACAATAAAAAACGGAGCAATTGATTTGCTCCGTTTTTTATTGATAAGCATGTCGTCATTGCCGACGCATACGAAAAGGCTGTCCGTGAATATTATCTTGATATTCCCTCCAGCTATTATACCAAGTACCACTGAAAGAATAAGAATCAGCCATGGCTCCTTCAATGTAAGCCATGCTGCCACCATCATAGAATTCCAATTCCATCAGATTGTAAGCCCCCACTAACCCAATTCCATCTGAAAAGCAAATAATTCGGGTCGCCATATGAACCAATAGTACCTTGGTTGCGCGCGTTAAAGGTCATAATCGTCCCCCTACCCCAAGTATATGCCCCGAAATCTATTTCTTCAGATGTATACCATTCACCGGGCAGATTATATTCCGTTTCTTCCTCACTATCACATGATGTCAATCCTAATACAAGGACAAACAACAATAACATTTTTGTGTATTTCAACATATTATTCATAAGCCATACTTTATTTATAATTAGCATCTACCATCATAACAACCGTTCCATCCAGTTTACCGGATAAATAATGTTCGCGCACCCATACATTATCAAAGTACTTGATTTCACCGGCACCATAATTCAGAGTCAACCCCTCCATAGACTTATCCATCCATTTCCAAGTAAAAGTACGTGAAGTCGTTTCATAGGGACGGGACTCGCCTCCGCGATAATACTCCCAGATTTCCTGTCCAGAATTATCAGCCTTGGCAAACTTCAGCTGATGACTGCATAACACTTCAACTCCATCTTTGTTTTCCGTCTGATATTCTTCTATCCACGTCTTCCCACACAATTTGTCGTCGCTATTCTGCATGGTATAATATACATCATCCCCACAAGACGCCAGCCCAATCGTAAATACACACAACAGCAATATCTTCACATAATTCAAAGTCTTCATAAGTTATCGAGTTTAGTTAATACTTGCGGACAAACATACACAAAAAAAATGAAACACTTAATACTTCGCCTGAAATTTCTTGTAGAAGACAAGGAATAAAATAAATCCCATCAGTGCAAACGGTACGCCTGCCAATGCGGGATAACGATAGCCTCCACTCAAGGCAAGGCCTCCGATATAGGCTCCGATAGCATTCCCCAAATTGAAAGCCATCTGCACACAAGCGCCTCCCAACATTTCTCCTCCAGGGGCCACACGAATCATCAACACCTGCTCCGGACTGGAGACGGCAAACAAACCTGCCGTACAGAGTGTCATCAATATTGCCGAACACCACGGATGGGGCGAGAGTAAAAATATCAATAATAAAATAACACATATCATCCCTTGCACCACCGTACCTACCTTCCCCGGAGTGTACCGGTCGGACATGCGCCCACTGACCAGATTGCCGGCAACCATTCCGAATCCTGCCAGTACCATCAGCGCCGTAATGCTTTCCGCACTAAAACCGGAAACCTCGGTCAGCAACGGGGTGATGTAGCTATACCAGCAGAATACGCCACCGTTGCCCAAAGCCGTAGCTCCCAATATGAGCCACGGCGCCGGCTTCTTCAAAAAACGGAACTGTCCTTTAAATCCCGTGTCTTTCAGTCCTTCGACCTGCGGTACCCAACGCCAAATGTAGTACAGTGTTATCAATCCCCAGGCACCTACCAGCAGAAACGTGGCACGCCAAGACAGTGTATGGCTCAACGAAGTACCCAACGGCACACCAAACAGATTGGCCACAGTCATTCCCGCTATCATAATTGAAACCGCCTCCGAGCTTTTCCCCTTATCAGCCAATTTTCCCGCAACAATGGAAGCCACCCCAAAATAAGCACCATGAGGAAGCCCGGAAACAAAACGTCCCAACAGCAAGACCCAATAATCGGGTGCCATAGACGCACAAATATTACCCACAATCATTAATGCCATCAAGACCAGCAGAATCTGCTTCAACGGACGTTTACGGGCCAGGAGCAGCATGGGCGCACCAAAACAAACACCCAACGCATACGCAGAAATGAAATGACCGGCCACGGGAATGCTGATTCCCAAATCAGTAGCCACATAGGGCAAAATACCCATCATCGTAAATTCGGCAATCCCTAGCCCCAATGTACCGAACGCCAATGCAATAAGACTCTTCTTCATACCTTAAAAAACAACCTATATTTTTTACCGGGCGCAAAGATAATGACATTGCATTCTCCAAATAAAAAGGATACCGAATTATTTTCAGTATCCTTCTTCATTTTTTATCTTATATCAATTGTATACCCACCTTTAAAGACTCCTCCCGGCGCCAAGTGCTGCATCCAGTCCTTATCCTTATATTCGCCCTTATAATGGGCACGGTCACAACGCCCGTACCACGGCTCGATGCAGACAAACGGAGCATTCTTGGCCGGAGGCGACCACAACCCCACCACCGGAGTGTCGAAATACAGACTGAGATAGGGTTTCTTCTCCTTATTATATAATGTAACTTCTTTCACTTGACTGTTTTCCAGAATCAGGGCATCTTTATCAAAGGAGTGTATGTCCAAAGGCAGCAGGCCATCTGTCAACTCAAGCAAATATTCCTTATCCGGAGCGGCACATCCTTTCTCGGAGATAAGGATATAGTGCAAACCTTCCGTCTTATCAAAGCCGAAATATCCACGGTCCGTTGTCTCCGCATCATAGTCCGGGTAATAGAAAGCCGGATGGGCCCCTATCTGGAAGTGCATTTCGCGTGTTCCGGTATTGATGACTTTCCAAAGCACCTCAATCTTCTTTCCCTCTATCCGATAGCCTATCTCAAGGCAAAACGGGAAAGGATATTTCTTGCGTGTTTCCTCACTGTCAACCAGTCGATAACGCACTTCATCTTCCAGTTCAAGCATCAATTCAAAATCCATATCGCGGGCAAAACCGTGTTGCGTCAATGCATAGGAAACGCCTTCGTGGCGGTATTCATTCTCCCAAACGCTGCCTACAATGGGAAAAAGCACCGGAGAATGCCGTTTCCAGAAAGCAGGGTCTGCCTGCCAAAGATATTCTTTTCCATCATGCAAGATACTGCATAACTCGGCTCCATGCGGTGAAACTTTAATTGTCAGTTCTGAATTAGAAAGTGTTTTCATATCATATATCATTTTGTTATTTTCTCATATAGTGTGGCATCTCTCCGGGTATTTCCATCGAAATCTCCACCAGGCCACCGACCACTCCGTCCTGCTTCCATGCCGTCTGATAAATCATTTTCTTGATACCGTTCTTCTCAATGGTGTAGGCATTCACTCCCCCCGTCTCCAGCAGTTCGCGTATCTTGGCTTGCGATTGCGGGTTGTGGCAATCAAAGAGATTCTTGCCTATCAGGTCACCGTGTTTGGCAAACGTACGGCATGCTTTCTCGTTCATATATAGGATGATTCCCTTTGTGTCGCATACAGTTACGGCACAGTTCATTTCATTGGCCCATTCGTACATAATTCTTTATTTTTAATTGGCTATTTTCTATGCACTTGAAATGCATTTACAGAAAACTCTTCAAAGTCAAATGTCCTTTTCTCTATCGAATTATTATTGCATTAATCCTCCTTCTATGAAGAAAACGACTTCATTCAATCGTTCTTTATTCGATTCTTCATCTTTGAAAATAGCTGGAGTGAAGATTATCCTATCTTGAATCAGATTATCTACCAAATCCCACATGATTTCATGGTACAGCATCACCATTGCCACTTTTTCATTGTCAATACCATATTGGCTTGCTAAGGAGCCACAATTATTCTTTAGTTCCGCACTGATAGAGTTTACCAATTTTTCAGTTATTTGATGAAAGCGGTCTTGCCGTTTCTTTATAATAGGAAATAATACATCTCCATTATCATCTACCAGCCCATAAGGTTTTAACTGAGAAACGAGTTTGGCATCTGTTACTTTTCCGAATTGTGCTATTTCATCAGCACAATGGTCCATAATGTCGTTGTCAGGAGCAATGCCGCTATTGATGTAAGTCAAAATCAAATTCTGTTCTCCGCAACCATTCGTACCGCATGCAAAGCCATTTCTTGATTCGTATAATACCCAGTAACAGCCACTCCAGCTTGTATAATTGTCAACATCCTCAAACAAGACTAACTTTGTCCACATTTTTCCATCCAGAAGGTATGAAAAAACAAGTGAGAGTACATTGTTCTTGAATCCCATTTCACTGATAGTTTGTGCCAATGATATAAAGTCTGCCTTTGTTTTGACATACATGGATTCAGCAATCTCCTTACTTAAGCTTCTTAGAGAATTGGTCTGTTCTTTGTCAAGAATGGGTATAGTAGCTTCCCATTTTCCTTTTGTTTTACTGACAAGTCCACCTACTTCCAATAACAATAATTGGCTATCAGAGCATTTAATACCCATTTCACGAAGTTCGGCTTGAGTACGTGGAGTCCGTAAATTGTATAGTATTTCCCAATTATTATCTGGCGTTACATAGTCTTCGGGCTGATGTCCGTTCACTGCAACAAACTGGGTTGCTTCCCATTCGCTATAAGGTCTTATCGATATTTGTGCTTTAATCATTGTGGTAACGGACAATAAGGCAAACAACAATAATAAGTCCGGATAATGTTTCATATATCGCTTAATTTTAGTTTTGTTCATCATTCATGCACTTCTCTTATGTAACAAAGATAACGTTTTTTTCAATTCCTCTCTCAAACCTATAACAAAAAACTTCCCGACTACCAATAAAAAACTTCCTAACTACTAATAGTAAAGTTTGCAAGTATAGAGATAAAGAATTACCTTCGCCCTTGGTTTGTCTATCCCAAGCCTTGGGATAGAAATCCCCAACCTTGGCATACACATCCGCAACCTTGGGACAAACTTTGTAAGCCCCAATAAACAAACGAACCTCATAACAACGCTACCATCATGGCAGAATACAACATGCAGGAACTGAACCTGCCGGGAGAAGACGGCAAACGCATCCTCTACCCACGAATGAAACTATACGGGCAGGTGGACTTGGAAACCATCACCGAAAAGATAGCATACGCCTCATCCTTCACACGAGGAGACATCATCGGACTGGTACAAGCCATCACCGACGAAATAGCCTACCAAATGGGGCAAGGTTACTCCGTGAAGATTGACAACTTAGGAGTATTCACCCCTGCCCTCGGTCTGCGGCAAGACCGTGAACGGGAGACGGGCGAAGAAGGAGACACCAAGCGAAACGCCGTCAGCATCTGCCTGAAGGACATTCACTTCAAGGCAGACAAGGAACTGCTGTACCTTACCGCTCGCCATTGCCACCTGAAACGTTCCACCGACAAATTCCAACGCTCCTCACAAATGTTTTCTCCGCAGGAACGGCTGGAACGGGCAAAAAAATACCTGGAGAAGAACAGCTTCATGACCCAAGCCGACTATTGCCAACTGACCGGCTTATTGAAGTCCGCCGCCTCCCGCGAGTTGCGCGAATGGATAGCCAATCCCGAATCGGGCATCGACTACAAAGGACGAGGAACACACAAGATTTATATTCTAAGGAAACCATAACCCACATCCATTGAAGTAACAAAAACAATGAAAATACTACATACCAGCGACTGGCACCTGGGACACACCCTCTACAACCACGACCGCACCGCCGAGCAGCAATCCTTCCTACGGCAACTCACCCGCATAGTAACCGAAGAGCAGCCCGACGCCATGGTGGTAAGCGGAGATATCTACCACTACTCCTCTCCCGCTGCCGCCACGCAGAAGATGTACACCGACGCCATGCTGAACATCCATCAAGCCTGCCCCGGAATGGCCATCGTAGTCACCGCCGGAAACCACGACAGCAGCTCGAAACTGGAGATAGACAGCAGCCTCTGGCAGCACTTCGGCTTGAACGTTGTGGGAAACATCGAACGTACAGCCGAGGAAGTGAATCTGGACAAGCACATCATCGAGATAAACAATGAAAAAAAGACAATAGGCTACGTCATTGCCGTGCCCCACGTCTACCCGCAAAACTTCCCCCTGCTGGACACTGAAACACCGCGCGACCAACGGCAGGCACGCTTCTTCCAGGCACTGCTGGACGAAGTGAAGAAACGGAATACGGCACAGCTTCCCGTCGTCCTCATGGCCCATCTCTCCATTGAAGGCAGCGACCGTAGCGGGCACGATGAGAGTATCGGCGGAATAGAGTATGTTCCCCTCAGCGCTATGGGAGAAGGGTACGACTACCTGGCACTCGGACACATCCATTGCCCTCAGGACATCAAAGGCAGTCATCACCACGCACGCTATTGCGGCACTCCCCTCCCCGTCAGCTTCGACGAAACCTATCCGCACTCCGTCTCCATCATCGAGTTGGAGAAAGGGGCAGAGCCACAAATCAGTACAAGGGAAATTGAAAATCCGATTCCGCTCGTCACACTTCCCCATGACCCGACACCTTTCGAAGACGCCTTGAAACTGCTGGAAGAATACCCGGAAGAGAAACCTGCATACCTCCGTCTGAACGTGCTGACAAAAGGCTACCTGCCCCCCGACTGCAACGAAAAAGCCTCGAACGCCGCCAAAGGCAAGGCATGCAAATATTGCTACATCAAGACTACCCGAGAGCGGCAGGCCGACACTGACGAGAGCAAGCCTATCTCCATCCAAGAGATGCAGGAAATGTCTCCCCTGGAAATAGCCAGACTCTACTACCGCGAAACCGAAGGAGAAGAGATGGACCCAGAACTTTGCCAGCTGATGGAGACTGTCATGCAAAAAGTGAAAAGCAAGAACAACTCCTAATCATTTGTCCGGAACATGAAACTCCAGAAACTCACCATAAAGAACCTTGCCTCCATAGAAGATGCCGTCATCGACTTTGAGAACGGACCGCTAAGCGAGGAATCCCTTTTCCTTATCTGCGGTGAGACGGGTGCAGGGAAGACAACCATTCTCGACGCCATCTGCCTGGCACTCTACAACGAAACGCCCCGCATGGACCATGCCGAGAACGAAAAATACAAAGACCTGAGCCAGACTTTCTCTGCCAAAAAGGAAGATGTTGCCATCAACGACAGCCGGCAACTGATGCGCCGTAACACCAGTGAAGCATGGACGGAGCTGGAGTTTACCGGCTCGAACGAAACGCCCTACACCGCCCGATGGTACGTGGCACGGGCACACCGCAAGATTTCAGGAGCCGTGCAAGATGTGCGCTGGACACTGGAAAACAAGAAAAGCGGCGCACAGCTCAACAAAAAGAATGAGATAAAGGCAGAAATACAAGCTGCAGTGGGGTTGACCTTCGAACAATTCTGCCGCACCACCATGCTGGCGCAAGGCGACTTCACCAAGTTCCTGCAAAGCAAGGAAAGCGAAAAATCGGATATTCTGGAAAAGCTGACCGGTACAAGTATCTACTCCGAAATAGGTGCCGAAATATATGCCGCCACCAAGGAAAGACGGACGGAATACGAAAACCAGAACCGGAAGCTGGAAGGCATCCACATCCTGGCAGAAGAAGAAGTCACTGCAATCAAGGAAGCCATAGCCACGCAAAATGCTGGAGTCAAGGAAGCCAATGAGCAGAAAACCATCGCCCTCGCAAAAAGGGACTGGCTGAAAAAATACTCCGAACTCCTCCTCACCCGTGAACAGCAAAAGAAGATGTGGGAAGGGAAGCAAGCGCAACTGCAATCGGACGAATTCAAACAGAAAGAACTCCTGATTAAAGAATGGAATGCCACCGCCGACGCCCGCAACTGGCTCTCTACCTTGAAACAGCAGCAACAGCAGCAACAACAGAACCATGCACAAGCCGGGATACTGAGAGCATCCTTTGCCCGGCTGGACGGAGGAAGCAAGTGGCTATGCGGTTTCCTGAAAGAGCAAGAAGACAAGCTGCATCGTGCCGAGAAGTATTTGCAAGAGCATTCGCCCTTACTGCCCATGTTCGAGCAAAGCCAATCCATCATTACCGGCCTAAAATCCGCACTCGATGCCCAAACACGCATCGGCACCTACAACGCGCACCTTGAAAGACTTGCCGCGCAACAACCCGTAAAAGTCAAGGAGCGTACCGACAAGGAAGCTGCCCTCACCCGGAAAGAACAAGAGAACCATGCATTGCAAAACGAAATAAACCTCCGGAACAAGCAGCTTGAAACCATGGACCGCCCTGCCCTGCAAGACAAGAAAAACAAACTCGATGCCGGACGGGAGAACCTGCTACAAGCCTTGAGCGCCTTGTCTTTACTGGCTGAAACGGAAAGGACACTGAACGAGGCGAAGGAAAACGAAAAGGCTTTGAACGCCAAAGTGGAGGCGTGCCAAAAGCAATACGTCCTCCTGCAAACGGCATTCGACAGCAAGAAAACAAGTTATGATGACATCCGCACCCTCTACGACAAGCAAAAGGAAGCCGTAGAAGAGTGGGCAAAGGAAACACGCTCCCGGCTTGTCGTCGGGGATACTTGCCCCGTGTGCGGACAAGAAATAAAATCGCTTTGCAAAGATGAAGATTTCCAGTCTGTCCTTGCTCCCATACGCACCTCCCTGGAAACAAAAGAGAAAGAATACAAGGAAGCCGAGCAGGCATTGAACAACAACCGGACAGAATCCAAGACCTACGGAACGCTGGCAGAGAATGCCCGTCAGTCCACAGCAAGAGCGCTCCGGAGCTACAACCTTGCCCGTACTGACGCACAAGCCAAATGCGCCCAATGCAACGGCATCGGCCTCTCCACAACCACCGGCGAAACCCTGAAGAAGCTACTGGAAGAGAACAAGCTGGAAGCAGACAAACTGAACGAAAAGCTCACTGAAGTTCAAAAGCTCAGCGCACAAATCATAACTCTGCAACGGCAAAAGGACGAATGCCAAAAACATGTGGACGCTGCACGCCAAGCCTTCAACTCTGCCGACAGAGTGCTGAATGAGCTGAAAAACAACATCGTCAATTACGAGTCGCTCACCGCCAACGAAAAGGAGAACATACGTGCCACCATGGACCGCGTCACTCCCCACATCCTCTGGGAAGGATGGAACACGGAATGGGAGAACTCCCCCCTCTCCTTTATTGACCGCCTGACGCAAGCTACGCGCAACTACCGTCTGGCGCAGGAAAAACAAAGAGAACTGAAATCCGCCATTGCCCTTATCCACAAAGAGCTGGAAGGGATAAACATCAACAAGGAAAGCATCGATGCCGCATTCCCCGACTGGCGCAACGCACCTGCAGCAACACAGGAAATGGAAATCAAGGACCTGGGGATTGCCTGGAATAATCTGAATACACAAGCAAGCGGACTGAAACAAAGCATATCCTCCACCGCAGACCAAATGGCGAGGCTGCAAAAGGATTTAACCGGGTTCTATGCCGCCAACCCCACTCTCGACGAGGAGCGTATCACCGTCCTATCCGCTTGGTCCGGCTCCCGGATAGAAGCATTGCGTGCCTCACTGCAGACACTTAAAGAGGAAGAAGTAGCTGCATCGACCTCCTTTCATCTGGCCACCGGACAAGTGGAAGAGCACATCAACCGGAAGCCCGAAATAGAAGAAAACGAAAACCTCGAAACCCTGGATGCACTCATCGCGAATCTCGAAGAAAAGATAACCGCCGGCAACCAATCCATCGGCCAGCAGAAGTTACGCCTGGAAGAAAACACCCGCAACATCGACCGGATAAAGGAAGAAAAGGAACGTGCCGACCGGCTGCGCGAAGAGTATCTGAAGTGGGACCGCCTCTGCCGCCACTTCGGTGACGAACGGGGAAAGAACTTCCGCAACATAGCCCAGAGCTTCGTCTTGAAAGAACTGCTGGCAGGCGCCAATTTCTATCTGCAACGCTTGACCGACCGCTACGAACTGGAGTGCCAGGCCGGTTCGCTCACCATCCTGCTGCGCGACTTCCATCAAGGAGGCTCGGCACGTCCGGCATGCACCTTGTCGGGCGGCGAAAGCTTCCTGGTATCTCTGTCACTTGCCCTCGGACTTTCTTCCCTCAGCCGCCAGAGCCTCTCGGTAGACACACTGTTCATCGACGAAGGTTTCGGCACACTGAGCAGCGACTATCTGAACACCGTTATGGACACATTGGAAAAACTGCACCAGATGGGTGGCAAGAAGGTAGGCATCATCAGTCACGTGGAAGGACTGAAAGAGCGCATAAAGACCCAGATACAAGTACGGAGGATAGACAGTTCAAGAAGCGAAATAGAAGTGGTGAATACCCTCTAAGCTGGTATCGGGATAAAGAAAACGAATGTTTTTTCGGCTCTTGATAGTACAAGCACCTGCATTATTGTGTATTTTTGCAGTCTCATAAAAAAGAAAAGACAATGAAAAAGTTCATGAAAGGAGTCCGGTTTACTCCTAAAAACTATTCCGACGAAGTAGAAGCCAAAATTCAACATTATAAGAAAGAAGGATATAAACTGCCGATGCGAAGCGCACTCCGCACCGAGGAGCAGTTGGCCGGTATCCGCGCAAGCGCCAAAATCAACACTGCCCTGCTGGATTATCTCTCCGAGAACATTCGCGAAGGCATGTCCACAGCTGAAATTGACCATATGGTGTATTGCTTCACCACAGACCACGACGCCATCCCCGCCCCCTTCATGTACGAAGGCTTCCCCAAAAGTGTGTGTACCAGCATCAACGATGTAGTGTGCCACGGCATTCCCAGCACCAGGGAATTCCTGAAAAGCGGTGATATTGTAAATGTCGATGTATCCACCATTTACAAAGGTTACTTTGCCGACGCATCACGCATGTTCATGATTGGCGAAGTCAGCCCCGACATGCAGAGACTGGTACAGGTCACCAAAGAATGCCGTGACATAGGCATACAGACCGCACAGCCCTGGGCACGCCTCGGTGACGTAGGCGCCGCCATCCAGGAGCATGCGGAAAAGAACGGATACAGCGTGGTACGCGACCTCTGCGGACATGGCTGCGGCGTCAAGTTCCACGAAGAACCGGATGTGGAACACTTCGGCAAACGTGGTACGGGCATGCTGATAGTGCCGGGCATGACGTTCACCATCGAACCGATGATTAACATGGGAAGCTACGAAGTCTTTATCGACGAAGCCGACGGATGGACCGTCTGCACAGACGACGGACTGCCTTCTGCCCAATGGGAAAGCCAAATCCTGATTACTGAAGACGGAAACGAAATATTGACACAATAAGGCGGACACTTCAAAACACTTATGGAGATAGTATTACTGATTATAGGGATAATCATCGGAACCGTAGTCGGCTATCTGGCGGCAGACCGCAAGTCTGCCGCACTGAGGGCAGAAATCAGCGGGACAAAGAAGGAAATAGAATTATTGAAGCTGCAGAAGGAAGAAGCCGAAGCGTTGCACAAGCGCATGAACACCGAGTTCGAGAATCTCTCCAACCGTATCTTCCAGAGCAAAGCCGAAGACTTTACCAGGCTGAATACCGAACACCTGGGCAATCTGCTCCGCCCGCTGGGCGATAACCTGAAGGACTTCCGCCAAAAGGTGGAACAAGTATACAGCACCGAAGCCAAAGAACGCTTCTCGCTGGGTGAACGCATCAAGGAACTGGTGGAACTGAACAACCGCCTCAGCGAAGATGCCAACAACCTGACCCGTGCCCTGAAAGGAGACTCCAAAATGCAAGGCAACTGGGGCGAAATGATTCTGGAACGTTTGTTGCAAGCCTCCGGACTGATTGAAGGCGAACACTACTTCCGCCAGGAGTTTCTAAAAGACGAACGGGGCGAAGCCATCATCAACGAGGAAAGCGGGCAGAAGATGCAGCCCGACATCATCGTGAAATACCCCGACGAACGGGAAATGATTATCGACTCCAAAGTGTCGCTGACTGCCTATGCTGCCTACACCTCTGCCGAAAGCAAGGAGGAGCAGGCACACTTCCTGAAAGCACACCTGCAATCTGTCCGCTCCCACATCGACGAGCTCAGCCATAAAGACTACTCGCATTACGACGCCCAATCACCGGATTTCGTTATGATGTTCATCCCCACCGAAGGTGCCTACCTCCTCGCCATCCAAAGCGATGCCCACCTCTGGGAATATGCCTACAACAAAAAGGTGGTACTAATGAGCCCCACCAACCTGATTAGCGCCCTGCGCCTCTCGCTCGACCTTTGGAAGAAGGAGAACCAGGTAAAGAATGTGCAGGCCATCATCAAGCGCGGCACCATCTTATATGAAAAGATTGCAGGCTTTACCGACACCTTCCTCGGTATCGGCGACCGGCTGGCCAGCCTGCAAAGGGATTACGACAAAGCCTTCAACCAGCTCTCGGACGGTAACGGCAGTGTAGTACGCCAGGCCGAAATGCTGAAAGGCATGAGCCTCACTCCCAAGAAACGCATTTCTCCAAGATTTCTGCCCAAAGATACCATTCAAGAAGAAACAGAAGAGGAAAACGATAACATTCAATAAAACATCCAACATGAAAACTCTGAAAGACCGCATTCTCCTTCACCAAGAACCATTCATACGAGGTCTGTGTCAACAGGAATTACCACCGGAGAAGTAACAGCCATTCTGGCAAATGCACCGATTCATATCAAGGAATAAAGAAAAAGCGACGAAGAATCCACTCCACTTTCTTTCAATAGAGAGGAAATGCCCCGAACAAAAAACTCCGGCAAAGCCCTGAAGGACAAGCCGGAGTTTTTTTATCTCAAGACGGACAAGGAAGATTATCCGCCAAAGTTATCGAACATCAGGTTCTGAGCCGGAACGCCGAGGTCGTCGAGCATCTTCTCAACAGCCTTCGACATCGGGCCGGGACCACACATGTAGTATTCGATGTCTTCGGGAGCTTCGTGGTCTTTCAAGTAAGTCTCGTAAATTACGTTGTGTACGAAGCCCGGAGTGTACTTCACGCCCGCTGCATCGGCTGCCGGATCGGGACGGTCCAGTGCAAGATGGAACTTGAAGTTGGGGAAATCCTTTTCAATCTGCAGGAAGTCTTCCAGATAGAACACTTCATTCAATGCACGTGCACCGTAGAAGTAATTCATCACGCGATCTGTAGTGTGCAGTGTCTTCGTCATATGCATAATCTGTGCACGCAACGGAGCCATACCGGCACCACCGCCGACCCACATCATCTCCTTCTTGGAGTCGAATATCGGATGGAAGTCTCCGTAAGGGCCACTCATGGTTACCTTATCACCCGGTTTCAGGGTAAAGATATAAGAAGAAGCGATACCCGGCATTACATCCATGAAGCCCGGGCCCTGGTCTTTCGGCTTGAACGGAGGCGTGGCGATACGTACCGTCAGCATAATGCGGTCGCCTTCGGCAGGATAGTTGGCCATAGAATAGGCACGGATGGTTTCTTCGTCATTGCGGCACTTCAAGCCCAGCAGACCGAATTTCTCCCATGCAGGCAGATACTCATCACCGATAAGGCTCTTGTCGATGTCCTTATCATAATCCATCGAATATTTAGGAATCTTAATCTGCGCATAAGAACCCGGAACGAAATCCATGTGCTCGCCTTTGGGCAATGCAACGATGAACTCTTTGATGAACGTAGCCACATTCTTGTTGGAGATAACCTCGCACTCCCACTCTTTTACGCCCAGTACGCTTTCGGGAACCTTGATGGCCATATCGCCTTTCACTTTCACCTGGCAACCCAGACGCCAGTGATCTTGTATTTGCTTACGGCTGAAGTGCGGAGTCTCAGAAGGCAAGATTTCACCCCCACCTTCCATTACCTGGCATTTGCACTGTCCGCAGGAACCTTTACCACCGCAAGCGGAGGAAAGGAACACACCGTTTACAGACAGCGTATTCAGCAATGTAGAACCGGAAGCTACGTCCAGTTCCTTGTCGCCATTGATAGTCAGTTTTACATTACCCGAAGGCACCAAGAAATTCTTGGCAACCAGCAGGATAACAACAAGCAGGATGACAACCACGAGGAATACTCCAATGCTTGCTAATATCATATTCATATCCATTGTTTTATTCCTTTCTTTTAGATGTTCAAACCAGAGAAACACATAAATGCCATTGCCATCAGACCTACAGTGATAAACGTGATGCCCAGTCCTTTCAGTGGAGCCGGAACGTCAGAATAGGCCATTTTCTCACGGATGGCAGCCAAGCCTACGATAGCCAGCAACCAACCGATACCGGAGCCCAACGCATAAGAGACAGCATCAGCAATGCCACCGATGAATTTCGGGTCGCTCTCACCCAGCGTGATGCGCTGCTGCATGAAAAGAGAAGCACCCATGATGGCACAGTTTACAGCAATCAGCGGCAGGAAGATACCCAGTGAAGCATACAGCGAAGGGCTAAAACGCTCTACAATCATTTCCACCAACTGAACGATAGCTGCGATTACAGCAATGAAAAGAATAAAGCTCAAGAAGCTGAGGTCAACGCCTTCAATGATTGCGTTGGCAGCCAGCACCTTTGTCTGCAATAAATAGTTGACCGGAAGCGTAACCACCAACACGAAAGTTACGGCGATACCCAGTCCTACGGCAGTCTTCACATTCTTCGATACGGCAAGGTAAGAACACATACCGAGGAAGAACGCGAATATCATGTTGTCCACAAAGATAGAGCGGACGAATAAACTTATTAAATGTTCCATATCTCTTCGATAAATTAAGAATTAAAGAATTAAAGAATTAAAGCAATGAGAACTTGTACTGCAGCAGAGCAGCCCATTTTTCATTCTTTCATTTTTCATTCTTCATTTATTTATTACTGCTTTTCCTGCAATTCTTTGTGACGTGCACGCTGATACCAGATGATGCAAGCGCAGAGAATCAACGCCATTGGCGGCATCAGCATCAAGCCGTTGTTCACATAGCCCAACTTCTGCAGAGGTTCATAGTTCAAGATGTTGAAACCGAGCAGCGTTCCCGAACCCAGAAGCTCGCGGAAGAAGGCTACGATTACCAGAATCTTGGCATATCCCAAACCATTACCCACACCGTCAAGGAAAGATTCCCAGGGACCGTTCTGCATGGCAAATGCTTCCAAGCGTCCCATCAGGATACAGTTGGTAATAATCAGACCTACATATACAGAAAGCTGCACACTTACATCGTAAGCAAAAGCTTTCAGAATCTCACTTACAATAGTTACCAACGCGGCAACAACCACCAGCTGAACGATGATACGGATACGGTTGGGTATCGTCTTGCGCAGCAGTGAAATCACTACATTGGAGAATGCTGTAATCACCGTCACTGAAAGCCCCATCACAATGGCAGGCTCCAGTTTGGCAGTAACAGCCAAAGCAGAACAGATACCCAATACCTGCACGGTAACGGGGTTGTTCAGTCCCAGCGGAGTAGAGAATACTTCTTTATTCTTCTTTGAAAACAATTGTCCCATATTCTTATTCCTCCTCATTATTATTAGTTAAAAAGTTCTTGTAGCTGCTCAGACAAGCCTTCAACATGGCATCCACACCTACAGAAGTGATGGTACCACCGGAAATGCCGTCCACCTGATAGTCAGGTTTCTCTACCTTGCCGTTCTTCACAACACCGAGGACTACCTCGCCGTTCTCCAACGTTTTCTTGCCGGAGAACTCTCCCTGGAAATGCGTGCTGGCGATTTCGGCACCCAGACCCGGAGTCTCACTGGCATGAGAGAAGTAAACACCATAAACGGTATCCTTGTCGCTGTTCAGCGCAACATATCCCCAGATAGCGCCCCAAAGACCGGCACCGTAAACGGGAAATACATATTTCTTCTCACCGTCAACCTCTGCCACGAATACGTGCAGACGGTTATTTTCTTTGGCTTCCTTCTCGTAAGCGGTAGCAAATGCACCGGTATTCTCTGTCAGAGTACCGTCAACGTTCATCAGCATATCGCCCTTTACATATTTATTATATTCAGCTTCGGCATCCTTCACGTCCTTGATGTTGAGTGCAGCAAGAATCTGCTTCTTCGTGTCAAGTTCCACATTCTTGTTCTGCGTCTCGCGCAAGGAAGAACTTACGAATGCCAGCAGGAATGCAACGATAACAACCATTACCGAAGCATAAATGATAGTATAACTATTACTATTGGTATTCATTTCTTTTCCGGTATTTAATTGTTAGACTTGATTGCACGTTTTTCGCGACGGCTGATGTTACCCTGTACCACACAGTAGTCAATCAGCGGAGCGAAGATATTCATCAGCAGGATGGCAAGCATCATACCTTCGGGGTAACCGGGATTGAGCACACGGATAATGATAGCCATGGCACCAATCAGGAATCCGAAGATGTACTTACCAGTCTCTGTACGTGCCGATGTAACGGGGTCGGTAGCCATGAACACGGCACCGAAGCAGAAACCGCCCAGCACGAGGTGTTCGTACCAAGGCATCTGTGCCATCGGAGTGTCGGGACCGATTGCATTGAACACCCATGCCATGAAGGCACCGCCTACGAATACGGAGAACATCGTTTTCCAGCTTGCAATGCCCGTCCACAACAGCAGAATGGCACCCAGAGCGATGGCGATAACGCTTGTCTCACCGATAGAACCCGGAATAAGGCCGGTCACCATGTCCCAGGAGAACTCCGGAACGGCGCCCGAGGTAGCGGCTGCACCCAACGGAGTAGCTACCGTCAGACCATCTACCGACTGTCCCAGACCGAAGATACTGTCGCCCGATACCCAAACGGCATCACCGGACATCTTCGTAGGATAGGCGAAGAATAAGAATGCACGGGTAATCAAAGCTACGTTGAACACGTTCATACCCGTACCACCGAATACTTCCTTAGCAAAAATTACAGAGAATGCAGTAGCCACCGCCAGAATCCACAACGGGCAGTCTACCGGAACAATCATCGGAATCAAGATACCGGAAACCAAGAAGCCTTCCTGAATCTCCTCCTTCTTCCACTGAGCCACTACGAACTCAATGCCGAGACCTACTACATAAGATACAATGATTTTTGGCAATACAGCCAGAAAACCGTAGATGAACATTTCCCAGAAGCCTCCGGCAGCACCGGTAGCGTGGAAATGCTGGTAACCTACGTTATACATACCGAACAGCAGCGCCGGTA
>OBDK01000069.1_pt1 | contig 25665 bp, 20 predicted proteins | sample 1518101 | NCBI WGS metagenome assembly OBDK01 (sample SAMN01760936, study PRJEB22395) | human gut metagenome | reverse complement strand
AAAGAGGCTGCTGCTCACCTGATTTTGGATCAGGATTTTGCAACAGCCCCTTTTATATTCACTGATGCAAATTTTAATAAGTAGGCCTTCTAAGAATATCTCTAACGAATCTATAGAAAGCTAAGTATATGCAAATCAACTCCAAACGTCCTGCAAACATTCCAAATACTAAGACCCATCTTATCGCTACAGCATTAGCAATAGGAAGACCTACACCGGTTGTAACTCCAACACTCAATCCAGTACCAGACAATGCGGATGCAAACTCGAATATGCATTCGATAGCCGAATATCCATCGGTATTCTTTCCTAATATGGTTATTATTGTGCCTCCAACCATCATGATAGTTACATAAAGAATTAAATAACCATAGGATTCTAAGAAATCTAATTTGTTGATTTCTTTACTTTCCCCTAATCTATATATTGTGTGAGGATAGAATTTTCTCTTTGAAGAAAGTCTATCTCTTAAAGACCAATATAAAGCTTTGTAGGCTACGACAAATCTATATTGCTTTACACCACCTGCTGTAGATCCCATTCCACCACCGATGGTCATTGCTATGATGGATAGAATTAAAGCAGCTTCACCTAATTGTTTTATATCGGTCGTAGTAGAGAAACCAGTAGTAGTCAAGGCAGAAAAATATAGATATGTTCCTTCTCTCCAAGAATCTAATACTGAGAGTTGTTGACTTAAGGAAGTGAATATAGAAGTGTAGAACAAAGGAATCATAATAATGCTTAAGATCAGAAAAAATTTTATTTCTGAATCTTTTAGTATCTTCTTCAACTTTCCTTTGAATAAGAAAAGATGTAATACGAAATTTGTTCCACCTAGAAGCATCAAAATAATAGATGTTATATTTATCGCTAATCCATTTACTGGCCAACCAGTAATAGAATTATATCCACCTTCATTTATTATTTCAGGTATACCACCTTCTCTAGTTGAGAAGCCACCTGTGGCAATGGCTGCTATCGCATGGTTGATGGCATCGAATGGCTCCATTCCTCCTATCAACCAATAAGATAGGAACCCAAGAATGATATATCCAATATAAATCAACAAGATCAATCTTGCAGATTTTGCTAGGTTTGGCATAAGCTTGTCGTTATGGCCCTCGGCTGTATAAAGCTTTAACCCATATTTATCTGAAATTGCGGAAGTGACGATCAAGACCAAACCTATTCCACCAAACAGTAGTAATATGCTTCTATAAAATGTGAAGATATGGTATCCGGGGTAAGACATATCAAAGTTAAAGACAGTCAAACCTGTACTAGTATATCCGGAAGTGGATTCAAATACGGCATCTGAGAAATTCATTCTATATTTAGCAAAGTCAGGAGTTGTATATCCTCTTAACATGAATGGTACGGATCCAATAAGAATAGCTGATAACCATATCATGACTAGTAATGCTGAATCCTGGAATTTTTCTAGTTGTGTTCTTTCACGTTTATAAATCAAAAGAAATAGCAAGAATCCTAATCCTATCGTACTCATTCCCGGTATAAAAAAACTTAACCAGCAGTTTGATTCACCTGGATAAAAAGCAAGTAGAATCAAAGGGAGCATGGTGATGATTCCTATTAATATTAGGAATATTCCCAAATAACCGAAAATCAATCTATAACCTTTAGCTTGCTTTTTCATTATTGCACAACTTTCTTTTCTTTTTGTACGAACTTGATAATGTCTTTTTGTTCCTTAGGAGAAGAGACGATAAAAAGCTTATCGTTTGGATAGATGGTGGTTTGTCCGTTAGGAATTATGACGCTGGGCTTTCTATAGACACATGAGATTGTTCCGGTCTTAGGAAAGTTTATATCCATAATCTTTCTTCCACTCAATTCATAGTTTTCTTTAACTATGATTTCAGTTAAAACAATTTTATCATCTTCAAAAGACATGGATTTAGTAAATTTCTCAAGTGAAGATTCACTAAAAATCGATGAAGCTAAGATTTGTGTTGATGATACGACACTATCTAGACCTAATTTTCTAAACAATTCGACATATGAAGGGTCGTTCACTGTACAAATACATTTCTTGACATGGAAGACTTTCTTTGCCAACATGCAGCTTACAAAGTTATCCGTATCTTCTTTTCCTAATGCTATGAAAAGATCAGCTCCTTCGATATGCGCTTCCCTTAGTATTGAAGTCTTGTACGGCTCACCATAGATGACTGGAATTTGATTGGATTTGACTAGATATTGAACTATATCTTTTCTCGAGTTGATGACAATCAACTCGTTTCCTATCTTTCTGAAGGCTTTGATGACATAGTCAGCAGCAGAGCTGCCATCAGCAATTACTATTCTCATTTCTTTAAGCCTCCATCATTCTTTTCTCTTATATCTAAAAATTCTTCTAAAGAGAGCTTGAAAGGATAGATTGCATGGACGTCACAGTTCTCTAATAAAACTTCCAAGTTAGGATCGTCCAATCTAACGTAGATTTGAGGAACGTTGTATATTTTTCTAGCGACTAATGCTAAAAAGACATTGGTGTTATCATCACCGGTGGTGATGATTATTTCTCTTGTTGAAGTTATGTATGCTTCTTCGAGAAGAGACATATCAGTGGCATCTCCAACAAATGTATAACCACTAAATCCTTCGGATAGTTTTTCAAAAGACATTGGATCAGAATCCATGATCATAACGTTTTTTCCACTGGAGGAATCCTTGTTAGCTATGGAAGAACCAAGTCTTCCACAGCCGATTATTAGAGTCTTGTTCTTTAATAGACCACTGTTTTTCATCAATTTATCACCTATCCTTTAATTATTGAATTAGTATTTCTTTCGACTAAACTAAGTTATATTTTAACACTTAACATTAATTCTAGGTTAATTTATGATTTAAAGTGCTTTTATAGCTGAAATTATAAATATAAATTGAATATAGTTTCTTCCTAGAAGTTTTTAAAATTTTTGAGAAAGGAATTATTTGTCTATTTAGATTTCTTTAATAGAATAAACACTTCTAAATTCGGTAAAACAATTTTGCTGAGTGGTATAAAAAGCAAAGTGACAAGTTTTAAGTGGAAAGCACGAAAAAAAGATAGTAATGCTAGTAAAGATTGTTCATTTAAAAATTATCCAACTTTAGAAGGATGTACATATCATTTGGAGAAGAATAAAGATTATATTAATGACAATGTAACTTATGCAACTTTGGAAATTTATATTGACGGAGTTAACAAACCAATAAATTCAAATACTCTTACAATTACTGCTTTAAAATTATAAATTTGTTTATGGTTTTTATTAGAACGAATTTAGGTATAAATCTATTTTTATTGGTAGTCTTACTTAGAAATATTACTGCGTATTACCCTTTCCTATTATAATTTTGGCATTTACTGATTGAATGATCTATATCCGTTTTAAGAAATTTAACTTCTTAAAATTTAGTACCCAAATGTTGATGACCACACAAGGCATCCACATTTTGCAATTTATATGCTTTTGAAATAATAGCTATATGTGTTGCATTTTTCAGTACCATATAAAAACAAATGCTTGATTAGGCAAGGTAATTTAATCAAGTAAACTTGTTAAACTCAAACTAGAATGTTTCCTCATTACATATCAAAAATGCAGCTAAATTACATCCATCAAGTACATAGCAATCATAAGTATGACTTTCCTTATAAGTGGTCGGTTGATACTTCCAATCGAAAACCATACCAGATTCATTGTAGTCATAGTAGCTGCAATAGATTTTGCCATCGGTGGTTTCAAAGAATTTGCCCCAAGCTCTTTCTCTTTCAGAGTTTGGCTTTAAGAAATCACCTTTCTCTTTGTGGAATGGTGTTAATTCAACTTTATCTGAATATTTCCATATATACATCACAGGTAAGTTGTAGTACTTATAATTACCTTCAAATCCTAGGTTCCACCAAAAGATAACTTGTTCTCCTACTTCAAAGTCTTCTAATGTTAAGCGATTAGTTTCCTTTTTCTTGTTGTAATTGATGTTTGTATCTATGGCTGAATAGAACAAGACATCAGGTTCTTTTGTGGCTCTAGTAACACAAAGATAATGTGCGAATCCAAATCTATCAGAAACATAATACTTATTTTCACTATTTTTTCTTAAAGTACCTTTCTCATAGCCGTAGAGTTGATGATCGCCTAGATAAGCTGGTTCTGTGTGTATAAGGTTAGTGATATTATTTTTAGACGAACAAGAGATTAAACTCAAGGTAATGAATAGACAAGGTAAATATTTATATTTATTCATAATTTTTAGTGCTCCTTAATTCTGCTACTGTAGTAGAGGAATGATAATCCAAGGAAGTAATATAATCTTTCGAATAATCTGCTTTCATACTAGTGACACCAGACATATGTATTGAAAAGAATAAAATCGAATTTCCAATATCTATCATAAAAGATACTTCCTATTTTTTATTATAGAACAAAAATAATATAGTGGAATAACAAACATACATTTTTAAAAAATTATTTTTTACGAATAATAAAAATGATATTTCCTTAAAAAACAGAGTGAAATTTAACTTTATTATCTTTTTACATAAAGCGAAAAAATACTAAGAGAAGAAAATGTGATTCAAACAAATGGATATGAACATAAATATTCACATATGTGGGTAAAATTTTAAAATTGACTAGTATTTTTTTATTTTGCTGGATTGATAAAAAAAAGTAAAAGGACTCTCCATATTATTTTGGTATGAGAAATCGGAGGGTTAATTACTTTTTAAGTAATCTGTAAATTAAATTTTAATGTATTAAATAAATATTTATTTATATTCTAAATAATATTCTTATTTTATTAAGTTGCTGCTTTTTCTTGTTAATAATAGAATATACATCCATTGAAATTAGTCTAAAAATAAAATTAAGCTGTAAATTAGCTTTTATTAGGATACTATTGATTTTGGAGTTTGTTTTCTTAAAATAGTCGATATAAAAGGGCTTACGAAGCATGTTTAGAATAGCTATTATCGAAGATGACAAGGTCTGTATGAACAAGTTGGCTGATTACATTAAGCAGTTTTCTAGTGATGAGAAAATAGGATTATCTATTGAAACCTTCAATGATGCACCTTCTTTTCTCTTTAGTTTTCAACAGCAATATGACATCATCTTCACAGACATAGATATGCCAAAGATTAATGGCTATGATGCTAGTAAGATGATAAGGGAGAAGGATGAGAATGTCGTATTAGTCTTTGTAACCCAACTTACTCAATACGCTATCAAGGGTTATGAAGTAAATGCCTCTGATTACATTCTAAAGCCAGTAGAATATGACTCCTTAAAACTAAAGATGAAGAGATTCATTAAACTGGTTTCTAAGAAAAACGAAGATATGATAACAATCTCTACTTCTACTGATGAAAAAGTAGCTATAAAGTTGAATTCCTTGATTTATATCGAAAGCGATGATCACTTATTGAAGTATGTCACTAATGATAACGAATATTATTCATTTGGTTCTTTAAAGAAATGCGAAAGTAAATTTCCTTCTCTATTCTTTAGATGCCATGCTAGTTATCTAATAAATTTATCTTATGTGGAAAGACTTGAAAAACATACTATCCATTTGAAGAATGGATTCAATATTCCTCTTTCTCGTTCTAATAAGAAGGAGTTTATGGAAGCTATTCAAAACTTATATATAAACGGAGAATGATATGCAACTATTCCTAGGCCACTTTTCTTTTATCACACCCTTGTTCTTTGGCTTATTTCTCTTTGGAATGCGAGTTCCAAAAAGAAAGTATTACTGGATCAAACTGATTTCTTGCTATGTAGTTACTCTATTGTTTTTTGCATTAGTTATGGACAAGGTAGTGAGCTTTGCTATTGATAGTAAATTAGCAGAGGAATGGATTCTATCCATACGAGTTTCATTTGCTTTCTTGGCATATCTATTTTTGTTCTTATCCAGCTTTATAATTTATAAGACAAATTTCTTCCTTCTCTTTTATCTTGTGACTTGTTCATATTCCGCCCAACATTTATCTAGAACATTAGTTTCTATTGTTGAACTTTATATTCCTGACTACAACATGTATGTCGACCTTCTTCTTTGTCTCCTCTTTTGGTCTTTAGTCTTCTTCACTTGTTATTGGATATTTGAAAAGAAACAAAAGAATATAGAATTGACTGTTTCTAATGAGATTCAGCTCTTGATTGGATCTATTCCTATCACATTTTCTATTTTTTTGAATTCTTTTGGATCTGCTGAATTGACGACTCGTTATAGTAAAGTGATATTCGATATTTTTGTCCTTTGCACTACATTCTTGAGTCTTTTCTTGGAATACTTGATGACTAGAGGTAAGGATATAGAGCAAGAGAACTTGAAGATTAAAAGAATGCTCAAAGAACAAAAGGAGCAGTATTATTTCGAAAAGCAATTGATAGATTTGGTCAACATCAAGGCACATGACCTAAAGCATCAACTCAATGAAAATGATATTTATTCCAAAGAGGTAGTGGATAATACTAAGAAGCTGATTGGAGACTACGACGCTTCCTTTGATACAGGTTCTAGTGCTTTGGATATCATCATCACAAAGAAATCCAGGGAATGTAATAGACACCAAATTAAGTTGACCTGTCTGGTAGATGGTAGAAAGTTATCATTCATAGAAGAAATCGATTTGTATGCTCTGTTTGGAAACATCATCGACAATGCCATAGAAGCCTCTAGAAAGATAGAAGACAAATCTAAACGTCTCATATCCTTGAGTGCTGTGAAGAAAGAAGGTTTCGTCATGATACATGAATCTAATTACTTCGTAGGAAACTTAAAGATGCAAAATGGAATTCCTATGACTACCAAACACGATACTAACTATCATGGCTATGGAATCAAATCTATAAAGATGCTGTGCGACAAATATGATGGAAATCTAAAAATATCTACTGAAGATAATATATTCAATATCGATTTGATTTTCCCTACTTCGATTTAGCTCTTCCAATAAATGGAAGGGCTTTTTACCATTTACGAAATCAAAACTATGATTTTCGTAATGGATTCTCCGATTTATGTAAACGCTTTTAAGATGAAAGCACCAAGGGTTTAAAGAGAAAATCCGTTGGAAATCGGAGGAAAAAATGAAAAAGAAGGCTTTATTAACGTCGATCTTAGCTCTCTCATGTCTATTTGGTACGACACTCACGTCCTGTGGTGCATCGGCCGCACCTATTCCTGGTGAAAAAGGCGATAAGGGAGATAAGGGAGATAAGGGAGACAAAGGAGACAAAGGAGACAAGGGAGATAATGGTCAGGATGGAAAAGATGGTAAAGATTACACTCAAAACGATCCTATAACTGACCAAGATGGAAAGGATATATCCTCTAACAAATTCCATACTGATTCAAACAGCATGGACGAGGCTCTTTCAAACATCAAGACTCTCAACAAACAAATCGCAGATGAAGGTTATGTCTTGTTGAAGAACGAAAAAGGTTATTTGCCTATCAAAGAAGGAAGCAAGATTTCAGTCTTTGGAAAGACCAGTGGAACTATTGCTACCGCCCTAGAAAAATCTGGCTTTGCCGTCAACAGCACTTTGAAGAATTTCTATGCTGATAAAACAAAATCTGGTGAAGGTCCTAAAACCAAAACTAATGGATCTTTCTGGGCTACAGGTGAGACCCCTCAAGCTTCTTACACTGATGATGTAAAACAATCCTGTAACGATTTTAATGATGTAGCAGTGGTAGTATTCTCAAGATCAGGTGGTGAAGGTAGCGATTTGCCTAGATCCTCATTTGCCGAAACTAAAGGTCAAACTTCTGCTGGCATGGCTTATCCTACCCGTGAACAAATCGAATCTGGTGATTGGGTACCAGTAGGAGGAGCAGGAAGAGAGACAAATCCTTTCGAGCACTATCTCGAAATCGATGACAACGAAAAAGCTTTGCTCAAAGCTTTGGAAGAAGATCCACGTTTCAAGGATGTCGTAGTCATCTTGAATAGTTCCAACTCTATGGAATGTGACTTCCTAGATGACGTTAAGACTTATAGCAAGATAAGAGCTGGAATCTGGGCACAATCTACTGGTAACTCTCATATCGCAGCAATCGGTGATATCTTGAAAGGAACTGTCAATCCTAGTGGAAGAACACCCGATATCATCGAAAAAGACTTCACCAAGGATCCTACATGGCAGAACTACTCAAATAATTTGGTAGGAAATGAAGCCGGATTTGATTCTGGTATGGGTAACCAGTATACCAATGAAGACACTACTTTGTATAAAGATTACTGGGACCAAGGATACTATGGTGTCGAGTATCAGGAAGGTATCTATAATGGATACAAATACTATGAGACCAGAGGAGAAACCGATGGTGAAGATTGGTACTTAGACAACGTCCAATATCCATTCGGATATGGATTGTCTTACACAACATTCAATTGGGATGTAGTTTCCGCTCGTCCAGCTAAGAGAATGAGTTTGGATAAGAACGATACAATTGAAGTTCAAGTCAAAGTAACAAACACTGGTAGAGTAGCAGGAAAAGATGTTGTACAACTCTACTACTCTGCTCCTTATACCAAAGGTGGAATTGAGAAATCCCATGTCGAACTTGGAGATTTCGAGAAGACTGGATTGCTTCAACCTAACCAATCTGAGACATTGACTTTATCTATAACTGCCAGAGATATGGCAAGTTATGACTGCTATGATGCAAATAAAAATGGCTTCAAGGGATATGAGTTGGAAAAGGGTGTCTACAATCTCTTTGTTGGCAAAAACTCCCACTCCTGGGCTGAACGCTCTACAACCAAGTTATCCTATGTTGTAAATGATACTATTCAATACGATAAGTCTACCGAAACCGGTGAGACAATCGAAAACAGATTCGATTACATCAGCGATGAGATGAAGAACAAGACTCTTTCCAGAGCTGATTGGGAAGGAACATTCCCTTCACGTCCATTGTGGTTTGATGTCGAAAATGAGACCACCATAGATCCTTTGTGGGAAGCTGAATATAAAGCAACTCATAATGGAAGCGCACCTGATGCAACCGTAAAGCCTGTATATTTGAAGAAGGGCAAAGCCAGACTTGTAAAGAGTGAAGACTGGCTCAAGAACTTCGAACTTCCTTTAGCTGACAAGGAAAAAGGAAAGAAGGAAAGTGGTCAAACATTCAAAATTGATCCTAGCTATGACGAGAATAATGAGATGTATGGTGGTGGCAAGGCCCCTTGGTATGTCGAGAATGGACCTTCCTTCAGAGATGAATCTCAAGCTTATACATCGACAAACAAAGCTCCTATCCAATTATCTGATTTGATGAATACTTCTATCGAAGATTCTAAGTGGGACGAATTTATCTCTCAATTCACAGTAAAACAAGCTATAGAACAAATAGTCACTCCATTCAACTTCCAAGCAAACGATGCTTTGGGTATGCCTGTTGGAGCGCATGCTGATGGAAACACTGGTATTAGAAAAGTCTTCGACTTGATTGCTTATTTGCAAGCTGGAGACAGAATCGAATCCGATAAGACAGTCAACGATTTGAATCCTACCTTACTCTCCTCCACATTCAATAAGACTTTGGCTTATGAGTATGGAAACAAGACTGGAGATCTCGCATTGTGGCAACATGTAGCTGGATGGTACGGACCTTCCACCAACTTGCATAGATCTCACTTCTCTGGACGTAACTCTCAATACTATTCTGAGGATGGAGTCTTGTCTGGAAAGATTGTATCTAAGGTTACAAAAGGTGCTTCAGATAAAGGTTTGATAACATTTATGAAGCACTTTGCACTCAATGATCAAGAGTCACATCGTGATATCACAGGTGTTGCAACTTGGGCAGACGAGCAAACTATGCGTCAAAACTATTTGAAGCCTTATAAGATGGCCGTAAAAGATGGCGCAACAATGGGTATGATGACATCTTTCAACCGTATCGGATATGAATGGGCAGGTGCTAGCTACAAACTCTTGACTCAAATCGCACGTGATGAGTGGAACTTCAAAGGAATATTTATCACTGATGCTGCTGGTACTGACCAGGCTGGAAACTATATGTCTGCCGATATGATGTTGAGAGCTGGAGAAGATATGTCACTCGATGGATTTGCTGGTGGATATACTCCTGAAAAGGATACGACTGGTGTGCCTCCTGCAATCACTGGTGTCTCTAGCAATGCTGAAGCGATGACTGGAACTCAGAAAGCTGCAATCTTCAATGCTGCAAAACGTATCGCCTATGTCGTTTCAAGAAGCAACGCTATGTTGAACGGTGAAGGACTACAACCTTTGGGCTACGATGAGTCTGCAACTGATGTAAAGACAAGATTTGGATCTGTAACTAATTACGATGATATTAAGAAGCTCGAAGTCAAAATTGGTGAAAATGTCAATTTGTCTGTCAAAGATGCTGATCTCAGCAATGTCAAGTATGTATTGTATTCTGGAGACTTGTTAGGCTTGACTCTCAACGAAGCGACTGGCGAAATCACTGGAACTGTCAAAGATGGTATAGCAGCTGGCGAATACAAGATTTGTATAGGTGCTATCAAGGATACTTTAGCTAATAAAGATTACTGGACAACACCTGATGTCAATTACTTCTACCTTAAAGTAGTAGCATAATCTAGCAAAAAGATTTGATCAGAAAAAATATCATCCAGTTTTAAAAATGGGTGATATTTATTTTAGGAGAACAAAATGAAACAAAGAAAAATATTAGCTTTTCTTTTCTCTACCTTGTTTCTAACTGGTGGATTAGTATCATGTCAGGATAATTCAAAGCCTGACTTCACCGGTAGGATATTGAAGGGTGGAAAAGTTGGAATTGAATATGAGGAGTCCATTGCATTAAAAAGATCTGGAGTAACCTATGAAATAGATTATGACTCGGATTTGCCGCTGGGTTTGGAATTGTCTAGCGATGGAATCATCTCAGGAATTCCTGAAATGGATGGAGATTTTAAATTCGATATAGTCGCAGTTAGTGGAAGATACTACACCATAGCAAACTTCCAGATGAGTATCGAAGGTGGTGAAATTACCTTTGAAGGTAAGACTTTGCCAAACGGTAAAGAAAATGAACCTTATGTAGCAACGATAACAGATGACGAGAAGATCACAGTCAAGGTCAAGGATGGAAGCAGTCTACCCGAAGGATTGTCTCTTTCAAGCGATGGCGTAATTTCAGGAACACCTACTCAAGCTATAGATAATTGCCAAGTAGTAATAGTTGCATCTAGTCAAGGCTTTAAGGATAAGGAAGCCACCTTTATTATAACCATCGTCAAAGGTGAACAGAAGGAAACTGATCTAGGATACATAGTATTCGAAGGATTTGATTTGGAATTAGGTGAAGTCGGTGATGACTATCACCAAAGCGTAGCTACAGCATATGGTGTTACAGGAATTACTTATAAATTCAAAGCAGTCGGTGGAATTGCTCTTCCTAAAGGATTGAAATTCATCAATGGTATCGTCTCAGGTAAACCTAAAGATTCTTCTTATGGGAGAATGAAATTCCAAGTCATAGCTTCAGCTGAAGGATTTACGTCTGTCACAGCAGAATTCACAATTGAAATCCGTGACAAATACTTAGCTACAGACAATTTTGAAGCAGAATACATCTATGTAGATAATCTTGTCGGAGCTGGTTATTCTGGATCGAATTCTGGAAAGAATATGATTCAAAAGTTTGCTAATGCGTCCAATGGAAATGTCGTAGGCTACTTGAATACGGAAATTACTCTGACATTCAATATTCAATCTCAACAAGCCACCAGTGCAAACTTAACATTGACATTAGGAACTGAGAATGGAACATTGACCTTGGATCAAACTACTTTCTTAGTCAAAGTGAATGATGAGAATATTGTCTATAGTCCAATTACAGTTATCGAGGATGGATCTGGAACTGCTGATACTAAATTCCATGATTACAACATTTCAGTTCCAGTTTCGCTTATTGAAGGAACTAACGTATTTACATTCACTGTCTTGAAAGTAGCAGGTGGAGAAGGAACATCTTCGGCTAGAGGTCCTTTATTCGACAAGATATCACTTTCTTCTTATCAAGGAGAAGTCGGATGGAGACCAAAGCTCGCTAATGTTAAATAGGAGATATAACTATGAAAAAAACAAATAAAGTCAAAAAGTTTTTCCGTTATAACCTCGGATTTTTGATAACTACAGCCTCTCTGGCTGTTGTGTTCACAGCGATAGATGTAGTGGCCTTAGGTATTCCTTTCATAACAAATACTTTAAACACGGTCTTCGGTGATGATAGACAAGTCTTAAAGAGTGGTGATCCTAACCAATATCAGTATTTTAAGACTGATGATGATATAAAGAACAAAGCAGATGCTTTGGAAAATGCCAACCAAGTCAATGAAAAAATCGGTGAAGAAGGATTCGTACTTTTGAAGAATGATGGTTCTCTCCCATTGAAGAAAAATGCCAAGGTTTCTGTCTTTGGAATGAACCAAACCAATATGGTTTATTCAGGCTCTGGATCATCAAGCAAATCTGATGGCGATGGGATAGATTTGTTTAAATCGTTGGATAATGCAGGTATTGAATATAATTTGGATTTGAAGAATCAATATGAGAAACTGAAATCCAGATATGGAAGACCGGCATCTCCAACTTTTGGAGATATCATTGAGGGATTCCCTACTGGTGAAGCTCCATTGTCCGCCTTTAATTCCAGCAATCCGTCTGGATTAGCTGGAAACTATACGGATGCAGCTTTGGTAGTAATATCAAGAATCGGTGGAGAAGGATACGATCTTCCTAGAACTATGAAGAACACTGAAGGTGCTGCCCCTGATGCTCACTATCTAGAATTGGATAACAATGAGAAAGCTTTGCTATCAAATTTGACCAGCGATTCATCACCTTTTGAAAATGTCATAGTTTTGATCAACTCTGGAACTAGCATGGAATTAGGGTTCTTGGATGATGGAACCTATGGTGAGAAGTTGAAAGGTGCTTTATGGATCGGTGATCCAGGTGGAACTGGATTGAATGCCTTGGGGAAGATTCTCACAGGTGAAGTCACACCTAGCGGACATTTGACTGACACTTATGTCAGAGACTTCTTCTCGATTCCAAGTTTAGCTGATTTTGGAAACAACTCTCGTGATAAAGGAAACAACTATACTCTCGATGGTGCTTCTACCGATTATTACTTTGTAGACTACCAGGAAGGAATATATGTCGGATATAAGTATTTTGAGACACGTGGTTATACTGAAAAAGAAAAAGGTAATTCTTCTTGGTACAAGGATAATGTCGTATATCCTTTTGGATATGGAATGTCCTATGCAAAATTCAACTACTCTTTGAAGAGTGCTGAATTGGATGGAAAGACATTTACTTCTGAGGTGACTGAAGCAGATCTGGATAAGACTATAACATTGAATGTTGAAGTTACTAATGTTTCTACTACATACTCAGGCAAAGAAGTAGTTCAACTATATGGAACAGCTCCTTATATAAATGGTCAAATAGAAAAGAGCCAAGTAAATCTTTTGGATTTTGCTAAGACTAAGCTACTAGCTCCTGGTGAAAAAGATGAAATCACTTTGAAGACAACACTCAGAGACTTGGCATCGTATGACTATAACGACGCCAACACTAATTCTCATAAGGGTTATGAGTTAGATGCTGGTAGTTATACTCTTAGTCTTGCTACCAATGCTCATTTTGCCTGGGAGAATCCAATAGCCAAGAAAGAGTTCAGTATAGGTTCTACGATCAACATCGATAATGATGAAGTAACAAATAACAAGGTTGAGAATAAGTTTGACGATGTGTCGGATCATATCCAAACTTATTTGTCTAGAGCTGATTGGGAAGGAACGTTTCCAAAGACTCCAACTGCTGAAGACTGTGAAGCGAGTGAAGAACTTATTAATTCCTTCAGCGTAGAAAGCTACATAGGAAAAGGCTCTACCTTGGATAAAGGAAAGCCCTGGTATGTAACTAAGGCCAAACGTCAACAATATGTCGAGTTGACTGACGAAGAAGCTAAAATCAAGCTCTATGATTTGATTGGAAAGAAGTATGAGGATTCAGCTTGGGACGATTTGTTGGATCAGTTGACAGTCAAGCAGATGACTCAACTCATAGGAACTGGTAACTTTAATACTGGTGCTATAAGTAACATCTCTAAGCCAAAGACTGTCGATCCAGATGGTCCATCTGGATTTACAAACTTCATGACCATGATTGATCAAACTGCTACTGTCTACGATACTTGCTTCTATGCTTGTGAATCTTTAATCGGTGCTACCTATAATAAAGAATTGGCCGGTGAGATTGGAAATGCAATCGGAAATGAAGGCTTGATAGGTAACGAGAGAGGCGATAAGCGTTCTTATAGCGGTTGGTACGCTCCGGCAGTAAACATCCATCGTACTCCATTCTCCGGAAGAAACTGGGAATACTATTCCGAAGATGGTGTGCTCAATGGAATAATGGCAGCAGAGACTGTCAAGGCAGCAAACAAGAAAGGTGTTTACACCTATATAAAACACTTTGCTTTAAACGATCAGGAAACTAATCGTGATTCTAAAGGACTTGTCACATGGTCTAATGAACAGGCTATGAGAGAAATATACTTTGTTCCATTCGAATATACTGTTAAAGTAGGTGGGACTACGGCAATGATGTCTTCTTTCAATAGAATAGGTTCAGTTTGGGCTGGTGGAAACTACAACTTGTTGACTGGTGTTCTTAGAAACGAGTGGGGATTTAGAGGAACTGTAATAACAGACTACAACACTCATGGAGACTATATGAATCCTGACCAAATGGTTAGAGCTGGTGGATCTTTGAATTTGATTCAAGATATGCAGCCTTCCTCTGCTGGTGCTAACTATAATGTCACACATAGAGCATCTTTGAGAAATGCTACTCATGATATCCTTTATACAGTTGCTAATTCCTGTGCTATGAATGGATACGGAGCAGGTATTAAGTATGGATATGATCCCGCTTATTGGAAGATAGCTGTTTATTCTTTGAATGGAGTTGCATTCGTTGCATTAGCTATATGGGGATTCTTCTCCGTATGGAATTCTATAAAAAGAATTAAGAAAGAAGATGTTGAATAGATAGATTTGTATCTATTAGATAGATTAAGAGCTGAATGGTGAATTCAGCTCTTTTTTATCTGGGTCTAAGTATTTTATTGCATGAAGTATGTTTCCTATCATTGTTATTTTGAAGAATTTACATATGCTTTGATTTTATTTATGTACGATTGCAAAGAACATATTTTTACTCTTTTCATAGGAAACACAATTATTAGCTTATAAATGATGACACCATCATTGCTAAAATAAAAATGCTCTTGTCTCTTATAAGATGAAATGATACAAACGGACATAGCACTAGCGAAACGGATATAGTGAAAAAGCCTTTATTTATCGGTGTTTTTGAGAATTTAAGCATAAGAAAAGAGCCTCGGTTAGGAGACTCTGAATAAAGCATTGAGCTTATTTATTTGGCCACTTATACCTACCATATACTTCATTGACGGCTTCGATATAACAAATGAACTATGGGTGATTATGGTCATTTAGTCGAAGGTATAAATTCTTCTTATCTTTATAACATTCTCTTATTTCAAGCCATAAATTATTGGCTTTAAGATTGTATGCCTTTCTTGAGACATTAGCGGAGTTAGGAGCCTCATTCCAATAATATCTATCCATGTAGCTAATACCAGTTTTCTCATGTATAAGCCTGTGCCACGATCCGTCATTTCCCTTTGCCACTATGCATACGTCCATACTGAATTGAATTTTTGGGCAGTCATTAAAATGTAACTTCTCAGTAGTTAACGAAGAAGTGGAATCTTGCACATCCCTAAGGTTTTGCTCATTCATAATTTTATTCAGAGCTTTTCTCACCGTTTCCTTGATGGCCCTACAATCATTGATATTGGCGCACTTTTGAATTACAAGGTCATAATCCAAATCGATATCCCCATTTTCTTTTGAGTCACCATGTTTCTTGCACCACTCCCAACTAGAATAAATTGAGAGCTAATGCTTCTTCAAGCAAAAGCTTAGTGAGTTGATTTAAATTTGTCACACATGATTCTTGAACTCTTTTTAGAAATTCTTTGTCCTCTACAAAATGATACATACTAAATATCCTCCATTGATACTATTGTCCCAGGCCTCCCATCTAGCAGTATCTTCCATTGCTAAATCTTAATTTTATGCATATCTTGTAATCAAAAGTCAAGAACTCCAACATCAAAAAAGAGCTGCCATCTCAGACCGCCCTTGGTGTCTACTTCTCCTCCTCGTCCTTTATTAAGGCCTCATAGCCCGAATGGAACACGAACCTGATGGAGCCGTCCCAGTTGACCACTGCCTGCTTGACTAGAATGCTCCATATTGCCTCATTGAATTCTGTAATCGGCTGAGCCTTGTCTTTTAGCAGTCCGATGAAAGTCTCTATCCTTTTTCTTTTGTCCAGCATCATGGCTTTCTCGTCTTCCTTCCTGGCCACTTCCTCCAAGGCTTCCTGATGTTCTTTGTCTAGCTTGTTGTAGGCCTTGGTGAACTTGTCCTGGTCTTGGAGTCTAGTCTCGTTTGAATGGACCAAGTCCCGTGCTTCCTCCTCGATCTTCTTTATCCTTTCATCAAGTTTGATTATCTCTTAATCTATCTTGGCGGTATCAGAGAGTGGTGCAAGTGAGGTCTAAAGCGTGACTAGTATCTTGTCTTTCTCGGATATTATCTGGGCATAGGCTTTGAGGAATTTGGTCTAGATATTCTCTTCAGTAACATACGGAGTCTCGCATTTCTTCTTGCCTTTGTACTTATTGTTGCATCTCCATATGGTTTTCTTGTACTTGCTGTTTGAGTGCCAGACCTTGGAGCCATAATGACCGCCGCAGTCACCGCACACGATCTTTGAGGAGAAACAGGTCAAGGTGCAATTAGCATAGCTCAGCTCCTTTGCCACCTTTCCATAGTTGTATCCTTTTTCTCTTAGCTCGATTATTCTGTTTCCTGTATTTTTGTCCATAGCCTCCTCCTGAGTGATGACGAGTTCCAGGCCTAAAGTGCCAAAACACAGCTAGGCTTTTTCCTCTCACCTATAGAAGGGAGGAATGAGCAACCAAAGTTGCGGATAACAAAAAATCCGCCAAGACCCATGGGGAGGGATATAGGCGGAAAACTGAGTATGAAGTTTTTTTACTCTACTCAGAGAAATTACAACAGAACTTAATTATCATTATTTCCTCGCTCTTTCGTATAAAGAACCTTCTTCCAATACTTTTCTCTATCCAATATATGCTTATCATTGCTGTTTTGATTTAAGAATACTTCTAATATGCTAAATTGGAAGTTGTTTATTGCATACTCGTTATCACGGTCTACTAATTTCTTTAGTTCCTTATCTCCACCATGCCCATTGGAATAAACATAACAGGACCATCTTTGCCATACTCCTCTTTCTCCATAAGTACTGCCTACATAAAGTTTGCCTGTATTAAGGTCTGTTATGACATAAATGGCATTAACATTAGAAAGAAGCTCTCTCCAGCTATCGCAGTTAGATGTAATCAGTTGCTTAAGCTCGATGAATGAAAGTCGAATATTATCATATCCTTCGAATGGTTTGAAATCTTTAATGTATTTATTTTCTAAGACTTTCACGACTTGCATAGTTTCAATAAGATTTATTCGAATTTTAGCCTGCTTGTCGCCTTGATGTTTCTTGTATTTCACGACAAGTTTTTCGGCAAAATTGCTGAATCTGTCTTCCTTTTTAAGATCAAATGTCTCGTGGCCATCTTCATGAGAAATTATCCCGTCATTTTTGAATGCACCTAAAAAAAGCCACTCATCATACTTTGAATCCTTGTCAAGCCTGATAAACTCTAAGCAATATTTGGTATATATCTGCCTAAAAGAGCTTTTAGCACCAGCACTCTTTTTCCAGGATATGTGCTGCATCAATCGTGATTTAGATTTTTCATCGCCATCAAAGCTATAAATCTGCTCACTGATTCCATTATTTAGACAAATGGTCCAATCCTTATATTCTGATGGGTTTATGTTTAACAATTCGTTAAGAAAAATATTTTCTTCCATGTGACATCTCCATTTCCTTATTTTTCCTTTATTTTTTGTCGTGAGCACCTAAAGAGGGACACGAAGAACGACTCAAACGGAGGTAATTACGACATTTATTAAAGACTAATGTGTACCCTTTGTCAAGGACACATTAAAAGCATGGTACAAGTTTTTTGTTATATATAATGGATTGTTCGAACAGTGCCGCAATGGAAACATCTATTTTTATTCAGATAAGTATGTCTTGCTTTTAGATAAGAAATTTAGAAGCGGAGAATGGTGGGAATACTATACCTTTGCCATGGAAAAGGCTTTGAGTGAAGCCTTAAAAAAGAATATTCTTGTGAAAAAGCCAAAGGATTAGATGGTGGAAGAGAAGCTAGCTTTGTAAAGATCAATATGAAAGGAATTGAATATAAATGTTCGATGATGAACAATGAGGATAGGTTTATTATTAAGAAGAATGAAAAAGATAATTCCGATGCTAGTTTTGATACTTGGAATGAATGGAAAGAAAAAAGTTTAAAAATATTAAAAAGAGAAGAATAGGTGAATGCTTTTTATCTAATCATATAATAACCTTCAAATTTGACTCACAAATAGTAGACTTTGAATAATATTATTCATTTTGTGGTATTACTCCGTAAAATATATTGGAAGGGAGTTGAAAGCTGATGGAAGATAAAACTTTCTTGAATGAAAACCTTGAAATACTGGATATACTTCTTTGCGATAGAACCACAAAGAAGAATATTGTTTGGGCAACAAACAATATGAGAAGAGATGGTATAAAGAACAGGACAACATTAAATCCAATTCTTTGATTGGCAAGAGAAGCCCTATAAAACCCAGAATAGAGAAAAGCAAGGCTGAGCAAACGAAAAGAATTAAGGCCATGGCTGACAATTGGAAATCATAGATAATCATTCTGCTTTTGGTAGATTTAGAGTTACACTTGCTACATTTAAGAATGAAAATGAAGCAAAGAATTTTTATAACTACGTAAAAACGAGTGTAATAAAATTTCTGCTTTTGATGACGGACGAATCCTTGAATTCATTGGGAAAAAGGGTATCGGATTTAAAAAATTATGCTTTTTCTTCTCTTGTATCTTTCGACAAAGAATTAGATGGGCAACTAAAAGCATTAATTGGATTAACTGATGATGAATTTCATTACATTCAAAGCAAGGTGAAAAAATAAAATTGATCCTTAATTTCTATTTTGAAATCCAGTATTATAATATTTGCATTAAGAAAGGGCTTAAATATGAATAAAGGGATTATTTATTTAATGTCTACTATTGTTGATGGGCTTGTTAAACTAGGCAAGACTGATATTAGTACTTTTGAACAAAAAACTTCAATATTAGAAAAAAACGGCTATTTTAATGCAGTTGGATTAAAAAAAAGAATTTGCCATTGAAGTTGAAGATATAGATAAAAAATGGGAGATACTTATGTATTTCTTAAATGATAAGAGAATTTCCAAAAGTGAATTGTTTGCTATAGATTTGAGGCAAATGATTTTACTTCTTTCCTCCTTAAATGGAAAACAGATTTATCCAAAAAATGATTCCATAAAGAGTGAGATAACTTATGAGTTTCCTACTAAAGATACTAGTTATAGTGGGAAGGAGAACTTTAACTACAATAATTGTATTTATACATTAGATTCTGTCTTTGCTAGTACTTTTAAGAAACCTAAGTGCATTTATGTAAAGGAAGCAAAATGCTCAGTTGATTCTATGGTAGAAGCTTATAAATTTTTTTGCAATTATTTATACAAATATGATTCTCTCTTGGTAAATCAACTCGCAGATAGAAATTATAAATCAGGTAAGTTTAAGAGGCCTTTTATCACTAAGAAAAAAGGCCTCTATCTTAGAGAATTACCTATAGGTAATGGCGATTTTTATGTTGAAGCAAATCTAAGCAATGAAGATATTATTAAGCATATAAGAATCCTCGCAGGGATTTTTAAGATTTCTTTAAATGATATTAGAATTGAGTTTGATAAGTAAAACCAGCCCATTTAATTTGTTTGTTATTCTTAAAAAAAATACGTTATAAAACTTGTTTGATAAATTTGTGAAATTACTGTTTTAAAATTTGAATTATTACAAACAATAATTTATTTTTAATTTTCATATGAAATGTTTGCCTCATTATTCTTTTTCCAAATCCTTTAGAATAAAATCATAAATATTCTTTTCATATCCCCTTGATAGATATTCTTTTGTTATAAATGATGGTAATAGTTTGTCGTCTTTTATGTCATCCCATAATCTTCTCAACATGACTATGTATGAGTCATAGTCGTTTTTCACCAAAGACATGCATCTAATAATCCATTCTTTTTTAAATTCATATCCACCATATAAGTCATTTAATTGAGGACACATAAAAGCAATTGCACCGTTAATTCCTAATCCGGTATTACTGTTCTTCGTCTTTTCGTAAATGAGGATATGTAGCAAGAAATGCTCCAATATATTGCAATAGACTAGTCTATCTGCTTTTTGATAAGCGAATGGGTATTGTCTGGCAAGTTTATCATTCGATAGCATTATCTCTTTATCTTCGTCTATGTGATGACAATACAATCCTTCGGAGGTTCTACTGACTTTCTTGTTCTTGGTTAAGCAAAGCTCATTTGTGAAGTAATCATATTTTGCTGGGCCGTGTTGCTTTAGTAAGAAACTAACTAGTTCATCATATTTATAAGTCATTAGTTTTTGATAATAATCTTTATTATTATTATTATTATTATCGTTGTTGTTAAGTATTTGCTCTTCTTTTGTTCCTACCGGATAACTTACAGAAGATGTGTTTTCGCATAATTCATATTCATTTTTATTTGAGTCTATTTCTTGAATTGATTGATTGTTATTTGTTGCATCATAAGTCTCGATATTATCATCATCTTTTCCTTTGTCTTCTTTTGTATCTTCATTAACTTTAACTTCTTCAATTTCCTTAATGTTACTGTTTTGTAGTTCTTCACCTCTTTTCTTTTTGATTCTGTCGATTTCTTCTTCGATAATTTTGCCGAAAGTTTCCTTATCGATCTCAGCTTGTTTCTCGGCAGCTACTGATTTGTCTGCGAATGCATTGAAAATTTCTTGTTTTTCTTTCAAGATGTTTAGTAACTTTTCATCAATTGAGTTTGCAGCTAATAATCTAAAGACTAATACGTTTCTAGTTTGTCCCATTCTATATGCTCTAGATATTGCTTGATTCTCAATTGAAGGCTTGAATTGTGGCTCACAAATAACTACTACGCTAGCACATTGGATGTTCAATCCTACTCCTCCAGAAGTAATCTGCGCTAAAAGAACTGTTCCAGCCGGTGCTTTTTCAAATTCATCAAGGATTTCTTGTCTTCTATTTACATTCACTCCACCATATATTGGATTTAGGCATTTATCTTTTAAGAAATCATGTATTTTAAAGATGGTGTCTAGGAAGAATGAGAAGACTATGACTTTTCTTCCATCCTTTTCTGCGTCATCTATGATTTCTTTTAATCTTGTGGCCTTAGAAGATTTACTCAAGTCTTTTATATTCCAAGAGACTCTTCTTGCATCGTTGTATCTTTTATCTAATACTGCATCTTCATATATCTCTTCTTCCTCTGGATTCAAATCACACCATTCTTCATTTTCTATCTTATCTGGCAATTCAGTTAAGACATCTTCTCTTTTTCTTCGATAGTATACAGGTGCTATTGCTTCACGAAATTGTGGTGCGGTTGACATAAATGCTATGTTTTGAATTTTGCAAGCTATCGCTGGATTTAAATCATAGATAAGATTTAGCATTTCATCGACTTTGTTCTCTAAGGCAGTTCCAGTCATGAATAGAATTCTATCTGTGTGTTTTGTTAATTCCAAAGTGTTTTCGCTTCTTCTAGTATTTGGATTTTTTATATAGTGTGCTTCATCGACTATTAAAAGAGAATATTTGAAAGTTTCTTCCATTTTGAGGATCGAAGTTGATTCAAAATTTGTTACGGCCACACCACCGGTTTTAATCCAAGAATTGAAAGCTTCTGTCTTACCTGCATCATGGATCTTAGTGACGCTTAGTTTGCTCTGCTTTGTTATTTCTTTACACCAGTTTGTTACGATAGAAGCAGGGCAAACTACTATGAAATGTGTTGCTCCAGTATTCTTTAAGGAAACCATAGTAGCAATAGCTTCTATAGTTTTACCTAATCCCATCTCATCTCCTAACAAGGCTTTTTCTTGGTGAAGGATGTATTTAACGCCCCATTCTTGATATCTTCTAAGAGTACATAATAATCCATCAGGAAAATAGCATTGGTCTTGTATTTCTCTAGCTAGTTGTTCAGGTAAGCCGTATATTGAATCATCAGTTCCTAATACTCCTGGATATATTTCTTCTATTGTGTTGTAGTATTTGATTGAGTTTTCACTAAAATCTGTCCAGGCTTTCTTTGAAGTAGTCGTAGGAGAATAATCTAGAATGTTATCTATTTGTGTTGAAAGATCCTTGAAATCCTTATTTAGAATTTGATTTAAAAAATTGTAGTTATCTATGACTTTCTTTCGATATTCATCGGATTCAAATATCCATGTGCTTCCGTTTCCGACATCGGTAATGATATTTATGGATTTTTGAAGTTTATCGTTGTATTGACTATTGAACTCATCGATTACTTTGCTCACTTCTTTCTTCTTGAGATATAAATAAATTAAGCGAATGACTTTAGAAGATGATTTTGTTTTGTTATCAGTTGAAAACTTTACTTTCTGAGATTTCTTAATTTCTTTTGCATACGAATCACAGATGCTTTTTATGGTGTAAGCAGCATCTCTACTGATTCCATAGATGGATGAAATTTCTTCTATTGATGCACCGAATACTTTAGCTAAGTCATTATATCCAGCATCTTTTAAACATTTTATTTTGACCCCGGATTTTTCTCTCCCTAATTCTTCAACAGGAATCTCTCTTAAGGCATTGACTAATTCTTCAGCTAAAACATAATCTATGGCTTTTTTAATTTCATCCTTATCTTTCTCTTCGTTCTCTTTTATTGTCTTGATACTGTTTTGTATTTTATCGTATTTATTTTTTAAAACTAAAAAGACATGAACCAATCCTTTGTATTCTTTTAAAATATTATTATTATTATTATTATTATTAATACTGTTTATTTCTTTTAAAAAGCTATCTCTATCTTCTTTGAAAGTAGAAAACGCTTCTTCAAAAGAAGTATTCTTAATATTAGCTACAGCATCAATTGTTTCTTGTGATTGATGTAGAAAACCACTGTTCTTTCTTCTCTCTAAGTCAGAATAAGAGTTCTCAGCTTTTAATTTTGTGCCTTTAGAAGCTATAAACCAAGTTAATAGATTTGTAACTCCTGAAAGATTATTTATGTCATTGTATATTTGGTTTTCATTTGAATTTAATAAGAAGTTACATGTATCTAAATATTTCTTACTTATTATGTACTGGTATACATGTTGTATAAGCAAATTAATTTGCTTATCTTTGTAGTCTATTTCTTTTCCGTTTACATTCTTTTTTATAAGATCATTAAAAAAGCCTGAAGTTGCTAAATACTTTGTGTTCGTTAGAATGTTCCCATAGTAATCATTACATATATTTTCGGATTTCTTTATTTCTGTTATTGTAGATTCAAAGGCTTGAATCATTTCTTTAGCTTCTTTGGATTTAAATGATTTACCCATATGTTTCCTTTCTTATACTTTATTATGAATTCTTTATAAATGATGAATAGTAATTACATAAATTTCCAATCAAACTTATACTTAGCTTATATTCAAAATATTAATTCAAAAATAGAAAAACTAATTTCACAATCACATCCCTTCCTAATCTGTTGCACAATATCCAAAAATATTATAACTCACTATTTATCCTATAAAAGTTTTTTTGCCGCACTCTTTAAACGATTATCTCATCTTGTGATTTCTATTTTTAGATAGAATGATAGAGACAAATATTATTGTTATATGTTGCAGCAAATTAATTGATACTATATTATTTATTTAAATGTGGATTTTCTTAACTTATTAATGTAAGTTAAAAGATTTGTTAAGGAGGCCCTAATTAAATATTTGATTTTATTTTTATAGAATTAACGGTGCAAAGGAGATAGCACATGAATTACTACAAAGTTCTAGCTAGATGCGGCCATGTCAAAAAGGGACGCTATATTGAAAAATGGTTTTATGTCGAAGAAGAAAGTAAAAAAGAGGCAGCTCAAATAATCAGGAATACTCCAAGGGTGAAGCATCATAAGAAAAAAGCTATTGAAGATGTTCGGACAATTTCATTTGAAGAATATCTTCTTGGGCTAAAAGCAATGGGAGCAGATCCTTATTTCAAAGTCCATAATTCTACCGATCAAAGAAGAATGAATGCCGTAAAGGATGAAGATGTTAAATTGGAAGAAGAGTCTGTCACTTATAAGAAATCTAGGATGGGTCAAAGAATTAGATTCGAATCTTATTCTAGAGAGTTAGATAGAGAATTTAAGAGAGGAGAATTATATGAACAAAATTAATTCAATAAAAATAGGAAATTTCATTAAGACTTTAAGATGTGATTTAAAGTTAAGCCAGGACGATTTAGCTAAAAAATTGTGTGAACAATATTTACAAACTTCAGCTAAAGCTGTCAGCGATTGGGAAAATGGGAAGACATTACCTGATCTTGATAAAATTTCTACGTTATGCAAAATTCTAGGTGTTACAGTTGATGAATTGATGGATGGTGAGAAGAAGAAAGAAATAGATTTCTTAAAGAAATACTCTATTCTTAATCAGTCTTATATTAATAGTTTACCTTTGGATAGAAATTTCAATTTGTTTAATATATATCAAGAACAATATATTCTTGCTATTGATACTTTTGAATCACTACTAGAAAAGTATACTCAAAGAGAATTGACATCGAATGAAAAAAAGGAATTTGATTTTCTTTTCAATAATTTCTTTCAATTGACAGATTATTGTAGAAACCTTGAAGGTGTTAGGAACATCCAAGATGAATGTTCAAAACTTCACTATTCAATCAAATATACATTACTTAAATTTAAAGAATGCAAAATGCAAGAGCAAATATGGGAATTAAAAAAATTATTTATGCCTAAGGATGATGCTGATTTTCAATTATATTTTATCCATGATTTTGTCCTCAATAGTAGTTCTATTATCGAAAAAAGATTTAAAAAACTAGATTTTTGGCAAAAGGATATGATTCTAACTGCCATACAAGTATGTGATCCCACTTATGATGAGGCACAATCGGGATCTAAATATTTAAAGAGACATGAAGGACTTACAGGTAAACCATATGACAGAGAGAGTGAAAATAGAAAAGTAATAAAATTCTTAATAGATAATGGTGCTTGCATTAATAAGAATTATTTAAATTTCTATTTGATAAAGAAAGAAAATAAAAGATTGATAGATAGAATGTACTGCACCCCTCTCACTGGACCAAGGAGCAATAGCAATGATGGATGGATTCCATGGAATCCATCCATCGGCGCTG
>OBDK01000056.1_pt1 | contig 27139 bp, 40 predicted proteins | sample 1518101 | NCBI WGS metagenome assembly OBDK01 (sample SAMN01760936, study PRJEB22395) | human gut metagenome | reverse complement strand
TATTTGAATAAGCTGGACTTGAATCTAGTAAAAAATAAGGGCTTGCCTATGGTATCACTACCTAGACAAGCCCTTTTACTTTTATATTAATACAAGAATACCTTTAGTTTGAAGTTCAAAGCAATCATTAACATAATCTTCAGAAGTACCACTATAAATATATTTAGGATTAGCAACATAGCAACCTTTAACACATTTATCCTCTTTATCTTTATAATGATTAATAAATCCTTTATCTTTAAGACTAGATAATGCTGATTTTATAGATGGTTTTGGAACTTTAGTTTCTTCTTCACAATCATCATAAAACATAGCATTAACTGAAAAATAAAGTTTAGTTTTATCTGGTTTTTGTCTTGTTAAAAGAACATGACTATTAATATAGAATAAAACATTTTTTTCATTATTAGTAAGATTATAAATATTACCTAAAGTATCAATAAACACTTTAAAATATAATCTTTTCTTCTGTTCATCAATAAGTTGTTTATGACTTTTAGAATCAGCATACATGACAAGAACATCTTTCTTATCAATAATTTCACCATCTTTTGTTACAATAGCTACTGTATTAACATCATTAATAGCATAATCAACTATACTATTATTAGATTTATTACTTTTACTAATAGATTTAAATGTAGGCATAAGAATATAATTTTATATTCCAAAGATAAAAAATATAACTATATCAAATGTTAATAGAATAAAAAATTATACTAATCTTTGTACTAGTTCTACTAATCTTTGTATCAGTCATACTACGGGTGTTGATTTAACATAGCTTTTATGCTGATTATCAGCACTTTAACGACTACGAATATCTAGTCTATTCTATAAGCCAATCAAAGGTGCAACCTTTGTGCGTAGGCGCATAGCCTATATGATTATTAATAATAGCAATATCTTAATTAAAACCATCATCATTATTACCAATAATACACATAAGAATAACAAAAACTATAATACCAACAACAAATAGTTTTCCACCATACTTATCCATAGCTTCACTATCACTAATATTATTAGCAGAAGCTAATAACTTAACACCACCAAATATAATTCCAATAAGAACAATAAATGCAACCATAATTATAATATATTTAAGTTTAACAATAAGATAAAAATAAACCCCAGTAGTAAGACTAGCTTAGCTACCGAGGTTTCAGTCATGCCAACGACTATAAGTTTAAGGATTAGTAGAACGCTCCGCTTCGCTACGCTCAACTCCCCGTGGAGGATGGAATGAGTTAGTATTCATTCAATCAATATAATCATTATTATTAATAACTATACTAATATTACTAGCATAACTACCATTCCATCCTCTACGGGGAGTATAGCGAAGAGTACGAAGTACTCGTAGCGGTTCCAACCTATCCACTATCTTGAATAAAGCCAGCTCTAATAGAGCCAGCTTTACGTATAACATATAAACCATTAGCATTAATACTATTTACTTCTTTAGTCCATATTTAGCCCATTGAAGAACAAATCCAAGACCTTCCCAAATTTTATCTTCAGCTTTAATTCGAGCATAATTAGAACCAACATTTAAATCAAAGTTTTCAGGTTTTACACAAGCTGCTTGACCATGAACTTCAAATCCAGTAAGACAAGTAAGAGTAGTATTAGTTGTTTTAGTACCAACTTTTACATTTTCAATATCTTTAATAAATCTCTTAATATCATTTTCTTTAAGAACATCTCCAGCAGGGTCTTCAAGTTTATAATAAGCTTTCTCAAACTCTTTAGCAGGACTCCAAGATTTATATCCATTAGGATAAGTTACTTCATAACCATCTTTTTCAAAAGAATGATTACCAATTCTATAACCTTTGTCATTTGCTTCACGGGCTGTCATAGGAACAGCTTCAATCATTTTAACTCCAATAAATTTACTCATAGTTTATTCTTTTTCAAGTTTATGAATAATATCTTTAATATAATCACTAGGAAAACTTCCTTCAAGTCGAGCTAATTCTTTTCTTTTATAATCATTATCGACTTTAGTAATAACAGTAGTAGGAAATTTAGTAATTTCTTTTCTTAGAATATCATCTAGATTTGTATTACGAATATTAAGAGTAATATCACAATTAGCTTCATTAATAGCATCAGTTATATTTTTAATTGCTATTTTACAAGCGTCACAACCATCTCTAGTAAAACAATCAATACGTATCATAACACAATAGCGTTATTTTTAACAGCTTCTTTAATAGTATTAGGAACTCTAAGAAGAGTATTCTTAATCATTTCAGTAGTAAGACTATCAGAATATACATAAGTAGCATAAGTTCTCCAACTATCTTTAATCACAATAGCAAACTTATTCGGATTATCAACATTAGTTTGAATATATTCTACTTTAGTATTCTGATATTTCCACATCCAAGCAATAGCATCAGCACACTTAGCACGAGTTATACAATCATGTTTATCAATAAACGCTTCAACAAATATATTATTTGTTTGTCTTGTAGGTTCATCTCCAGTAAGATAATTAATATCATTACGAAGTTCTTCCCAAGTAACAGAATTACTATATCGTTTATATTCTGTATCATCTCGATATATAATACAAGTAGGATATTCAGTAATATTCTTACCAGCAACAGCCTTTTCAAGTATCATATCTTCAAGAATAAGATGGTCAGGAAGATTTTTAAAATTACATTGAACATTAGTACCAAATAAAGCTATATCAATAGCTTCTCTCATAACTTCTGTTTTATCTTTATCAGCACTTTTATAATAAAATTCAATTTTAACCATAGTATTCGTATAATATAATGAGAATTTATAAAATTAGCTATTTTAAAGCCCTACATTGAATGATATTCATATCGTGATAGATTAATCACAATGATAATTAAAATTCAATGTAGGGCAAAAGAACTGTATCTATGACTATCCTAACAGATTGCGAAGATATTTTCTAATAGTGTAATCGCTTTGCACACCACGTAAAATATCACCATTACAATAAGCAGTAGGAGCATCACCAATACCAGCACTACGTGCTTCTTGTCTACCAGTATCAGTATATAGATTATGCCTAATAAGATTAAACCTACCAGCAAACTCAGGTAGAGCAAGAGCTTTGTGAAGCCTTTCTTCAAAAAGTTTACTAACATTACAATCAGGTAAATAAAACAAGATTAACTTTTTCATAGATAAACTTCATTACCTTTAATTTTAGCATCACTAAGATAACTTTTAAAACTTTCAACACTTCTACACCATAAAGGTTCAAGTCCATCAACTTTATAAATAACAGCAGGAATCCATTCACCTGTATCTGGATGTTTCATTTTAGTAATACTAATAATTATATATTCATTAGATGTTTTATTATGAATATAACGAGCACCAACTTTAAGCTTTAGCTGCTCCGCCTGTTCCTTCTCCAAATCCTTTGTTTCCACGTTCACTTTCTCCTAATTCTTCAATAGATTTAACTTCTTTCCAAGTAATTCTTTGAGCACTATTAATAATAAGTTGACAACATCTATCTTTACCATCACAATTATATGGCGGAGTAGAAAGTTTACCAAGAATATTAGTAGTTGTAGCTCTAACATTATTAAGTTTAAGTCTAGCATTACCAACCATACTATCAGGTAAATGCATATGTTCTCTAAGTTTATCAACTACTTCAACAAGAGTAGATACAGCATGAACTAAATCTCTAGAAGTACGATTCTTAAAAATAATAAGAAGTTCTCCACGATAGCCCCAATCAAGAGTACCAGGAGCATTAGGCATATAAAAGTCAGATTTAGTAAGATTACTTCTAGGACGTAAAGACATTTCATTAGGTTCACCATTAGCATCATCTCCAATATTAAATGCTAAACCTGTATGATAGATAAATCTATCTTTATCTACATCATGCTCACAAAGAATAGGATAAACATCCATACAAGCATCACCTTCTTTACCATAAGCAGGCAGAATAGGTTGAACATTACAATACTGTTCTACATCTACAACATCTTCACTAAGAAGTTTAATCTCTTTCAGTTTAAATACTTTTACTTCCATATATAATTAAATTATTAAATTAAAGAGCTCCTGCAAGAGCAAAAGCATTTTCTATTTTTCTTGATTTATCACCATAACAAATACTATCAAATCGCTTAGTACCTTCAATATTATCTATATTAGAATAATATCCACTAATAGCATTAACTGCACCCCAAGCTGTACCAAGAATATCTCTTTGACCTGGACCATCAAAATAATAACTATAAGTATCAGAAATAACATTCATTTTTCTACTACTTATTTTACTATCAGTTAAAGCTAAACCACTACGATAAGCAATATCTTTAATAGTATGTCCTGTATCTTTTAGACGTTGAATTTCATCACTAGTAAGAAGATTTTCTCCAATAAATTGAATTACATCTTCATCAGTAACTTTAATATTAGCAAGTAAATTACAATATTGACCAAATTCTTCAGATTTAATTTTACTAATTCCAAGTATTTCTTGTGCAACAGAAATCTTATTATGAACACTAGTTGTATGTCGAAAACTAATATAATTACTACTAGTACGAATAGCAGCATTAAGAGTATTTTGACAAATAACTCTAATAGGAGTAAATAAAATCTTAACTCCACCACTACCATCATGAGTATTAGTAAATACTAGATAATTTTCAACAGGGTCACCTTTAACAAGAATATTATTAGGAAGTTTAGCACTTATAAATATTCTCTCACCATTTCCCCAAAATCCAGCAGTTTGCCAAATAGCAGAATTTTTACCAATAGCGCCATCAAAGAAATTAAAAGCATCATTGTTTTGTACAATAGTATATTTACTTTTAACAACACCTAAAGGAATATTGTAATCAGTACGATAGGTAGCAAAGGCGTTATCACACTTACGATAAATGTCAGTACCAAAAACATGAGCGCCTTCTTTTTGTTCTTTAATAATTATATCAAGTTCTTCATCAGTTCCAGTAAGTTTAATAGGCATTTTACCAACTAGTTCACATTTAGCTACATTAAAATTAAGTCCAGCTTTAAACATAACTTCTTTAGCAGTAGCACAATCTGATACATCAATAGCACCAGAATAAGTCCAAGGTTTACCTTTTACTTTATACATATTATTTATGACTTATACGTAACATAACACTTTCAATATCTCTAACAGCCTGGTCTTTATTAACACCATAAGTATCCATATACCATTTTATTAATTCTCTTACTTTTTCTTCTAGTTCCATAATTAACAAGATTAGTAGTGTTGACTCCCCGTGAGGGATGAACTTAATTCTGTCCTCTACGGGGAGTATAACCAAATTATTTAATAATAAGACTAGTATTTTCAACAAGTTTAGCTATACTAATATCTCTACCATCATTAAGAATATTCTTCATAGTAGTTTTATTAACACTGCTGCTTCTAGTCATTTCATGTTGATGATTAAAGAAAGTATTAAGTAAATCAAAATTAATTTTATTAGCTAAATCACCAATAGGTTTTTCAATTTCAAATTTAACTTTAATACAATCTAAATCATCAAGAGTAAAATAACCCCCAGTTTCTTCTCTAAGTCTAGCAGATTGTTCAGGATATCTTTTAGTAAATTTATCATTAATTTGTTCAAGAAGAACATTTCTACTAAATGAACAATTATCATCAATCATATCATTATCCCAAAGAGATTGTAAATGTTCAAGAACTAAATCAATAAATATCTGATTAAGATTTTCATCAATCTCAACACATTTACTGTTCTTAGTATAGAGTTTACTATCAACTAAATTAATAACTTTATTACCAGACTTACCTAAATCTCCATAAGCAATAACAGCATCAAGCATAACTCCTTTAAGTCTTTCAGCATTGTTTTCTTTAGTTTTACGAAGAATAGCTAATCGTTGCTCTTCTTTTTTACAAGATTCAGCTTCAAGATTAAGCATAGTATATGCTTTACGGTAACTATCAAGTTTAGATTTAAGACTTTCTTGTGTAATAGCAAGACGTTCTTCAAGTTCAGGAGTTAATTCACCTCCATTTTCTTCTAACTCAAGAAATATATCCTCAAGTTCAGTAGTAATATTATAAATACTTGCCATTATTTTCTACGTTTAGATACATTATAAGCAAAACGATAATAAGGATTTAAATAACCAAATAAATGAGTATAATCACTAGCAGTCATTTTATCAGTATTAGTTCTATATTTATAACTAGCCTCAATATACTTTTTCCATAGTTTTTTACTTAAACCAAGATTACCAACAAATCCACCATTTTCAAATACAACAGCTTCTGTATTTTTAGTAGTTCTAAAACGGTTATTAAAACCATAAAATCTTCTTCTCATAACTTTAATATTTAAATAGTTAATAATTTATATATTATGTCTCATTTCTTCATATACTTCTTCTTCAAGTTCAACAGTAACATCTTCAAGACGAATACCTCTTAAACAAGAACATTCTTCCCATTGAATATTATAATAAGCATTAAGTAACAGTAAATTAGTATTATTAGCATCAACAGCCATAATCCAATTATCAGGAGCTATTTCTATTTCAACACAATCAATAGTTATTGTAGGACGAGGAGTCCATCCTTTAGTATCAAAATTATATCTACTAGTAGCTCGTTTAGTAAAAGCTCCATTACCATATCCAGCAAGTTTAAGTTCTTTAATAGCATCTTTACACCTAATTGTAGTATAAAGAAATTCTTCACCATCATTTAAGTCATCAGTGAAATTAGTATTACGATAATTTTCAACATGAAAGTGTTTAAGTTTATCAATCTCTGAAGTCATATCCAAGTTCCATTAAATTATTTCTAATCATACCAGCTATAATTTTAGCATTAGAATGAGGCTTACCTTTGGTACCATAATAACGTAGGTCAATAATAGCTCTCCATTCATCAATAGAATATGTATAAGCACATCTAGTAGCAGTATCAAGAGGAAGAACACCACGAGCATCTTGACGATGCATACCAATATCTACAAGAAGTTTATATTTATTAAAAGAATTATTACAACTATCTCTATAAATAGATGCTTTTTTATGAGAATTGCACCATTCTTCAAAAATAGGTTCATTATTTAAATAATCTACTTCTTCATCAGTCATCCAATGAGGTCTACAAATACTTCCATCTTCATAAACATATCTAGTTGACTTTTCAGCAATACTATTAGGGCTAACACGATTTAATTCACGAGAAGTACTAATTTGTGTATCAACACAAAAAGTATATCTCATCATATGAAATCCTATTTCAGTATTACAAAAATCTTCAATAGGAACAATATATTTAGATAGATAACCAAATTGTGTTTTATGGTCTAAAACCCAATTACCATTAACAGTTATATAATAAACATGTTTTTCATAATGATAACTAAAACCAATAGTATTAGCATAATTAATAACAATAGTTTCTAAAGTTTTATCACTATCATTAGCTATTATATAATAAGTTCCATGACGAAACATACTCCAATGTTCATCATTAATAAGTCGTTTAATAGTAGCTTCATCATTACCACTTGTTCTACCATAACAAACTCTTGCACATCTAGCAATATGAGCTTTAACATTATTTCCTTGTTTCCAAAGTTCAACTTTCGGCTCAATTATTTTCATCTTCTTTATTATTATAAAAATCTTTAACTACATTTCCAAACACAATATAAAAATGTTCTTTAGGCATAATATTAATAGGTTGTATAGAATCAAGCTCTTTAAAAAACTCTTTAAGACCTTTATTTCTAATCCATAAAGTATCATAAGTAGCAGTTATATAATTATCTTTATTCATGTCACAAGCTATAAAGCAAGTTTCACTATCAAGCTTATCTATACATTCTTTACATACAATAGCCTCAGCTATTTGTTTACTCTTACTAGCATCTTCTTCAACAGAATTTCCAAGTGGAGTATAACCAATAACTTTACCACAACATATACAAACTCTAGCAAGAGCATTTATACCAAAAATAGGATGTAATTTCATACCATATAATCAGTTACAAATTTAAGAACTTTATAAAAAAGACCAACAAGAGTACCAGTATTATCAATAACATAATCATCTTGAGAAATTTTAATTTGTTCACTTTCATGATTATCATTATTAACTCTTCTATCTACTCTAATTATTTTTCCACCATAATATTTAATAGCCATACATTCATCTTCAAATCTAGCATCAGTTATAATACATTGTCCTTTACTGTTTTTTATATCAAATGCTTTATTCATAGTATAACGAATAAAAGCTTCTTTCCAAAAATGATTTCTAATAATATTAGTACCATAATATTGAAGAAGAACTCTAATTTTAATACTAATATTATTACTATATAAAACAAGATATTCAGCTAAATCATTATATTTTAATATAGCATCATTACAATTATCAACAACATAAAAAACGTCTTTAATATTTGTAGAAACAATACCAGTCTTAAAATTATAATAATAATTTTCTTTAATTTCTTGTTTATCAAGAAGTTTACGGTCAATACCACAAAATTCAGATATATCATCTTTAAGTTTATCAGCAAAATGAATAATTATTTCATTATTTTCAACAAACCCATTCTTATGAAATAAAAGCCATTTATCATAAGTAGCTTTCATAATACCATCATGAAGGATATAACTAATCATAGAAGCAACTGTATCTTTACCGCTTCCTTTAAATCCTTTAATACCAACAATAGAAACTCTATTAATACTCATAGTAATTTGTTTTTGTTTATCAAGACAAATATAAAAATATAATAGGAATTTACTAGTAATAATGATGCTGAATTTAATGTTAAATATCATAGTGAGAATGACGCATTTTAAGGCTCAACATGACACGCAAATCTTATCGCGATAGATTAATCATTCTGATATATAAAATTGAATACAGGCAAAAAGAATCATATCTACGAGCGTGTTCTGTATAGTTTTAGACCTCTAACAAATAGAAAAGCCTAGCACACCATATTATGTACTAGGCTTCACCTTATTCAATATCTATATTATAAATAATACAAAAACCATTACGTTCTTCTACAAATTTAACATTAATATTAAAATCATCTTTAGACATAACAAAAGAATTACGTAGTCTTATATCGAGAAGTTTAATAACTTTATTAGGAATATATAATTTAAATCCAGTATTAGCATCTCGAACAATAGGAATACCAATATCAACTTTATCATCATTATACAAAATCACATAAAGTTCATTACTTTTAGTTTTATCATTATATCTAACAGCAAAATTATAACTTTTAGCATCATAATCAGTAAATAGAATAATAGATTTATAATAACAACTAAAATAAGATTTAGTTCTATCAAAACTATTATTCTTAATTACATTATAATCTAGTATCTCCATTTATAACAACAGTTTTAATATGAAATGGAACTCTACTAACACCACTTCGTTCACCATATTCTATATGAACAGTTTTGCCAATATAAGATTTAGAATCAAATAAAACTTCTTGTTGAACAATATGACTAGTGCTTAAACGAGTTTCAAACTTTTCATTATTAATATCATTTTTACAAAGAAGAATAGGTAAATCACGTTTCTTTTCTTTATAAATATCAAGAATTATAAAATCTCCCTCAGCAGCATCTTTAAACTTCTCCATATAATTAGCTCTACGTCTACCATATTGATAATCAGTTTCAGCATTACGAAGTATAAGACCTTCAAATCCTAGATTAATAAAATGATTTCTAGCGTCAATAGCTTCATTATCATTAGTAATATATCCGCTAGGAAGAATAATCAATCGTTCTTTATTATTATAATGTTCTTTAATATTATTAAAGCAAGTAGGCAGCTTAATATGATAACGATATGTATTTCTATGAGTTTGATTACCTTCCATCATAATATCATAACACCAAAACTGAAGAAGTTTATTTTCAACACAATTAGCATCTTTAACAAAATGATTAATTTGATTAACAGTATAACCCGGAAGATAAACTTCACCATCAAGTGCTGCAAATCCATTAATCATATCGTCGATAATATTTGTATTAATAGTAGCAAGCAGATAATCTTCAAGATAGCCAAGAGTATGCCAAGTAAGACCTTCACGACTTTGGAAACGAAGCCTAACAGGTTTAAACATATCATTTTGAGTATAAGCAGTAACAATACAACGAAGACCATTAATCTTATACTGACCATACATACAACTGACTTTTTTCCAAACATTACCATTATACGTTTTAGCAAGCATTGGAAGTAAAAGATTACTGTTTCCATTACTAAGGTCTTTAGGTAGATAAGTATTTAGAAAATTAAATAGAGTATCATTATCTCCATCCTCCACGGGGGGTAAACCCTGCATATCGCAAAGTTCATTAAGATATGTATATCCTTGTTTAATCTTATCATTATATCTACTTTCAAGTTCTTTTTGACCATCTTTTTGAGTAACAGCATAAACTTCTTTACGAATATTACCTCGAACAAGACCATAAAAAACAGTGATACTATTAGTATCACTGTCAAGTTCAGCCCACCAAACAGTAGGCGCACCATTATTATTTCTACGATAAAGTCTATTCATTATGTTCACTTATTTTTAAACTATTAAATGCAAAACTAACAGCTTTACCACCTAGAAGTTTAGCTTTACGCTGAGCAATCGTTTCCTTTTTAGGCTTAATAGCCTTTGCAATACCGGTGCTAACATCAATGGGTTTACCTGTAAAGACATCTTTTGATTGATTAACTCTGCTAGCACTTCTAGTGCGTTTCCTTGGTTCTTTACTATAATATCGTACTGGGTTTCTTCTCTCGAAATCAAGATTTTTTTCATGTATATCAATAATTCTTTTAATAATACTATTACGATAATCAATATAACTTTGAGCTTTTTCTGGATGATGTTCTAGAACAAGATAAAGTTTATCAAGAATATATTCAATACTAGAAAGAGTAATACGATAACCATAATTAATAGTTTGTCTAGGACGAGAACCATCAGGATAAATAGTAGTACAATCTAAATCTTTAATATAAGATTCAATCGCATCAGCCATCGTAGATTTATCAATAACATAATTAATATATCTAACATCTCTATCATCTAGCTTTTCTTTATATCCTTTTATTATCATAGATTTTCTTTCTTACATTTATAAATAATAATACGAGTTGGTTTACCTATAAGACAATGATTATATTTAAACCATTCAATAATATCAAATGTAGGATAAGTTTTAGCTATTCCTTCAATAAGAGCATAACCTTCTTGATAATTAAAATTACTATGAATAGTTTCACCATTCTCAGTATCAAGTAGGCTAAACTTTTTGATATATTCAATGTCATCATTAGAAGATAGATTAATTTCTCCATAACAATAAATATCTTTTTTATCAATACGTTTACCATCTATATTAATACATTCCCATTTATCAAGATTTTGTTCATCCTCTTCAGTAATTGGACGCATAACAGTATAGGTAACACCAGCTAGACTTTTAGTATGGCAAAGTATTACTTTCTTCCGTATCCCAAGTAAATTCAGTTTCTTTTCCATAATTATCTTCTATATATTTAACAACTTGTTGAGTTAATTCATTAATAACATTTGTAGAATAACTACTTCTCAATTCGGCAAAATCTTTAACACCAAGTTCTTTAGGAATAATAATAGGTATAATATCATAATCATTCTTAAGAATCGCAGCTTCCATAAGACCAGTTCTATCATTATCCATAAGGCTAATAAGAAAACCATTCCGATTAAGTTTACTACGAAGCCAATCATATTCAATTTGACGAAGTTTATAAGTTTCATGTGGAATATTAACAATACCAATAGTCTTAGATTCAATGGTAGACCCCCCGTAGAGGATGGAATGATTAATACTCTTTAGATAACATTCAAGACTTAATCTATCTTTAGTAGATTTAGTTATAATAATAACGTCATAATTATCTAATTCAAGATTAATAACTCCTTCAATAGTATTACTATTAGTTATAAACTTAACTTCAGTTTTCTTATTTCTATTAGGAAAATATAATTTAACATTAACTATTCCTCTTTTATCTTGCCCAAGAACGTAGCCATAACATAAATCTGTTTTATCTTTATCGTAAAAATATTTAGGAATAGGATTAGTTGAACGATTAATATAAAATTGGTCAACAGGATAAACAAAATGAGTATTAAGAAAATTAAGATTAACACCAAATTGTCCCCAATACTTAGCATCTAAATTATTCCACGGACGAGTAACAAGTTCAATAATAGGTTTATGATTACGTACATTACTAATAGCCCTAGCAATATTATAATCGTTGTTTTCATCTTTATCTTGTCCATAAATAATATTTCTAAAAGTATAAGCAATATGTTTAAGAACAAATAGAAATTGACTTTTAATAGAAATATCAATTTGCTTATGAACAATTTCAGAGAGTACAGTTGCAGCAGCATCTATACAATCTCCCCACCAATATCCAGCAAAATCTCTTCCTTTAAGTTTATTCTTATTATCATATCTAAAACCAAAACTAGGATGAGTATCTTCACGAAAAGGACTAGATATAAATTCTCCTGTATCTATACAATGTTGTATATCTTCAACACTAATTCCAGTATAAGTGCTAAAAATAGTAATTTGACTAACTTTAGAGAAAATATAATCTTTAGTTAAAATAGTATTACTAATATTTCTTTTCATAATATTTCTAATTTGACCTTTATCGTGAACATATAAAAAAAAGAGGACTAGGCACTAAAATAGTACCCAATCCTCTTACATACAACTATTTAACTAACTTTAATTTTTTAAAATGGCAAATCTTCTGTTGGATTAACAAAAGCACCAGCAGCATCATTACCGCCACCAAATGGACTAAAATCTCCACCGCCATTAAATCCACTAACAGGATTCATAGGAGCAGCAGTTTGAACACCGGGCATTACACCAACACCAGGCATAGCAACATTTGGCTGTTTAGCTTGTTCGGCAGATTTTTGATAAACAATACTTTCTTTATAAGGGTCAATATGCAAACTAGGAGCAGATTGTTCTTTATAAAGTTCAATAACTCCATCATTGATAAATGTAGGAAATCCTAAATCACCAAATGAAGATTTACTTCCAACAACAGCACGCCATTTACCATCATTCTTAATGAAACGAAGAAGCTTCATCCAAATAGTAATAGGTTTACCTTTAGCATCATTATAAACAGGCTTACCATTATTGTTAAGTAACTTAACATAATTTTCAAACACAGTCTTATAACCAGCTATAACTCCCTCAGCTTCAACAGGTACATACTGCATATTTTCATCAAAATCTTCAAAAGGCAAAGTAAGAGCATCAATTTCTTCTTCTGTTAAATCACGACCTTTAAGAACAAATACATTATATATATGTTTCATAAAGCGGAAAATGTTATCAACTTTCCAAGCACCTTTACCACCAGGAATAGTTTCAACATTACTTTCAGCAGGAAGAAGACGTTGAGTTACATAACGACGTTCATTGATATTTTCATGATTACTAGCAAAAGTAAATGTAAGATAAGGAATACTCATACCAGCAAATGAAGGCATACCTTGAATATCATCTTTCAGTGTAGCCCAATCAACTTTAACATCTTCAAGATGACCAATAAACAAGCCATTAGTTTTATTACAATCAGTACGTTCATCAAACTTTTTACGAGTTACATCACGTAAATCGTTATTAATACCTCTACCTCTACGTTTTTTAGGAGTTTGTACTTCTGCATTAGCAGTTTGTTCAGCACTTGCTACAACAGTAGCTTCATTCTTAATTTCTTTTTCTGTCGACATAATTAAAGTAATTAAAAGAATTATTAGATAAAATAAGAGCTGCACTATTAGCAATACTAACAATGCAGCTCTATGTTCAAAATACTATATTTCTAGGACGAAGATTTGATTATTCAGCAGTTTCTTCTTTTTCAGCTTTCTTACCGATACGAATAGGTTCTTCATCTTTATATTCGGTAAGCATTGCAATCTTAACAACAACATCTTTATGACCGTTATTAACAACAGCTTCCTGCAAGTTATCAACATCTACTGTATAAACACGATTCTTAGAAGTAGCTTCTTCATCAGTCATATTAGATTTTAACTGTTTCCAAACATTAGAATCAGTAAAGTTAAGAGTTACACCAATACCAGACAAAGCAGCAGTATTAGCACATTTAGAACCTTTAACTTTAACAACTTCATCACCTTGAATACAGCTAACCAAAAGTTCTTTTTGTTCATCTTCGGTAATACCTTCACGACCAAGAGCAGCTTTCAGTTCTTCATTAGAAGAAGATAAAGCACCTTCAAGAGTTTCTTGGAAATAAGTATTAACATACTTAATCTTATCATTCTTAGTCATACGAACACGAGTAGTACAAGGATTACCATTCTTGTCTAATTCAGCAATACCTTTAGCTAAAGCCCAAATATCAAATTCAGCATGAACAGCCATAGCAGCTTCGGGAGATTCAATATCCAAACCTTGTTCTTCACAGAAAGCAACAACTTCGGGTACTTTATTGATAATAGCATTATCAATGTTTGCACAGTTATTAATGAACATTACATATTCACCATGAGCAATGCCGAGAGCTTTAGAAACTTGGGCAGTCATACGGAAACTACCGGGAGTAGAAACAACTACCAATTCAGGTTCTTCACTAGCTGCTCTTTGACCAGCATTAACAATACCCATACCAAAACTCAAACCTTTCTTAAAGTCTTTCATAATTTTTGTAATTTAAAAGTGAATAATATCAGTCATACGACTGTTTTGTTTAATAATAATTTCTCTAGTTTGTTTATGTTATTGAATTTCAGTAATATCAATAATATCTTCATTACTCAAATCAATACCTTGCATAGTCTTTAATTCTTCTGTACTAAGACAGCCCATAATTAAATCATTAGCAATTTCACGAGCACCATAAACAAATGCTCTATGACTTATCATTATTTTAGGATATTTCTTATAAGTATCTTTTTCAAAACATCCAGCAACAATAGCATCTTTATAAGTAAACTCACCAGTAGCAACCATATTACGTTCTCCAATTTTACGATAAAAACGATAACTAGTAATATAATCAATAGGAACAGCAGGTATTCTATAAACAGGAACTTTACCAGTAGAAGCAATTTGTTTAGCTTCATTAGTATTAGTAGCTATTTCAAACTTACCATTAAGTTGATATTCCTTATATACATTACCATTATAATCTTTATAGTATTTAACAGGATAAACATATATATGTTCATGGTCTTTATCTTCTGCATTTTTAGTTTGTGCCTCTTTGGGAGTAAGACACTTAATACAGTCAGATGGAAGTTTATCTTCATCATAAGCATTAAAGCCATCTGTATATTCGTACAGAGCGCGATAATTATCTACTTTTTCCCAACTCACGCTGCCTTTGACAAGTAATGCCTTAATAATGTGAACATCAACACCTGTTTTACCTTGAACTACATGAATATGTTCAATGCAAGTAGAAAATGGAAGTCTAAGGTCTTTAGCTCTCATTGCAATAGCAAGACCATCTTCAACAGACTTAATACCACATTTATCACTACGCATAACACGTTTGATAAATACTTCAAGACTTGCAATTTCAGCTTCACTCATATAATTAAGCTGATATGGAGCAACAGAATGTTGAACACCATGTTGTTTTTCAATACCACTATTACTAACAGCAACAGTAGTATCATTAACTTTAACTTCTTTATCTTCGTCCATTCTATCAAAGAGCAATTTTGATTACACAACAAATGTAACTATTATATGAATACTAACAAATAATATCATCAAAATTTTGAGTTCTAATATCACATTTAATATTTTCTATTACTTCATGATTAGCTGATAACTTTTCTTTCTTTAAGCTAGCTTCTTCGATAGTACCAGCCATATAAAGTTTATGCACTTTAAGTTTTGATTGATTACAAGTAACATTATTATAACGATAAATAAGTTCATCTATTGTATCACATAAAGGTGAGGTTAAAATCCATTCGTCTACGCTTGTTTCTAGGCTGTCAGTTGAATTATTTTTTATAGATAATACTCTTAATAAGCCATCATTAAAAGCCTTTAAATTCAGCGTGGAAATAGCCTTAGATTTGATTATTCTCGGTGTATTCTTTTTAGCATAACAACATAAATACTTTCATATTTAACTTGACTATATCTTATAATAAAACTTTTATATTCTCTTCCAATATATAATACCACGAAAAGGTTTATTATTTTTAATACATTTACTAATAATACTAACAGAAGTAAAATATTCATAAGCAGCTTGCTTTATATTTTCAAAAGTTTTAATATGTTTACCATCTAAACTAAAACAAGCAATTTCTTTTTTATTAATATTATTAGTTATTCGTAATTGACTATTAACAGTATTACAAGTATTATAATTAACTAAATTATTATTAGTTGAATTATATTTAGCTATTAATTCTTGTTCATATTTAAGACTTTCTGATTTAGAAATATCTATTTTATAAAAGTTTTATTATTCTCCCATTTCCTACTATTTAAAGTAGTACGTCTTTCGACTAGTCGATGAACCTTATACATATTATGATTAACATCATTATTTAGTATCTTGGCTGCTGATTGTCATATAATAATAGTTTTTCGAGCATTCACACTTGTCTTTTCAAACTATGTTGTAGCACTATTATCTTCACGAGTTTCCAGCAATTAAAGAGATTTATAGTGAACCTAAATTAATCCACTTTTGTACAAAACAGGAATACCATTACTATCAACTAGAACTTTATCCTCAATTTTATCATGATAATCACCACAAATTTCACCTAATTTATCATTAATATATTTAGTTACAGTAGCAGCATATTCACCTCTCTTACTAATAATAAGAAATCGTTTGTCAGGATTATCTTTAATAATTTCAACTATCCTTTCTAGCTTACAAACATTATCAGAACATATAAGCATACGTTCACGAACAATATTATAAAAAGTCTTAACTCGTTCAGCAAGAACAAGAGGATTATAACATTCATCAATTTGTTTACTAAAAGGATTAGTCATATCCATATCAGCACTCCAACCGTTATATTCTGCTATTTCTGTAATATATTGAATAGCACTACGTCCATCTTGAGTACCATTTCGAGCACATTTAATATTATCAAGATTACCAAATACTTGAATAGTTTGAGTAATAAACTCAGTATATTTATCATAATTAGTAATATCTTCTCGATTAATAAATAGAATTTGCTCTCTGTATTCCTCTACGGGGAGTAAAGCCCGCATAGTATTAATACCACTAGAACTTATATTATCATTAATAGGTGGAATATTAGTATAAATTTCTTTTAGCTTGGCAGTATCAATAGTATCTTTAGTTATAATCATAAGTTTAAATCTAGCATGATTAAAAACTATATTACAAGAAAGATTCCATTCATTAACTCCAACAACAATAGAAATATCATAACTATAATTATATCTACTATTAATATAAGTATGAGTAAGAATATTAATAGTATCTATATTTATATTATGATTTTTAAGACCATCAACAATTTCTGTTCTTCTTTTCCAATCATCTGTAACAATAAGTATTTTAAGATTAGGATTTTTATTCCTCATCAGAGTAATAACTCTACTTATAATTTCAGAATAATCAAGAGGTTGAACACAATGGATAGTTCCAACACCTTTATAATCTTTAGAACCCCATTTATTAATAAGTTTACTATATGATTCTTCAACTATATTTTTCATCCAAAATCATCTTCATTAAAAATAGGATTATACATACCACTATATTTTTTAATTTTACTTTTACCTTTACCTTTAGGAGAAATTTTAAGTTTGATAGGATTAATAATCTTCATAGCTTCTTGATAATAAAATTTAAAATTAATATCTCTAAGAGAAATATCTTTATCATCAAGACTATTAATAACTGTTACAACAGAACCAGCTGCCATTCTACTACGAGAACCATTTTCATTATGAACTTTTTCAATAATATAGCCTCTATTAGAAACATAAAATCGAACATATCTTTGGCAAACAACATGAGTAACTTGTCCATTTTCAATCTTAGTTTCTTCTACATGAAATTGTCTACCTACATTTTGAGTAAGACAAAAGTCAAGAATATTAGTAGCTTCTTGAAGAGTATCCATTACAGGTTTATTCTTAAGAAAATAGTTTTCAATAGCTTGAGCAACAATAGGCATAGAATAACCTTTAGTTAAATCTAGAGAATACATCATAGGATTAAGAGCACCTTTAGATTCAAGCTTAAGTTTATGAACACCATTTTTAATAACTCTAAATTGGCTAAGATAATTATTTATATCTCTACTAACAAGACAATGATAATAATCAGTATCAAACTTAAGTTTAGTAGTTTGTTCCCAATCATCTTTAATACGATTATAAATATCAATATCTCGTTTATAAAGTTTAATAACAATACCATCTGTATTAGCACTTAACACATGAATATTGTGTAACTCTAATTCCTCAACCAACATTAGCATCATTAACTGCCCATTAATAGTAGTTTTAAGTACAGCTAATCTATCATAAAGATTACCATTTTCAAATCCAAGTTTACCATAAACAGAATTAATAACAATCTTTAAAACTAAAGCTAAAGTATCTCTATCAATTCCGTCAACAGTATCTTCATCGCTGTGTTTAACTTCAACTCTCTTATTTTTAAGCCAACCAATAAGATTACAAAAAGCATTAGTATCAAGATGAGCTGGAGCTACTTTATGAGCAGCAATAATACTAGGATACATACTATTAATATCAGCATGAATATAAACATAATCATCGTCATTAAGAACATCGTGTTGACCCCCCGTAGAGGATGGAAATAATTCTCTTCCACTACTCCAAAGTTCAACAGGATTATCTTGACTATGTAAACCTCCAGTTGCAACAGTATAAGTTACATTTCCAATTTTAACTTCTTTACTAAACGCATCTTTATTAGCTCTATAAATAGTAGTTTTAAGACATTCATCAAGAAAATCTTGCATAGGTTTAGTTTTAAACTTAATAAAAGGAAAAATAACTTTTTTAAAACTCATAGCAGTTCTTTCAGTTTTCTTACCTTTCCATTGTTCGGGAGCAAGACCACTAAACTTACTATAAAATTTCTCAAAAAGAATATCAGCAGTTTTACTACGACTAGAATTAAGAACATCAACATCATATGCTTTACTAATAGCATAACGAGATTTAATTTCTTCTGGATAAAGACGAACTATTTCAGCTACAATGAAAACATCATTAAGATTATAATACATCATAGGTTCAATATATTCATCAAGAATAAATCTATCCCATTTATCTACTAGCTTATTAAGCTGACTAATACTCATTCCTTTAAGATTAGGAATTTCATCATATAATTCAGCTTCTTTTTCATTAATATCAGGAAGTTCATATTCTAGAAGTTCATACCATTGAAGATTAATAGAAGTTTGCTTTAAACCTTTAGGAACAGGTTTACGTTCACCTGTTTTACTATCTACAACTACACTTGCTTTATTAAGAGCAAATATACGCATTACATCAACACCTGTAAATGGTAGTTTATATTTTCTAAGACTATTAAGATAAAAATCAGTTTTAAATTTATCTTTATCATCTTGACTAGAAATAATAGTTTTACTAGTTTCATATAACTTATTAATAAGTTCTTTCGTACTATTCGTACGCATATAAAAACTAAGTAAAGCAGCAATCATAAGATTATCATAATTGAAATTATTAAATCCATACAAGTCAGTACGAATAATAGTTCCATTAGAATCCTTATAACATCTAGTCTTATTAATATAATCTATCATAGAAAGTAATTGACTATCATCTGTATATGTTATATAAAACTTATATTTTTCAACAGTTTCAAGACGAGCCTTAATTTCTTCAACAGATAGTTTTTGAACTAAAGGAATAGGTTTATTATCAGCATTAACACAATCTTTAAATACTTTAAGATAACTATTAATACTAACAAAAGTAACAGAAAAGAAATTTCTTAAAACTTCAACATCATAAGCTATACAATTAATCATTTATACTATACCATAATTATTTCTATTTTGATTAACCCAATTAATATCATCAGCAAAACGCTGCTTAAACATATGATAAAGATTATCATCTTTAAATTTAATAAGAGGAGAATAATTATTAAATATATACTTACCACCAGTAGCCATAAATCTAGGAATATGATTATTACTAATACTAAGATAAGCATCACCAAATATAAATAGATACTTATAATTAATTCTAGCTAATTCTTTCCATAAAATATTACGACATTTATCAACAGCAGTAAGATAAGTATTATAATCATTAGAACAAGCACATTTAATACTATAAGTCATATACACATCTTCAGTGTTATTACGTCCAGAATATTCATCATAAAGATTACCAATATCAGTGAATAATTGATAATCATCACAATAAACTCTATCACCTCTAGGAAATAGGAAAACAATATCTCCATGAATACTTCCTCTACCACCTTGTATATATCTACCTGTATTAAATATACGATTTGGGCATCTAGCACAATCAAGATATTCGTCAACAGTTTTACTTGCCATAAGATAATACTAATTGATTACTAGCGCGAGAACAAGCAACATATAATCTACGAAGCATTTCATTTCTATTAGTATAAGGATGACCGTATTTATCATAAATCATATCGTTAATATCTACAAATACATTTTTATAAGTAGAACCTTGTGCTCTATGAGAAGTAATTGCAAAACCATAATCTAAATCTCTACTAAATAAAATCTTACCATTACTATTCGTAATATTAGAAGCGATAAGATATTTACGTTTAAAATCAAAATATTGTTTCCATTTACTTCCACGTTCAGAACTACTAGCTTTTTTAGCATCATCAATAAGACTAGTCAACTTCTTATAATACATCTGAAATGTATAGTTATCATAATGGTCAATAACAAATAGAGGTTGAGTTATAGTACCACCATGAATAGCTTGAAACTTAATAAGAAATCCTTTAAACTCATAATCATTATCAATTGTATCAACAATATCTTTAACAATATATTCTTCACTATTGTTTATAATAATATCATTAAAAACATTAACAACAGTAGTATAACTCATTATTAAATCATTACGAGTAATAAGGCTCTTATCAGCATCTTGAATAATCATATGTCTTACATGGTTATTCCATTGTGCAACACGACTATTAGTATAAGCTATAATACGGTACAAATCAATATTTTTAGTATATTCTTCATCATTGAAACAAGTATCAATTAAATCAGAAAATTCAGTTTGACCACAAACATAAAATCCTTTAGTTTCTTCATTATAATCTTGTCTGTTCTTAGATATATAATCAAGAAACTTCCATCCATTCTTACTATCTATATCTTCTCGAAGAAGTTTAAGAAGTTTACTAATAGGATTATTATCTCCTTGTCGTACAACTTCTTTAAGATAATAAGTATTACTAGCAATAAGAAAAGCTTGACTAGTTTTCTCATTAACAGGAGGAAGCTGACTAGAGTCACCAAGCATTATAACTTTAATCTGAAGCTTCTTACATTTATTACTAATATACTTAACAAGTTTAGCATTAAGCATAGAAGCTTCATCAATAATTAAAACTTTAAGACCATCTAGTTTATCTTTTCCAACAGGATTAAAGGCAGGATTTTCAGGGTCAAAATTTTCAATATTAACATCAAGTCTAAAACCAAACAATGATTGAATTGTATTAACTTCTTTTCCACCAATAGAATTACTAAGAACTCTACAAGCTTTATGTGTAGGAGCAGCACAACCTATAACACCACCAGACCATTTGCAATTATTAATAACATATTTAATAACAAATGTCTTACCTGTACCTCCAGCACCACAAAGAGCATTAATATATTTCTTCTCATCCCAAGGCTGTGCAAGAAACTCAATAAGTTCATGCACAGCTATTTCTTGGTCTTTAGTAAACTTAATGTTAGTATCTTTTCTATTACTATTTGCAATATTAAGATTACTAATCATTACAATTCGTTGTTTACATCAATAAGATTATTTTTAACTTTATCTTCATATTCTTCCCATTCTTGAAAAGCTAAAATAGTAGATTCACTATCACCACGATTATAACATGTAGTAATATGAAACAATTCCTTAGCAAAAGGCATTTTAACAATTTTACCTTTAGCTATAAGTCCAGCAGCAAAAGGAATATAAAATCTAGTGTCAACAGTTTTTCTATTTTCACTATCTCTTATAATTTTAATTCTATGATTATATTCATCTAATCGACGAGCATAAACAACTTTCTTTCCTTTAGTTCTGTAACTTTCACCTGTAATGCTATATAGTTTGCCATTGTATTCTACTTTATAAGTACCATCAATATATTTAATAATACCTTCACATTTAGCAACTATAATAACATATTTATTGACTATTCCTTTCTCTTTGGATTTACCTACAACTCCAAATGAGAATTTAAAGCTAACCATAACATACTACTTTCTTTTAATAGTACGCATACGTTTATCAACAGCACGAGTAATACCTTTAAAAGTATTATCCTCTGCAAATTTAGCTTTACGAGCAGCCTTTTTAGCAGCTTTCTTAGCAGCAATCTCTTCATCACGTTCTTTTTGTTGTTGAATAACATCAACAATATCAACATGATAACCACAATAATGAGTAAGAAAATCAATCTTACCACTAGTTCCATTACCAATAGTGCTATTTTTAGCTATTTTAATAACTTTACTAGCAGAATTGATTCCAATAACAGCGCAAACATTATTAAGTTGACGAACAACAGAAACTTCATCATACTTTTTCATAAGTACTTTACATTTTTAAAGATTAATAAAACAATTATATTTAATAGTTAAAACTATAATAAGTTCAATAATAGTTATATTAGTAGAGCCACTACGCTACGCTCCGTGGCGACCCCCCGTAGAGGATGGAAGCAAGCTAGTCATTAAACTTTCTCTTTAATACTATCATTAACTTTATTAAGTTTATCAATAAAATATTCAATACGACGGTTAAATTCTATATCTTTATTTTGAAGTTTATTAATATCTATATTAATTCGTTCAATCTTCTTATATAGATTAAATACTTCATAAATAAGAAATAAAATACATCCAACACAAACTCCAAGAATATATCCAATAGCATCTTCAATCATAGAAATAATTATAAAGTTTACGAATAAGTTCAAATCTAGTATCAGTAATATTATAGATTTTAAATGCCTTAGCAACAAAATCAAAATCACCATATTTAAACAAAGCATCTATATACTCTTTAATATCACTAAGCCACATAATAGCACTAACAGAATATCTATCACTATCAGTATTAGTAATATATTGACCAATACCTTTAGCAATAGTATCAGCAGTTATATCATTAATAATAAACTTATCAGTAAACCAATTATCTTTTATATACTGTTTATCAGTATATTTATCACGAAAGGCTTTAGATAGTTTATTACATAAATCAATATAAGAACGAGCAGCAGTTCTATTATTATGATTAACAAATTGAACATCTTTAACTTTAAGAGTTAAGTTCATACCACATTCAATAATACGAACTTTAATTTGTTTTTTATCTTCATTAATATATAGAACAATAGCAAGTTTATCTTTCCAATAACCAGTATTCAAAGTAACTATATCATAAAGTTTAACTTTAAATCCAGATGTAATAGTACCATCAATTTGTTTATAAGTAATGTAGTTCATAACAAAACTGTATTAAATTTTTAGTTTAACATTTATTAGCTAGTTCTTTTGTCCTGTATTGAACTCAATATTAATCGTGATAGATTAATCAGATTATATATGAAAATTCAACAGAGAGCAAAAGAACCGTATCTGTGAATGCATCATAAACGTAAATAGCTAGTCATTTGTAGCAGGCTCATTATTCTGTTCATTATTCTTACCATCACGTTTAAGACGTTCTTTAAGAATATGTTCAGATATAGAACCAAGTTTACATTCACTAACACAACGACTAACACCTTTAGCATGAGTTACAGCATATACAATAGGATAATTAATATATTTATTATTACCTACTGTACGTTCGATTTTAGTAATTCCAACTTCGGTTATAATACCAACACAAACACCAAGCTTAGTTTGATTATGATATTGATAAGTATATTCCATATAAACTACTTGTCCTTTTTTAAACTTAGCTTGTTCTTCAATGTATCTATCTAATAGACCATCAAAAATAAAAGAATCATAATTATCCATTTTAATAATATATTTAAAATTAATAATATACATACTAAAAAGCCTAGCACTATCTTCACAGACAATACTAGGCAAATTTACAAATACGAAATCATATAAACGAAATGTTTGACACAGACATTGTTATTACTAATTTCACAATCAATAATAACATCATTAATACCAAATAAAATATGACATATAACACTTGGACTATGATAAATATTAATAGCACTATCTTCACAGACTGTACTATTACAAACTTAATAATTTTAGAAATTAAAACGGATAACAACAATATCATAGTTTCGGAGTTCAATTCCTCCATCATCAGCAAGTGAAATAGCACTATTATCTTCACAGACAATAGTGTTAGAAATACAATCAAAATTATGTGGGATTATTTAGCAGATTTATTTGCTTTTCTACGTTTAAGTTCAGCATAAATTTCATCATCGCTAAAATTCTTAAACTTATTCTCTTGTTTATTATTATCAACAGATTGATTAACCATTTTAATCATTTCCTTATATTCTGCATTAGAAGTATCAATAATATGTTGAGCAATCAAATGATTAATTTCAGTATTAGCGTTAACAATATTAATAATCATATCTTTAGCATATTTAGGAAAAACAGCAAGAATAGGTTTAAGAGTATCTTTATCTTCAATTATACTATCCCAACGATTAATAAGCCAATCAAGTTCAAATCCATCTTCAGTAGCAAGTTTAATAATATCTTCTTGAGTTTTACCAAAATCATTAAGATATTTTTGTTCTTTAAGAACATATACAAATAAAGCTAAACCTCTAACATATTGGTCTGGAGATAAACCTTTATCTTTAATATCATTAATGAATTTATTAAGAAGATTACAATCTTCTTTATATTTACAGGTATCACAAATAATACTATCACAAGATTTACCAAAAACTTCATCAAGAATAACTTTAATATTAATATTTTCCATAATTTTATTTATTTAATCATAATAACCAAAAACATCATTTTCAGGGTCAACAATAGGACTATCATCAACTATTGGTTCCCAAGCAATATCGTCAAAATCTTGACTTAGACATTCTGCATGAATTTCAACACCTTCAACATTATTATTGAAATATGTATCATCTTCAACAAAATAAATATCAGTTCTTTCCATATCTTTATATATAAAATAAACTCCGAGTAGAAGATAGTTATCATCAACGTGTTAACTATAACAAACCCAATAAACAAAATGGATAAAAATGGCAAGAACATGAGAATTAGCTTTAACAAGCTCAACAGCACTATCCATCCTCTACGGGGAGTCTATACTACAAACTTAGTTAGCTTCAGAATCTTTATTCTTTTTATGAAGTTCAGTTTCAGTATCAATCATAATACCAATAACTCGCTGACTATCACTAGCAACATCAGCATGAGCCTTAACTAAAGCATCAATAAATAAATCATCTGTATATCTATATTCTCTACGAAGACCACCATCAGCAGTAACTCTAAACTTATTCCATAAGAAGTCAACATAAGCACCTTTAGCATTATATATTCTTCCATCATCTTCAAGAGTATGAAGAATATTAAGAGAAGTATGACGCCTAAATGCAGCATTGAATTTAACAATACAAACTACATCAAGAATATGTTGAGGAACATTAATTCCAACAGGAACACCACGTTTATCAGTCTTAGCATCTTTAAAATCATTATCTTCATTAGCTTGACTAACAACAGCAGTTTGTTCTTCCTGTTTACGAACTTTACTTTGTTTTTTCTTCCTAGCTTTATTCTTAGGCTGAACAGTTTCACTACTAACAACAGCATTAACTTGTGTATCTTCTTCAGGAACAACAAGTTTGCCTTCTTGTTTAGCCTCTTCTAAACTTTCAGCCATAGTTTTCTTTCTAGGCTTAGATTGAACATTACTAGTAACATTATCAAAATTTACCATAACACTTATAAGTTTAAGATTAATATTATTATCAGTAGCAATATTACTCTACTGAACAACACGACAAATATAATAATTAAATATAATACTCCAAATATATTATAATTTATTTATACTATAATTCTAACTAATAATCAATAGCTATATTAAAATAACTAAAATAGTTATAGCAATAGGAATTAACTTACCACGAGTATAATAAATATCAATAATATCAAGAGTATCATTAGTATAAAGAGAATCAGTAATATCAAGAATATTAAGAATATCATTAGTAATACCATCAGTAATATTAGCATGACTAGTATTAATAGTCATTATAATACTGATAGTATTAATAGTGCTATTATTAGCTAGAACTAATGCTATTGGTCATTATGACTAATAGTCTTATTAGATTTGATAATACTGTTAGGACTAGTCTTAATGACGATTGTATGACTAATCGTCATGACGAACGTCAATGAGATTGAGAAGATGATGCTATGACTGAAACTGATAGTGGTATAACTAGAGGTTATAGAGGTTATAATGAAAGGTTATAGAGATTATAACGAAAGGTATAATGCTGGAACTAGAGATTATGATAGTATAACGAGAAGTTATAGAGATTATGATAGTATAACAAGAAGTTATAGGAGAAAAAGAGAAGGAGTTAGAACAATAGGCTTAGATTGATTAGGAAGAGGATGAAGAGGAGGAAGTTTAGTAGTAGGAGGATAACCAGCAGGACTAATTTTTTCAGCATGACCCTCTCCACACGTATCTCCACATTCAACATCATCATAAT
>OBDK01000047.1_pt1 | contig 29693 bp, 5 predicted proteins | sample 1518101 | NCBI WGS metagenome assembly OBDK01 (sample SAMN01760936, study PRJEB22395) | human gut metagenome | reverse complement strand
ATACCATAGGCAAGCCCTTATTTTTTACTAGATTCAAGTCCAGCTTATTCAAATATATCTTTAGCTATATCTTTATAAGGTATAATACTAAGTATATTTTCATCAAGTTTATAATAACTATTATTATTTGGTAAATCAAGAACTCGATTAATACTACGAACAACAGGTATATTACGAATAGCCATAACTTCAAACTTGTTCATACCTTTATATCTACCAGTAGTATATTCCTCAGTAAAATCTTCTTCAATAAGGAATCTAGCAGCCATAGCAGTAGTACCAATTAAGTCATTAATAGTTTGTCCAATAGCAGCAGGACTAGACCATAGCTTTTTACCTTCGGCATAAGCACCAAATGGAGTAAATGCAGCAGCTTCAGAAGCAAGACGGTCGGCATTATAAAGCATAAGATTATAAATAATACCTTCATCATCATCACCTCCCATACCAGTTATAGCAATTGCTCCAATAATGGCAGCTCCTACATAAAGTAAATCACCTAAATTACGTCTAATATTTGCTTTTTCATGTTCAGGAAGAAGTTCATAATTAAGTTTGAAATTAACAGCAAATGAAAGTAAATTCTTACCATAAGTTTGAAATGCTTTAAGAACATCACTTATATTATTAATTTCTCCTACGTTACTTTCTTTAAATGGAATAGTTAAATAATCATAAAGACTAGTATAACTACCTTTTTCAATAGTACCTAAAGTTTCATTATAATAACCATTCCAACGATAACGTTTCTTAAAACCGGGATAAAGATGTTTATGATATTGCATAACCATACCACCCCACCAATGTTGTTCAATATTAGCAGAACCAAGTTTATCATAAACACCATGAACTTTCTTATTTACTTCACGAACTTTATCAATAAATTTAGCATATTCTTTAAGAGTAAGTTTACTATCAGATTTTATTTGAGCAATTCCATCTTTAAGTTCAAACTGATTATAAATATCTGGAAGTTTAGCAAACTCTTTATCAATATTCTTAATAAGTTCTTTACGTTTAGCTATATATTCTCTTTGTTGTCCTTCATTAAGATAAGTCTTGACAAAATCAAATATAGGATTAGCTTTAAATAAATTATATTTAGCTCGTTTTTTATTATCAGCTTTAGCATCATCCATGAACTTATTGAATTGTTCAAGTAGAGCTTGGTTCTCTCCTCCACGGGGAGTATTTATTACAGACATAAGAGCATCTTGTTCAGCTTTACGATGATACATTTCTTTACTCATTATATCATAACCACCTCTACCATTATTAACAAGTCTATGAGATTTAAGCATAGCAAATAGCATAACATTTTGCATATAATGTTCACCAACAGATTGAGGACTAAATAGTAATCCACGAACTCTACGAATATTTTCTTTAAGACCTTCAGCAGTACTAACTTCAGTTACTCTATCAAAGTCAACTACATGACTAAGTTTAATAATAGCATCTTGAAGTGTACTACTATTTTCACTATACATATTAGCCATATAACTAACAGTTCCTTTAATCCATTCAGATTTACCAGCTTCCCAATCTTTAAGATTAATATATTCACCAGCAGCTCGTTCCATAAATATATTACTAGAACCAGTAAGAACGTTAGCAATACCACCAGTAATGTTCATCATCATATATTTACTACCAGCAATGTTTTGAGCAAGAGAACCAAGTTTAACTAGATTAGGAATTTTATTATCTTTATATTGTTCAAATACAAGACGACGAATAAAACTTCTAAGATGTTCACTAGTTCTAGTTTGTTTTTCTTGTTTATATTCAATTTCACCACCAGCACTAGCTTCTCTATTCTCAGTTATACTACCTTTATAATTTATATCGTAAGCAGTATTACTAGTAATAATTTGGTCAGCAGTATAAAGAAGATTTTTAACTGTTTTAATAGCATTATATCTATTACTTTCAATTAAGAAACTATTAAATACTTCTTCCCAATTACGATTAAGAATATCATTATGAATCTTATTATTCTTTTCAATAATCTCATCTCTAGCTTTAATAGCAGCAGCTTTACGTTTACTAAATTCTTCATCACTTTCATTAGGTTCTTTAAATCTAGGTATAGTAGGAAGTTGTTGAGTATCTTTATTAACTAACTGAACTAATCTAGGATTAGGAATATCATAATCTTTATCAAAAGTTAAATCTTCATTATTTCTCCAACTAGTATTATTAGGAACATTGGCTGTCCAACCAATAAAACTAAGAGCTTGTTCAAAGTAATCTTTAACAGTCATATCTTTAGATTTAGGCAAAGCTGGAAGATAACCCATATCAACATATCGCTTATTACTATTAGTAAAACAATACTTTTTCATAAGTTCATTTACTTTATTCATAAGTTCAAGTTGATACTCATTAAGACTAGTATAATTAGGATTATCATATCCTGTTCCTACTTTGTACTTATTAACAAAACTACTATATTCTGGATTAACAAGTTCTTCTTTAGGAGTAATATGCATTTGATTAATACGTGGTTCATAATTACCAACAACAGCTGAACCATCATCTTTAATCATTTGCATAGTAGTCCAAATACGAATAGGTTTAATAGTACGAGTATATGGGTCAAAATAATGATTATCTCTATACCATTGTTTATATTCAACACTATCAATACCATATTTATCAAGAACTTCTCTTTCTTTCATATAATAATATTGAGTAGTAGTTTCTCTAGTTCTTTTTTGAAGAATATTAATTGCAGCAGTTCTATCAATATCAGTCCATTTATCTAAATCTTTAGGTTTAATAACACCATAAATAGTTCGATTAGGTCTTTCTGCAATAGTTCCATTTTCTTCAACTTGTTCACTAAATACTTCTAACCACTTATCATAATATTTTTTACCTTTAGCAAAAGCTCTATTTTTATCAAGTTCATATTGCTTCCAATTATAAGTAACATCACATTCACTTTCAATAAATTCAGCAACACGTTTTGCTTTATCTTTATCAGTACTCTTTTCACCTCTAGTAATTTCATTAAATACTTCAAAACCAGTCTTGAGTTGTTCTAAATCTTCTTGACTAATATCAGCAGTATTAAGAGTTCTAGTAGCATTATCAAAATATTTTTCAAGTATTTTATTAATAGCTTCTCCTACATTAATTTCTTCTTCGCTTTTAGATTTATTACCTGTAAGATAATTATAGAAATCAGCACGATAAATTCTAAGTTCATCTTCAGCAGAACGAATAATACCAACATAAGGCATACCATTGCCTTTAGTATATTTATATTTTCTAACTGTTTCAGCTTTTATAAGAGCTGCACGTTCTTCAGGTATCTTACGTCCATCAACTACATTAAATTCATCTTTAGCTTGAAATTCTCTAATAGCAAGATTAAGAACACTATTACCTTTATTAGCGTCTTTAAGTTCTTCAAATGCCCAATTTAAATCTCCTATATCTTTAATATCAAGAATATATCTAGTATTCTTACGAATCCATTCTTTAGCTTCACGATATTCAGGAACTTTCATAAGTTCTTCCATACTAATAAGAAGATTACCATTAGCATCACGTTGACTTTCATATTTACTAATAATAGAAAGTTGTTCTTTAAGTTTAGAATCAAATCCTTCTTTAGCTTGCTTATCATAGAACATTTCTTTAATTTTACGAATATTAGTTTGATAAGCACGAAGTCTTTCAGCTACATTTAAATCATGACCAATTTTTTTATTACCATCTTCATCGTAAAGACTAGTAAGACTATCCATTTGAGCATATATACGTCCAAGTTCTTCATCTTGACTTTGTGTAGTAACATTATCAGTAGCTTGGCTTAGAATATCTCGTATTCTACTATTAAGTCTTTTATATTCAGCAAATTCTTTAGGAATACCATCATCTCCTTTTTTAAGTCCTAATAAACTTCTTTCAAGATTTATAATATAAGTAGAATATTCAATAGTAACATTATTACCATCTTCATCTTGAACTGTAATTGGTTTAAGCTGATGAATAGTAGTCATATCAATAAATTTAGCTTTATTAGATAAAGCAATAAGATGTTCAACACTATTTATACCAAATTTTTGTTCAGCTTCAATAGCAGCATCTCTATATTTCTTCATCTTTTCTTCCCAAACAGGATTATTAGGTTGAATTAATCTACCATCATCATCAATAATACTATCAAGACTAACAGATTTACCATCTTTAGCAGCTCTAGATTTAAGTTCTTTAAGATAGTTTTTAAAGTCATTAGATTCTTTAATACCATTAAGACGACCTTCTTCAACAGTACCCATTACATCTTTAAGTATATTTTGCAATACAAAGTTACGATTAGCACGAATATCTTGTATCCAATAGTCCATAAATCCAGTATCACCATAAGCATCAAATTCTTTCATAAGACCACTTATATAATTAGGATTAGTAGTACGTAATTGAATCCATCTTTCAAACCAATCTTTTCTAGCAGAATGTACAGTAGTATTAGAATCAACTTGATTAACTAATTTTTGAATCTTTCTAATATTCTCTTTAGTTTTATCATCAAGATTTGTACTATCAATATCAATTTCGCTAATAAGTTTGTATTTATTCTTAAATGTATTAGCACTAAGAATAACATCTAAGAAACGATTTTGAAGTTGTTCATCTTTAAGAACTTTACCAATAACATCTTTATCATTAATAGGTTTATCGATACCATCAATTTTAATAAAACGATTAATATCATTAAGAATATTATTAGCTTCAACATCTATATAATTAGCTATAACTGATAATGAAAATTCAGAATTATCAGAAAGACTACTACTATCAAGATAATTAATTTCAGCATTATTAAGAGCATTAAGAACATTTTGAGCAGCAGGTTGTCCATGGCGAACAGCACGTGAAATAACTAAACTAGCATTTTTAGCAAATCTACCAATAGGAGTTTGGTCATCAACACTGCTATATCTATCAGTATTACTAGTAACTCTATCTATTTCATTTTCATTAATTTCAATAAACAATCCAAGTTTATTATCTTCAATATTAGGATATTTAGCTTTATATTGTTTTAAATCATCGCTTAAATTAATAGCAGTAGTTCCATTAATATTAAGATAAAATTTATCATTAATAGTATATATAGTATTATTCTCAAAAGGAGTATTCATAAAAGGCTGGAAATACTCATCAGATATATATTTACTATATAGTTCAGGAACTTCTTTATAACCTTTATTTACAGCTTCATTAATATTATCTTTAATACCATCAATAAATTTATCTCTTTTTTCTTGTTGAGTAAGACCTTCATAAAGAAGAACAGTTAATGGTTTATGAATATTGTTATTAGCTATAATACTAGGTTCAATACTATTATAAGTTTCAAATGATTCAAGTCTATCAATAGGATAATAAGCTAAAGTTCCATCATAAGTTCCTTTAATATATAAATTTCTATTAATTCTAATAACATTAACAGCATCTCCATTTCTTATTATTCCTACATTATCAAGATTTTCTTGACTATTAAAAGTAATAATACCACTTCTTTTTAGACTATAATTAATTTTATTATTAGTAAGTCTTTTAAATGTATAACTAGGACAATTAAAACTATTATAATTCTTACGAATAAAACCAATTATATCTTCAACATTATCTTTATCAATAAAACCATAGTTATTAATACCTTTCATAGCTATATCTCCAATAGCTATTCCGCCCTCACTCAATCCTCTAAGGGGAGTATTACTTATAAGTCTACTAATATTTCTAGTTCTAAATTTATGACCTTCAACAATAAAAGCATATTTAACTAAATCAAGAGCTGTAAGTTTAATGAAAGGATTAGGATGATTCCAAGCTCTATCAAATAATCTATGAGCTTCATCATTAGTAATATCACCTTGTATGTAATTAATATATTGAATATTTACATTACGACGATTATTTCTTTCGTCATTAGCAACTATTTCAATATGTTCAAATATACTACCATCTTGACTAAAGTTACGTTTAATCCAATCAACTTTTTGAGCAGGAGTAAGTCTAGCAAATACATCAATTTCAGTTTGTGTAGGCTCAAATATATTTTTAACTACAACATCATCTGTTTTAATATTAACTAATGTACCACTTACTCGTCCAACTTCTAAAGCTCTAGATTGTCCAGTACCATATTCTTTAATATATTTAGGATGAACAAAATCACCATTAACAACAGTAACAGGTAAATTAAGATAAGAACTACCATTATTACCTACTTCTAGTTTATTAATAAGATAATCTTTATAATCATTATATAACTTTTCAGTCATTATTCCACCTTTAGTCCATTCTGCTATTCTATATACATAATCAATAAATACAGGATTAGCAGTTTCAAATACTTGTTGAGTAGCTTTAACACTAAGAGCAGTACTCATTTGTAAAAATGCAGCTAAACTAGGATAACTACTTTTAGATATATCTGATTTAATAAACGCATCTATACCACCACTAATATCAGGAAATACACTCTCTAACAGCAAGGTTTGACCCCCCGTAGAGGATGGAGCATAAATATTACTATTTTCAATAACAGTTCTAGCATCTCTAAATACTTTATCACTAGCATAAAAACTTTGTTTAGCACCATATTTATCAGCACTAAGAATATTAAGATTATTACTTATATCCTGTCCGATTGAGTTTAGCCGATTGAATTGTGCTAGAACATAAAGGTCAAATAAAGCCTGCTGAACGCCATTCATTTCCCCTCTAAGACGAGATTTATATGCGTCTGATGAAAATATAAGGTCAGGTGATGAAAATGCGTCAGAAACGCTTAAATTGAATAATTTCTTGAAAGTTTCACCATAACTTTCATTAATAATATCAATTAGCTTTTTACGTCCAGCAAAATTAACTTTTTCACCAAAACCAAGACTATGAGCAACTTCTCTAATAGCTTCAGTAAGCGGATTTTTAGTACCTTCCGCAAGAACACTATTGGTTTCTTTCCATTTACGAACTAGTATATCAATAGCAGGTTGCCACATAAATCCAATAGCAGTATCATAATTACTTCCAAAATCAACAATAGTTTTAAAAGCATTAAACGTATAAGTATTTTCATTATGTATAGCTCCCTCTTTCATAACATCAAGAATATGAGCAGTAGTCTGAGAACTATAAGGATTAATCAAATAGCCATCAACATTCTTATCATCTCCAGACCAACCAAAATTTTTATGAGTAATACGAATATGCTTATTACCAATAGTTTCAACATTTTCTTTACCATATCTATTAACAGCTTCTTGCTCACTAATCACATCAGTAGTATACATAACTTTAATACCTTCACTATGATTAGCTTTAGTAACATTTCCAATACTCATAAAAGTATCTCGATTAACACTGATACCTTTAAGTTTAATACCAGAAGTAGCAGCATCAAACCAATCAAGTTGAGTAAAGAAATCACTAGGAGCAACAATTGTTTTATTAGCACCAACTATTTCTGCATAAGTTTCATTAGCTTCTTTGACATTTTCAAAGTTAGAAGTAGTAGTATTTTCTTCAAATGCAGCAGGATTATTAAGTATATCAATAAATGATTGAATAATAGCATTAGTTCTAGCAGCTTGACTACTTGTATCCTCCACGGGGAGTTTCAAGTATGATTCGTAAGACTTAAGTCCACCATCATTAGCAATTTTTTCAACAACTTTAAGATTACCATTATAACCTTCAAGAGTAGCATTAATAGCATCTTCGCTATTTTTTAAAGAAGCTCTAATATTACCTTGTTTATTATAAGTCTTACCAAGAATTTTACGACTAGCTTTATCTACATTATCTTTAACATAATTAATATATCCTACTTCATCTTTAGTATATCTAGCGTGAGTAATTTCAGTTGGAATACCTTTAACAAGATTAAATGTTTTAGACATACCATAAACACTATCAACGTCAAAGTCAGAACCAGTTTGAGTAACCCATTCATCAGGAACAACAACAGTACTACCATAAGCATCTGGAAGAAACTCTTTAACATACATAATACATATAGATTGTTTACCTTCAGTAGGAATACGATAACCAATCATAGTACGTAAGCTATCAGGAACTTGTTCAATATTTAATCCTTTAAGTTTACTACTCCATCTAGGAAGTTTAATTTCAGTATAATAAACAGGAGTGCCATCAACTTCTCCAATCTTTTTATATTGAAGTTTACTATCTGTTTGAGTTTGTTTATCAACTTTAAAACCAAAATCAGATAACTGAGCAGCATGCCAACCACTAATAAGTTGCCTAGTAATATTAGTATTAAAATAACTATTAGCAATACTTTCAAGTTTACTATTAATATTAGATAAGAATAAAGGAAGATTATTAAATCCAGCACTATCTAAATCAAAAAACTCAAGAAGAGCTTTTTCAACTCCTTGTTGTTGAGCATTTTCTTTAAATCTATCAAAAAATACAAAACGATTAAGATTTTTAATAGTACCATTAGAATTTAAATCAATATGACCATTATCATCTAATCCAATACCAAGTTCAGCACAAGTTTTTTCAAAACTATTTCTAATATTAGCTACATAGTTATTAAATACTTTATTTTTAAGTTCATTAAGTTCAGTTCGATTAGGAAGATTATCAAGCATTTTCTTCATAATCTGAATAGCAGCTTTATTGCTAGCATCAACCATATGTTGAGGAACTTCTTGCTGACGATAAAGATAATTATAACTAAATAATTCAGAATTATCAAATACATTATTATCAAATTCTTTAAGAGCTTCATCAGTTAAAACACCATCATTATTCCAAAGTGTCATTCTGTTATGTTGTGCAACTTTAACAGTTTCAACAGTATTAATTTGATGAATACCTCTATTAGTCATTATATTATAAACTTTTTCAAGTTCTGTTCCTTTAATAAGTTTAGGAATAAGAACAAACTCAGCATTTTTTACTTGTCTAGGAACTTCAATACCAACAGTAGTATCATAATATAAATCATAATAGAAATTCTTTTGAATTTGAACTTTATTAGCAAATTTAGTCCAATCAATTTTATCTATTGGAGTATCATCTGTAAGACTTTGAATAAGTCCAGCATATTTATCTAATTCACCAGCAGCAGTAATACGACGAATCCATTCCTCAAGAGTAATATATGATTGAGCATCATTAGCATTAACTCCACCTTTAAATGGTTCTAGTATTCGTTCTCTATCTTTTTTATCAAGTCCAGCTTTTTTAAGTTGATTATCAAGTCTATCAATAACAACTTTATCAGAAGCTTTAAAAGTATTATAAATAGTAACACCCCTAAATTTATCTTGAAGAACTACTTTTTTACGTTTAGTAATTCCATTAACAGTATAAGGAACAGTAACAGCATTACCTTTGATAGTTATATCATATAAATCAGTAGCTATATCTAAATCATTTTTAGTAAAATCAGTATTACCAAAAGGATTACCACTAGCTTGTACTTCTTTAATACGTTTTAGAATAGCTTGACCATTCTTATAAAAACTTTGGTCACCACCATACATATCGTACATACTATCTCTAACAAGATAATCATTAACTAGAAACTCAGCTAAAGATTCATTATTAATCCTATCATCAATAAATGTACCATATTTATTTTTAAGTTCTTTATAACCATTAGTTATATATTCATTTAACCAATCAGCAACAGCATCTTCAAGAGCAACACGTTGTTCTCCATTAAGAACTACTTGATTATTAACATAGCTAAGTCCACGTGTAGATCCCCCGTAGAGGATGTCAATAGTCTTACCATATCCAATTAGTTCATTAAATGCTCCATTATTATTAGGAGTAATTTTACTAACTAAACGTTTAAAACTAAATACTCTACCAGCTAAAACTTTATGTCCGTCTTTAGTAATAAATACATTACCTTTTCCATCTTTATGATATTGATTATAAAAATGTTCAGGTTTATTATTATAAATATCACTAAATTCAAAATCTCCATTAGTTAAAATAGGATTACCATTAGCATTAGTCTTAAACATTACATTAACAGCTTGAGCCATATTAGTAAGTTCTTGAATAACTATATTATAATACTGTTTAAATAATGGATGTTCTCTATTTATAATTTTAGTTCCATCTTCTAGTTGACTACGTAATCCAGCAAGACTATATTTAGGAGCAGTAATAGTAAAGTTTTTAGGAGCATCACTAGGTATAGGAAGTAAATAATTAGCAGTAGGAGTTTCAGAATTATTAATATCAGTCATAAATAATCCCATAGCAGTAATTAAATAATCACCATCACTCATACTACGATATAAATCATTATTGTTATTATCTAATTCGCTAATACCATTAAGAAGAGAAGTTTTAAACATACTACGAGCATATTCGGTAAGTTTAGGAGTTCCATTTCCAACTCTTCTAAATAATCCATAATTAATTATATTACCATTACTATCTCTATGTTCAAGAAGTAAATTACTATAATCATATTGATGACTAGCAAACTTTTGTCTAGCATAAGCTTCAGCCATAGCATTTTGCTCTTCAACAGTAGATTTATCATCATTGATTATTTTAGCAATATTAGTAATAAAACTTCTATTAATAACATCAGAACTTAAATTACCTTCAGGATTACGAGAATTAAGTTCAACAGGAATATAAATAATATCTTTAAAAACATCAGCCATTTGATATATAATAGAAGTATCACCTCTATTAATAAAACTATCAGGCATTCTAGTTCCTTTATCCTTTTTAAGTGCTTCTACATATTTATTATAGTTTTCAACTGTACGATTAATAACATTAGCAAAATTGATAAGATTATTAGCCATAGCAACACGACCAATCTTAGCAATAGCTAAATTAAAACTAGCTTGATTAATATCTGGAAATATTTCTTTAAAAGCGTCATATAAATAAAGATTAGCATGAGGAGTATTTTTATATCTATCATATATACGAAACTTTTCACGAGCAGTAGGAACACGATTAGTAATAATATTATTTTTAACATTATTATAAAAAGTATTCTGTAAAATAGTACGAGAATCAGTATTAGGATTAGTTACACGAGCACGAACATAACTATTACCATTAGAATCAGTTTGAATATAAGTTTCAATTTTAGATATAATAGGTTTATTAAACACCATCATATACTTATTAGCAAATACTTTATTTTTGCTAAGTAAATCATGTAATTGAATTAAACATTCACAATTTGGAATAGTTTCAGATATACGTTTAAGACTAGCTATAAAATTATCTACATTACTAGTATCAGCACTAGCATATAATATTTTAGATAAATAATTAGCATCAGAAAAAGTAACAACTCCTAATTCATTATTAGTATCAAAAGGATAACTTCCATTATCAAGTTGAGAAGCAGCAGTAAGTTTAGGTAAACTTGCAAGATGATATTTAATAATTTCTTCTACGTGTTTATTAAAATCTTTAACTTCACCAATACTTAAATTCCAAAGTTGAGTCATTAAATCAATACCATCATCTATACTATTTTCATCACCTTCAGTAGAAGTTTCATCAAGATAACCGCCTAATTCTTCATAATCAGTAGTTTGATATAACTCATCTCGTTTAATAAGTTTAGCTACATTTTTATTATTAAAAAGAGCTTCATTAAATTCAGTATTAGTTAAAGAACGAAGTAATGCTCCATAATTAAAATCTTGAGCATTACCATATTTACGAAGAAATGCTCCAAGACCATTAATTTTAATAGCAGGACTTGGATTATTAATAAAACTATTAAGTTCATTATTTCTAGTTTCATCATTTCCAGCTAATTTCTTAGCACGTTTAAGTCCAGCATTAATAACAGTTTCATTAGTACGTTTTTTAATTTCATTAAAATTTAATGGAGCACCATTATATAGAAAATTAAAACTAAGTTTATTCATAATATCAGCCATATAAGTAATAGCTGTATCTCTAGCTTTAATTGTACTAAATAATCCACGTTCTTCTTTTTCAGCAACAGAAGCTACATCATCCATATTACGAAGTTTAATAGCTCTAGCTTCAAGAAGAGCATTATAAGCTTGTCTTCCAGAAGTTTTAACATTAATACCTCTATCAGCTATAATCTTCTTAAAGATTGGGTCTTCAACCATAGCTATAAGACTATAATAATCAGCATTATTAGAACCATGTTCTTTAATAATAACATTATTAAGATTATTATATCCTACAAGTTTAATATTTCCGCAACTCATAAGTTTATATTTAAGTTTAAATTCATTAATAGTAATACCTCTATGACTAATGTAAAGTAAAATTTAATTACATCGTCATAGAGGTGATTTCCTTTCGTTTTAAGCGACTTTTATCTTTGCTCGATTAATTCTACATACAGCTAAAACTGATGCGTCCTGTGTCAAGCAAAGTGGCAAATTCGGGCTGTTGTGCTATTGGCAAACGGCTAGTCAATTCAGCCATATTCACCACTGTATTATCATCAACACTACTAAACATATCAAGTCCATCATTAAGATTATCATTATTATAATTATAATCTTGACTGTTATCTTCATTAGGATTTTCAGTTTGTTCTGTACTAGCAGTTTCTTCTTCAAACTGAGAAGTTCCTTGAATAGCCTCTTGATTACTTTCTTTAGGCATTTTTTTAATAGCTTTATAAGCATCTCTAGCAGCAGCTAATAAACTATCTTCATTAATCTTAATACCTAGCATATCAGCAATAACTTCAAGAAGTTTACTAAATAAAGTCTTACGTTTATTAACTTTTCTATTATCATATTTAATTTCATTAAGTGCAGTCATAAGAGCATTACTAGTAATACTTTCAACTAGAAATTCTTCAAGAGCTTCACTTGTATTAAAGTTCTCAAATAGATAAGGTTTAAGTCTTTCTTTAGTAGCATCATCTTGAGTATTAAGCCAAGCTTTAAATTTATCATATATAGGTTTAACTAAAGCAATAGCTTGTTCAGTATTATATTTAGTATAAAGTTGTCTATGTAAACTTTCATGAACTATAATATTAACAACTCTATAAACTCTTTGACCGGCAATAGCAGAACTATTAAGTTCAATAGTATCAGTATCACGATGATAAACAGCATTAACTTTATTACTATTATTATCAGTAATACTATCTACAACTTGAATATTCTTAGGTAAAATACCAATCTTTTGAAGAGAACCAATATAATCAAGAGCAGTTTGGTCATTAGCAAAATACTTTTTAAGTCCACGAGTTAAATTCTTAGCAGTTATAGCAGATTCAAAAGCATTAAAATTAATAGCATTAAGAGTATCATCTAACATGAACTCTGATAGCTGTTCAGGTATTGCTCCATCCTCCACGGGGGGTCTACCCTCAAGTTCATAAGTAATATCGAGTTTAGAATGAATATCTATTTGCCAATTACCAGCAGTTTCATTAGTATTAGTATTAGCTAATTTAGTTCTAACTAAACCATTACTAATAATAAAATCTTGATAACTATTATAACTATAAGTTTTACCATCAATATTTATAATAGTTTTACCATTTTCACGATAAATATATTTATTAGTTTTATCATTAGTTTTTGTACTATCATTAATAAAATCTTTACTAATAGCAAATTGAGCATAGTTAAACATTTCATCAATAACAGGACGAAGAGCATTATCTAATTCGTCAATAGTACTAGCATTAATACCATAGCTTTTACCTATTTTAAAAGCACTATTAACAACATAAGGAGAATTAATAATAATATTACGTTTATAATTACCAGCATCAGAATTAATAGTAAAAGCATAATCTTTACCATTAAAATGTGCACCTTTAACATAAAAGCCTATATTAGTAGGATTAATACTAATTTGAAGTCCAGTATTTCTATCTCCGTTAATAAGTTTATTATTTCCAAATATATCTCCAAGACTTTGTTTAAGTTCACCAAAACTTATTTTTCCACTAATATAATCTCTACAAAGATTATTAACTTCATTCTTAATAGAATTAGTAATACGTCGAGCATCACCTTTAAGTAGATTACTATTTAATGGAACTTGTTTACAAAAAGCATATAGAGAAGTACCATCACTACTTGGAATACTAATAACAGGCATACCATTAGTAGTAAGATTTTCAATAATAGTAGGTTTACTTTCTCCATTAAGATATACTTGACCTTGTACAACTACACCAAGTTTATTAACATCTTCGTTATAATTAACTACTGTTTCTTGTACATCATTCCATTCACCATTAGCATCATCAATAGTATTAAGAACTCCATATTTAACATTAACAGCTTTAATCTTACCTTTAAAATCACCTTTAACTATTGTAATAGCTTGGTCATAACTATTAAGAAGATTATTAAACCAACGATTAATACTAGCTTCATGACTATTTTCATAAGGCTGATTAAATATGTATTTAGTAAGATTAACAAGATGTCCAGCTAAATCAAAACTTGCAACAGGAGTAGTAAAATCTCTAACTATATCAGGATATTTAGTTTCAAATTCTTTAAATAGATTAACAAGTTCTTCTTGTGTAACTTCTTCTTTAACAGCAAGTTCATATAAATGACCAATAAATTCTTCGTCAAATCTATCACCATCAAGAATACTAATTAAAGCGTCTTTAAGTGGAGAAACAACTTGACCATTTTCAGCATGAATATTATATTTCCAACCTTGATTAACCATATCATAATTACCAAACTTATCAATATTTGGAACTCCTATATAACCAATAATTGTACCATTAGCAAGTATATTAATACGTCTAAGCTTACTATCATATTCAGTTTCTAGATAATCACCTTGTTTAATAGAAGTAAATGCTTTAACGTTTTCATTCTCTACTATATACTTAAGATTAACATTATTAGTATGTTCAACTTGAAGTCTTTCAAGACGTTCTTTAGCAATACCATCTACATATTGAACAAATTGTCTAGCATTAAGTTTTTTAATAGTTGATTCGTCAGTAGCACGATATTTACCTTGATTATTAGTGCTGGCGTAAAGATAGTTTTTTATTTGATTAAACAAGTAATTTTTAATAATTTTATTACCCGTAACACTATCTATATATTCAACTAATTGACCAATACTAAGATAGACTTTACCATTAACAATTTTACCTCTAGTATTACCTTCACTATCAACACTATTAGCAAAATCATCCATAATAGCTTCTATATTACGTTCATTACCTGTAACAGTAGCATAAGTAGCATTAAGTAATAAACGTCTAGTACTATCATCTTGAACAGAACTATATAAACTACCTCCTGTAAGACCATCAATAATATTATTAACTATATCACTAGCTTCTGTTTGTTCAAATCCAGCTTGACTAAGTTTATCAATAAAAGACTGTCTAGCATTAAGTAAATCACTACTAGTAGACTCATGTCCTAAAGAATCTTCTAAATCAGCTATACTTTCATAAACCAAATCAGTACCTATTTGACCACGCTCGAAATCATCATCTGGAAGAGTATTAGTAACTTCAGGTTTAGGAGTGCTAATAGGTTCTTGAGAAATTGGTTGTTCAGTTTGAGATTGAGGTTGTTCAATATTAGTAGATTCACTAGGAACCGCTTCGCTTCGCTCCGCTATACTCCCCGTGGAGGATGGAGATGAGTTAGTATCATCTACATCAGTTTCATTAACTTCATTAACATCAGGATTAACAGGAGCAACTTCTTCCTCTTTAGGAGCATTATTAACATCATTTTCAATCTCTGCAATTTCAGCTAATTGTTCTAATGTAGTTTTAAGATGTTCATTACCTTTAGAACTTAAATCAAGTGCAGCATAAGCATCTCTAATAACTTTATCTATATTAGGTTTATTACCATTATTAGCATCTTTAATAACAGAGTCAACATAATCTTTTCCATATTGTTTATAAGCATTGCGTAAATCGTCCATAGCTTTATTAACAATCTTTTTACGACTATTATCAAAGAAGTTATTAAGATAAGTTATACGAGATTTAATATTATCATCAGATAAATTAAGTTGATTTTTATTAACCTCAACATTAATCTCAGCATTAACAACTTCTGCTAAATCTTTAAATACTTCATTATATTGTTTTTGAAGTTGAATAGCTGATTGAATATCATTTTTATTTTCAATATCAATAGGAGTATAAAGTTTATTAATAGCATCTAGACGTTCATTTAATTGAGCAATACGTTCTTGCTTAACAGAATTATTAATTGCTGCATTATCTTGAATAGTTTTAATATCTCTTTGAATACTATTAATAATATGCTGATAAATACCATTCTTAGCAGAATTAATATCAACATCTTCAATATGATTATTTGTAATATCTTGATTTAAAACATCATTAGCCCAATTAAGAAGATTATTATAATTTTCTTGACGATTACGAGCATGAACCATTTGGGTAGCTATAATACGACCAACTTCAAATCCGCCACCAAGTCTATTAACTTTATTTAAAGTAGTATTATATTCATTTTTAAGATTATTAATTTCAGTTTTAAATCTATTAATAAGTTCATTACTATCTTGTTGTTGTAATCCAAGTTTATTAGTAATACTATCATTAAATTCTTTACTATTAATAGAACTTTCAAGAAGTCCTAAATTACCAGCGTTCATAGAATTAATAATAATATTATCCATATATTCTTTTTCAGCTATATTACGAAGTTCTTCTTCAGTACCAGTAATAATATCTGGATTAACCTGTTGACCATTTTCATCAGTAATAGTTATAAATGGATTTTTACCATTAGCAATACTATTAAGTCTTTCTTGATATGCTTGAAAAGTAGCAGTACGACCAAGAATTTCGTTTTCTCTTTGTTTTTCAGCAGAAGTCCAATCTTTATCAAGACGTTTATTAATAAACTTTCCAGCTTTATTCATAACACTACTAAAAGTAACACCACCAAGAGCACCCCAAAATGCTTGCTCCCATAACATTGGGTCTTGAAGATAATCTTTAATAGTTTGTTGAGGAATATCTTTATCAAATACTTTTTTACCATTATATAAACCATCTTGACTAGCTATATAATTAATAGCTTCTTCAACTCCTTCTGTCCATTCAACTCTAACACCATGAAGAATATCATTACCCACATCTTTTAATGTACTAGTAATTGCTTGTTTAGTCGTTTTATTACTTAAAGCGTTAGTAATTGCGGCAGCATCATCAATATTACTATTAAATGCAGTATTTAAATTTCTAAGTCTAGAACTAGTTGTATTACCACTTAAAGCATTTTTCCATAAGTTCTTTAAACTATAAACTTGCCATACATCAAAAAGAACATTAGCCCAATCTTCAGTAAAAGTAACATCAGCACTATTTTTAGCAATATCTTTAGCTACTTCTTCATCAGACATATCTTTATATTTAGGATTATTATTATAAAACTCTTCTCTTTGTTTATCATTCATATTAGCAAGTTGAGTTTTAGAATAATTTTCAATATCATTATAAGTTTGTCTAGCTTCTTGATAATTTTCAAGATAACGAGAAGGAACTCCAATAGCAGTAGCTTCTACTATTCTACTAGTAATTGCTCTACTCTTTTGCGTCATATTAATAGCATTAGCCATTTTATTAGCTAATTTATTAAACTTTATACCTTTGCCTAATAAAGAAACACCTTTAGCAAGACCGATACTAGGAGCCATAAGAGTTAAAGAACTAGCTATACTAGGAGCATTGCTAGCCCACCAAGCAAAATCTCCAATATCAAAAGCAGCGTTGGGATTTTCTCTATATATAGCTAAACGCTCATCAATAGATTCTTTTAAAGATTCAAGTTCAGAACTTATTTCAGACTGATAATCATTAGGACTATTACTAACCATATTATAGAAAGCATCAGCTAAATCTGCAAAACCAATAGCTGTACCAACAGTAATCTCATTACCAATCTGTCCAATCATTCTTAATCCTTGTTCCCAATTACTTTGATTAACAGCACGTTCTTTATCAAGTTTTTCTGGGTCATCAACAGGATTAACATAAACATCATAAGGAGCATATTTATCTATATCATATTGATTAAGATTATATGATTGTCCAGCAATACGACTAAATAAATGACCACGACCCCGGTCACTAATAGAAGTGCCGGGGTTGTAATCAACTAAAGTAGGAGGCTGTATAGCCCCCTTTTTAGTTTTAGGATTATATTCAGGATTAGGTGTTTGATTACCACCTTGTAGAAACTTTAATACATCCATATTAATATAGATTATTAGTTAATTCATCATAGTAATATTGAATAACATAAGGGTCTGAACTGCCACTAAGTTGAGCAAGTTTAGTAGCAACATTTTGTTGAATAGCTTTAACAGCATTTTCATCTACTGTCATTCCAGCTTTAACAGCAGTTACAGTTTGTTCCCATTGAGATAAATTATCTACAATATCAATAGCATTTTCTTTACTTATTAAACCAATAGTTTGATTATTAGTAGAATTAATTAAATTAAAACCTCCATCATTAGGTACTAATTTAAATTTATCAATTCCAGTAAATGCAGCATTATTAGTAAGAGAAATAGGTCTATTAGCATTATAGTAATTTTCTACTTTACCAGCAGCTTTCCAACTAGTATCTTGATTCCAAGATTGAATAATAGAACTATCAATAGCACCACTACCTACAAGTAAAGTAATAGGTTCTCTTTTAAGTTTACCTTCTGTATCATAGTAACCTGCAATATTAATTTGAACTCCAACATCCCCAGTTTTTGGGTCACGAACAATAGTAGGAGTAATTTCGTTTTCTTTAGCACTTCTAAGATAAGCAGTATAAGCTTTTCTATCTTCAGAAGTCATAGGCTCATATACTCCATTTTCGCTAGTAATATAAGCTTCACCTTGAGTTAAATCAATACCGCTACGAATAGCCATCATAGCTTGTTCTTCTTTATTCTTTTTATAAGCTGAAAGTTTACTAGCTTCTTCAGGATTAGCATTCATCATAAAATTAATTTCAGCTAATTCAGGAGTTAAAGCACTAATACCAATAGTAGAAGAAGTTATTTTGCCACCATCAAGAACAGCATCATTTTTAGATTTAAGAGAATCAACATAATCAATTAAACCAATATAAGGTTCTTTATTACCTGTTGGTAATCCACCATGATGTTCTTCACCATTAGAATCAACTCTAACAAATTTATCACCATAACCAAAGAATCTAGTTTTAGCAGAATTAAGAAAAGCATTTAAAGGATTTCTAGTATCTTCAGCTTCTTTAACAGCTTTACCAAAACTATAAATAGATTTATGATAATCTTTTGGTAATTCAGCATATCTATAACCATTACCATCAGAACCAAATCTTACTCCAAGACTAGCAGCTTTTTTCTCTCCTCCAATAGCATTAATAAATGAATTATATACATCATCATTATTAAAGTATTGTCTAATAGCAGAACTATCTCCAAATATTTGATTAACATATTTACTATATCTATCTGCATATTTATTACTAGGTAAATCACTTAAACTAATAATAGAATTATATGTATCAAATCCATCAATACTATCTTGAGATTTACCAACTTTAAGATTATTAATATATTCTTGATTATCAATAATATCATTAAGATAACTTAAAGCATATGCTCTATCAGATGGGTTAGTAATATTAGTCATAATACTAGTTCTAATATCATCTGGATTAGCAGTACTTAAATTAATATTAATATCAGGATTATATTTACTAAGTAATCCAGCTATTGATTGTCTATTACTAGTAATTTCAGCTTGAGCTTGAGCAGGCATAAAATTATCAATACGAACAGGAGTACCTTTATAAGTTAAATTATCAATAGCTTGTTTTCTTTGAGCACTACTTCCAAAACCAGCTTGTTTAGATAAAGCTAATTGAGCTTTCCATGCTTCACCATAAGTAGTATTACTACTTTGATTATAAAAAGTTGCAGCATTATAGAAAGGGTCAATACGTTTAGCAAGATATTGTTCAGGAGTAAGTAGAATACCATTTTTATCTGTTATATCAGGATTACTTCCATTTTGGTCATATTTCCATTTAGCAATCTTATAATCTTGTTCAAGACTAGCTTTAGCACCAGGAGTATTTTCAATAACAGCTTTAACAGCTTCAGCAAGTTTAGCTTTACTTAATCTTTGCCAATCACCTTTAGTATGAGAATAAATCTCTCCTGTAACAGATTTAGTAATATCATCAGTAACTTTACCATTAGCATCAAGCCATCTTGTTTGACTACCACCACCTTGTTCTTTAGCAGCCCATTGAAGTGCTTGATTAAGTATTTGATTCATAGGAATTTCAGAAACTTCTTTATCAATAGGAGTCCATTTACTTCCACCAATAACATTACCATTCTTATCAGTTATATCTTGATAATTATATTTATTAACTGTACGATAATAATTCTTATAATCTTCAGATAAATCAGTACGTTTATCAAGATTATTCATATAAGCTTTATAATCTTGTTGAGCACGTAAACGACCAATCATTCCCGGACTTGAAGTTATATCTCCATAAGTTCCAACTATATCATCAAGACTAGAATAAGCATTACCATATTGCATATTTTCGGTAAGAGCATTACGAACTTTATTAAGTTGTTCTTGACGCCAAGCATCTTCAGCTTCATTTAAATCTAATTGAGCAAGTTGAGCATCAATTTGAGATTTAGTTTGAATAGCTTGTTGATGACCTTGTTCAAGAGTATTATAAGTTCTAGCTAAGACATTTAAGTCAATAGGATTAACTTGTTGTCTAAAAGTAGGAGTATAAAAGTTTATCGGCATGATTGTTTTCCTCCAAGTTTTCTACGTTTACGAATAATAAATTCATCATAATCAACTCCAGCATCCCGCATAATTCTATCATCTACATTAGGAGCAGATGCTCTCATTGCGCCAATAGTATTATTTAAAGCTTTACGATTTTCATATCTACTAATCATATCTTGAATACCAGCATTAATTCCACTAAATAAATTATTAATATTAGTTACTTTAGCTTCTCTAATACCATTATCAAATGCTGTTTTTCTATCTATATATTGATTGTATTGTTGAGCATTAAATTGACGAACACTTTGTTGATTACGTCTATCTTGATTAATAAGATTAGTTTCTATATTTTCCTTATTACCATAAAGCTCATTAGCAGCTTGACCAGCAGCATTACGAACTCGTTGCTTACGAGCTAAACTAACACGACTACTAGCAGTATTAGAATCAATATCACGATAAGCTTCGAATTTATCTTCTCTAATTCTATCAAGTTGAGGATTAATATTATATTTAGTTTTAAGTTTATTAGCACTAATAAGAGTAGGTTGACTTGGACCTCTCATTTTATTAATAGCTCTTCTACTAGCAAAATAACTAGCTAAACTACCAGCTATATTACTGCCTAATCCAATCCAATCAGCGGTAGTAAGATTTTTAAATTTACCTTGACCTTTACCATCAGAAGATGTAGTTCCTTTAGCAGGTGTACTAGTAGAAACAGGTAAAGTAGTAGGAATACTAGCTTCTACTTTAGGTAGATTACGATTATAAACAGCAGTAGGAGGCGTTTTAGTAGGAACAGATTGAGTTGATTGACTTGACTTACTACGTCCTCCACGGGGGGTCTTCCCGCTAGATTTAGTTTCAGATAAACTTGGAATATTAGTATTATTTGTACTAATACCTTTATTATTTCCATGACTCCAACCGGCTCTAACTAAACCACTAGTAATTCCAGCACCATCTTCAAATAAAGGAAGTCTACGTTCTGCATAATATTGAGGACGACGATTTCCATTATCAATATTAGGTTTATTAGTATTAGTATTTACATTATTATTTTTAGACCATCTTCCATTTCTAAAAGTATAATCACTTCCAATAATAGTTTCTCCTCTAGCAGATTTATTAATAGGATAAGCAGAAGTTCTATTAATAGTTCTATTATTTATAGGAACATAAGCTCCAATTTTTTCATCATATTCCAAAGTTCTTCCATGACGATTAATACGATTTCCACCAACAGCAAATTTATCGCGTAGACCCCCCGTAGAGGATGAAGAATGAATTAATCCATTCTTAACATTACCACTAATACTTACAATCATATTTTTTCCTCCAAGTTTTCTAGATTTACGACTATAACCTTTGGTATATTTACCAAAATGGTCACGAGTATAAGGTATTCCTTTAAATTTATCTGAATTAACATCTACTATATCAATAACTTCAAAACCTTGTTTTCCAACATCACCTGTAAAAATAAAATGTTGATAAGGATTTCCTTCATTTCGACTACTTTTAACTAGTTTTTCACTAGTTATAACATTATATTTTTTATGTTCTGGATGAATACCTTTAGATTCAATATATTCTTTTAATTCATCATCAGTAATTCCATTTTTTGCAATTTCTTTATTAATTGCTTTACGATATTGTTTATTAAATTGTTTTTCAACATATTTTCTATAATTTTTAGAAAGCAATTTACCAAGTTTATTATTAACATTATTATAATAAATAGCTTTAACTTCATCCTTAGGTATTTTATCTATGGTTTGATGATTAAATATTTCATAATCTTTACCATTATAACGTATAGAATAAGTAGAACTATTAATTCCTCTTTTTCGAGCTATATCATAAGCATATTGTAGTTCTAAATAACCATTAGGCCTATAAGAATTTATATTACTAACTTTACGAGCTATAGTATTATTAATATAATCTTGTTTAATATCACCAGTTATTTGATAACTAGGTTTATATTTTATATTAGGGTCATTAATCATTTTTTTGATTTTATTTGCAATATAATCGCTATAAACTGATTTATTTATTTTATTAACTTTAGAAACAATATCTTTATATGGAATTGTTTTATTTTTACTTAATTCAGTTCTAGCACTCTTACCGTATCGAAGTAAATACGGAAGTTCATAATCTGCATAAAGTCTACTTCTTTTAGAATTATCAAAACCAAAATCAGCATTTTTAACCCAATTTTCTCTATTACCTTCAAATTTAATAGGACGTCTAACAGATACTACAAATCCATCTTTTTCATTACGATGTTTAGCTTTTGCATATCCAATACCTGTATTTAAACTATTAGAAGAATAAATACTACCTTCTCCATTATATGAAGGATTAAATCCAGCTCTACCAGCTCCTGTATCTGGGGCATAAGTTGAAGCATAATATTTAGCTCTATTTTCAGGAGTAGGTTCAACACCATTTCTTCTAAGTATATTATTTATATTTTCTTCATTACCTGTTTCATGTACACCTCTAACAAATGTATTATGTTCTAGCAATCTATCTTTAATAAGTTTATCTGCTTGTTTAGGATTCTTTGCAGCAGATAAAGGAATAGGATCATAACCATAACGAGCATTCCATTTATTAAAAGTCTTAAGAAAAGCTTTTGTATCATCAATATTAGTTTGAAGAACAGCAGGTATATCAATAACTTTTCCGTTACTATCTAATATATTAACAAAATCTTTATATTTACTAATATTAGAAGTTAATTGTTTTTTAGGAGCTTCAAGAAGTTTAGTAGGTTTAACACCAAGAGCTTTTCTACCATTATTAACAGATAAATTATAACGAATATTAGGAGAAATAGAATAATAACCTAAAGCATCTCTACCTTTAGTAATAGCTTTTTGACTTGTTCTAGAAATATTTTTATCTAAAGCCATAGCAACTTTAGTAGCTTTATCGACACCTCTTAAAACTCCAGCGCCACCTAACAATATATCAAATTCAGGATTAACTTGTTCAAGAGGAGTCATATTAACTTCTTTTCTAGCAGGAACTTTTTCTAAAGTATTATTTGCTATTCTATAAGTTTCTGGATAATAAATAAAATCTCCTTGTTTAATACCACTATTTCTAGGAGATTCCATTATAGGAGTTACTCTAGTATTATCACTTTTAGCTACATATTTTTCTTTACCATATTTAGCTTTAGTACCATCATCGTTAATCCCATTTCTATCTTTAAAATCTTCTTGAGCTTTAAATACTTTATTAGGATTAGCTCCACCCATAACTAATTGAGCAGGACTAACACCATTAATAATAGGTTGTGCAGAATAAACTTTAAGTTCATTACCATTAGTTTCAACAACTTCACCGTCTTCTACTTCAATACCAGTTTTATCACTAGGACCAATATCAATACCACCTTGACTATGTTTTCTTCCATTCATATAAAAGAAATTATTACCAAGAGGTTGAGCAATTCCACCAGTAACTACATTTGGTATTTTACCACCAACAGCATATTGCTTTTGAGGAAGATTTTTTCCATTACTTCTAGGAGTTTGAATAATATTAAATGGAAATGTTGGTCCAAGTTCATCATCACTAGGAAGAGATTCTTTATTAAAATCTTTAACATAATTAATAAGTCTACCAGCAGTATTATTCATTAATTTTTCTCTATTATCTTTAGACACCAAATTGTTTACACCATTATAGAGAAATTCATTGTCAAGTCTTATTAAACCAGTAGATTTAGCAACTTTATCATAAGCTCCACCAAGTGGAGGAATACCATTTTGAATAAATCTTCCATTACGAGTAACATTACCTCTAAATGTACTAGGTAAATTACTTATATGAATAACTTTATTTTTTCTAGGCATTTTATATAATATAATGAGAAATTGTAATTTGATTGATTTTAAGGCTCTCTGTTGAACGATAGACTATCAGTCGATTAATAGTTCATACCTATATATAATAATTCAACAGAGAGCAAAAGATTAACGTCTACGACCGCCATACCGATATGTTTTCAGTCTATCTCTGTAAACCGATGGAGGCATAACAGGTTGTTGAACAGTACCATTAGTAATCCATTCAGGACGTTCAAGACCAGTTTTAGGAGCACTATAACTAGCTTGGTCAGCTTGTTTAACTTGAATTGGTTGTTGTCCTTTACTGCCAAACATACCACCAATTAAACTTCCAGCAGCACCAATAGCAGCACCAATCCACGCTTTTCTACGTCCACCACATTTATATTTATTAATAAAACTAGAACGTTGATACATAGTCATTGGATTAGTCATTTTATCAGAAGTAATATTAAGTTGTTGCTGACCAGCTTGAAGTTGTTTACGTTGTTCAGCTTCTTGAGCAATACGTTTATTTTCATTAATTTGTTGATTAGCAGAAATACCTTGACCTATTGCAGTACCTAATTCACCAAGTCCTTGAACTTCTGTAATAGAACTAGCAAGATTACCTAAACCGGGAAGAGCTTGAGCAAACTCAGTACCAAAATTAGCTTTACGTCGAACTCTACCACCACATTTAAGAGTAAGCTTATCATTATATTGACCAACATAATCTTGATTAGCATAAGCACTAGTTAAAGCTTTAGCATTTTGTAAAGCATCTTTATGGTCTTGTGCAGCTTGAGCTTCAGCTTGGGCTTTTTCTTGAGCTTTCTTTTGTTTATTACCTTTAATTATACCACCAGCAATACTAGCAGCTGCACCAATAATAGCACCAATAAAAGCTTTTTGTCTTTGTCTATCTCTATACTGTATCATAATTTTCTAAATTGAGTTTGAGCACATTCAAGACTTTCAAATTCAATGCGCTTATTATCTGAATTATTAAATATAAAACGAACTATAAAATAATTACCATAAACTCTACGAAGTTTATCACTTACTGTATTAGGATGTTCTTTAATAGCATTACGGAAATAATTAAAGTTATATTGAGTAAGTTCATACCAAGGTTTTTTATACTTATTAAATTCATTAAGTTTATCAATATTAATATCAATATCATCAGTATCATTATCTTCATTAAATATACGAAGTATATCTCCAGCATAAGGATGTTCTCTTAAATCAACAGGATTATTAATATTATCACTATAGAAAGGAATATATATTTTGCGTACTTTATATTTAATAAATTCAAGAAACTTAATAAGTTCATAAGATTCATTAACCATGATATCAATATAACTATTATGAACTAATATAGGTTCATCGCCAACTTCTTGTTTAGATACTAAATATAGACTTCTACTATCATCACCCATGTGAGTATTAAATCTACCATAATTATATTCATTAGTAAACACATGAAGAGGACAATTAAGTCTATCATTATTATGTTCAGTTTGAAAATAACATTTAGTTTTAGTTGACCAAGCATTATTAAAGTAATAATCATGTAAACTAATAAAGCTACCAACTTTATAATTAAAACTTATTACTTCATTATGAGCTTCTTCAATAATAGTTTTACTAACAGGATTTATATTATCATATGTATAATCAAACTTAATTAAAATACGATTATTATATTTATCATGAGCAAATCTAACATTATTAGGACGATACTTATCTAACCATAACTTTATATCTTCATACATTAATTTAAGTTGTCCATCATCAAATTGATAAAGAGTATGAAAATCGTCATTATAGAATATATAACCAAATTCTCCAACTATATATGCTAAATCATCTTGCAATCCACCATATCCTTTATCACTAGTAAAAACTTCTTTATAATCAACTTCAAAAGCATCGGGTTGATAAAGTTGTACATTTTCATCTCTAGTTTTAAGTGTAGCACTTATATCAAACATAAACATACTATGTTGAGTATGTACTAATAGATAATATCCAATACCAACAAGATTAGTAATTATTCCTTTATTTTCAGTAATATTTTTATAACCTTCAATAGGAAATACTCTCCAAGCATTAACTTCACTTTCATCTTGAATAATATTACTACGTCTTATAGTTTTATCAAAACGAGTAATATTAATAATATCATTACGATATTGAGTTAATAACTTAGGAACAAATTGGTCAACATTACCAATAGGGTCTTTAAATAAATCAACACTATTTTTAGGTTCTACAAACGTACCAAATGCAACACTTTTTGTATCAGTTTCTTCTTTAATACTAAATGCTATTTTACTAGGTTCATTATTAAAACATTTACTTTCAAAGAACTTATCACTATAAAGAGGAAATTGAATATATTCAACAAAAGGTTTATCAAACCAACAAGGATGTGTACCATCAATATAATAATAAGGAGTATTATCAGGTGAATATAATCTATAATCTCCTTCATTCATAATAACTCTATTATCATTATATACTAATACTCCATCATATGTCATTCTACCATTATATCCATGTTCAATAGAATATGTTCCACTAGAATAACGAACATCATTAAGTCTTATAAGTTCTTTTTCTTTATTAATATAAATGTTTCTAGTACAATTAAGAACAGTAGCAAGAAACATAGTTTCAGCATCTAAAGAAAGTTCTTTATAATCATCCATTTCTAATGCTGTACCTTTTCCAGCTCTATCATCTGCGATACTATCAGCTACTACTAATTTATAATTATTAATAGGTTTATATACATTTCTACTTATTACTCCTATAACAGGCATATTATAACTATATGGATAAGTAGTATTAACAACCATATCAATAACATCAGATTTTTTTCTAAACGGTTCAAATGTACATTTACCATCAATACGAATTATATTAAAATCATATTTAATAGTATCATCAATGTCAAATCTACCACTATATAGATAACATTTATCACTAGTATAATTATTAGAAACAAAACCTGGCTTAGCAGCATAATTAGATTCTTGCCATGTAACATTACTAGCTATATTAGCAAAATCTTTTTTAGTTAATAATCCTGTATATCTAGTAATAAGTTCTACTTTTTCATAACTAACAAACCAACCAACATAACCTAATTCTTTTATTTTATTCCAAAGATTATTATCAATATTAACATTAATATAGAACTTATTAAAGGTATCATTCATATTATATACAAAACCACTAGTATGTTCTCCACCAATAGATTCAGACTTAAATATTAAATCTGGTATTCTAAATAGTTCATCACCATTAATATTTTCATAATAACCAAATTTAGCTTTATTATCAACACCAATAGCACCTATTACTTGATTACTACAAGGAGTATAACTACCACTATTTATAACTTGATAAACATATAAATCATTATATTTATCTTTATCTTGATAATCAATAAAGTAATTAGATATAAGAGTATATAGTTCATCTTTATTAGTAGCTTTAAGTTCACCAGAACTATTAAGTAATATATTAGTAGTAGGATTATTTATTGGTTCAGCAGTATAAACTACAATTTTACTATCAGCAATATATTGTTTAACATTAGAACTAATACTAGATATTGGAATAGTTCCACTAATTACAACCCAATAAGGAATAGTACCAGCAGTACCATTAATCCAATCAACAGTTATTATAGTACAATGAGAATTATCATTTATAACATCATTTATATATTTATCTTTATTAGATAATTTATATCCTCTACTAGCATCACCATACTTATCAACAAAATGAATAAAGAAATTATATACTTCTCCAGGAATAAGAGTATCATTCTTTTTACGTTCATTAAAATCATAAGAAGGATCAATTACACTATGAGTAATTCTCATTTTACAATTATCAATATCAAATTGAGCAGTTCCAAATATTATAACTCCGCTAGTAAATACAGCATCTTCTGTAAATCCAACACCATTATAAGTATAACAAACAATTTTAACTTCACTAGGTAAACTATAACTAGATATATTATTTTCATACTTATAACTAGTAGGAATAATAAAACAATTACATGCTAAATATTCTTTAATATTAGCTCCGCCTTTAGAACCTACTTTTATTACAGTATTATAATTAACTTTTAAATATTCATGAGCAGCAATACCTTGAATAACAGTTTCATTAAGAAGAGTTTTAAAAGTACGAAAAGGATATTGATTATTATTAAATAGTTTAGTATAATCAGCTATTTCATAATCTGCAGTTCCAGTAAATCCAAGACTAGCCATTTTAAAATAAGGTCCTTTTTCACTAACTGCATGTACAACATTATAACTGTTATAATAAGCATTAACAGATTTATTTCTAAGTTTAATAACAATATCATTAACAGATTCTTCTAATGTTTTACCATCACTCAAAGTTCTATTATCATTATCACTTTTTTCATCATAATTAGCAATATATATTCTATTTTTATAATTAATAATGTTACCAACATTATAATAATTATAATAATCAGTAGTTAAATCTGCTATATTATATTCCACAAGTACATCTCTACTAAACTTAAAAATATTACTATTTAAATCATCAGTTCTAAAAGCTTGCGTACTATCTTTTTTACATATAATAAGTCCTAATTGATAAAGTCCTGAACGACCACCAGTAATACTTACTTCAAAAGTTTGATTACATATATCTTTAGAATCACTAAAAGAATCACTATTTCCATAGCAATATCCATTAGGGTCATCTTTAGGATCATAAACAAACTCTTTACGAAAACAAACTTTATTAATAACTTGTGGAATTATAACATCATTAAAAATAGGAAATCCAATACTATACCATTTAGTATAATTAGTCTTATCTATTTTATATCTAATAAACATAAAATAAAATCCTTTATAAGCAGCTCCACTAACATAATTTAAATTGCTAACTGTGGGTAAAGTTACTTGAGGAATAATAGACATTTCAGTATCAGGACTTCC
>OBDK01000033.1_pt1 | contig 35768 bp, 24 predicted proteins | sample 1518101 | NCBI WGS metagenome assembly OBDK01 (sample SAMN01760936, study PRJEB22395) | human gut metagenome | reverse complement strand
CAGCGCCGATGGATGGATTCCATGGAATCCATCCATCATTGCTATTGCTCCTTGGTCCAGTGAGAGGGGTGCAGTACAAAAGACGATAGTTTTTTGATCGAAGAATTTATATCAAATTATCAATAATTAGTGGTGGTTTATTAGGTCTAATTAACATAATTTACTGACTGATTTTTATAATCTATAATAAAAAACAGGCATCATCGATGCCTGTTTTATAGTTTCACAAAGTGATCAGACTATTTTTGAATTCTTATATAGTTCAGGATGTTTCTTTGCATTTTTTGATCGAAGAACAATCCAAACAATACCACCGATTTCTAATACTATGATAAGAACATCAGCAATAATTAACCAAACTTCCCAAGGAGACATGTCATAGCTAAAGAATGAACCGGGAGCAACCTTTTGCATAGCATTGGAGTTTGCTACAGCATATCCGATATTATGAATAGCGTTTCTCATAGCATTTCTTGAGCTTGGAGAAGTGTAATCTTCAAGAGTCCATAAGCTTGGAACATTCATACACAAATAAGCATCGCATCCGCTTCTTATAGCTAAGTCACGAATGTTATTCTTACCCCATACCCAGTAGTCTGAGATGACCATTCCTTGGAATCCCCATTCTTTTCTCAAAACATTTGTTAAAAGATTGTAGTTGACATGACCCATGGTTGTTCCAATACAGTTTTGAGCAGGCATTACACCAGTAGCGGCGCGGATGACTTTTGTTTTAGTGTTTCCATTGTTATCTGCTGTATATTTTATGGTTGTCTTAGCTTCTTTGATAGCAATTTCGAATGGCTTCATATAGATTTCTCTCATCGTTTGCTCATCAGCCCAGAAATTACTTAATTGGTCTCTACCTGTATCTGTATCATTCAAAGCAAAGTGTTTTACATAACAAGTCATACCAGAATCACCAGCACCGGAGATGACTTCACTTGCTAGTTTTCCGCTCAACACAGGATCTTCCGAATAGTATTCGAATACACGTCCATTGAATTGAGAACGATGTAAGTTGATTGCAGGACAGTACCATCCGTTGATTCCGTTTTGAATTGACTCTTGACCAAATGCATTTCCAATCTCGTGTAATAGTTTCTTATTCCAAGTAGCTGCCATTAAAGGTGCAAATCCGAAAGAAGAAGACTTGGACATATCGTACCCATTATCTGCGCCTTGAACTTTTAATCCATTGGCGCCATCTTCTTGTACAGTCTTAGGTAATCCGATAGAAGTGATTTGACCTAGTGTATAAGCAGCACCTGAGAATGATAAGAGAATTCCTTCTTTGTCTTTATCCCAATCGATTTGATCTAGTAGCAAGTCCCAGTTTGAATCATAGTATGATTTTCCTCTCATATCTGCTAAGGTGAGACCATTGTTTTGCTTACTTGTAGGCTCTTTTTCTGAATACCAAATGCTAGTGGAGGCGTTACCTAACTTAGGATCGTTTTCAACATCAAAGTTAATTTCATAGTTCAAGTATTGCTTGAAGTTATCATTCAACGTCTTTTGACCTGAAGCAGGCATAGAGGGTTGAGTTTGTGACCAATTTGAGCGAGAGAGGATTGTTGAGTTCTCGTTCATGTATTGGCTGCTGATTTCGAATTGATTTGTAGCAGCAACATATTTAGCAGAAGTATCTTTTTCTGCTTCAGCAGGGAAGTTCTCAGGTGTTCCATCATCTTTCAAAGCTGATTGAGCTTCTCTATCTGTTCTACGAATGTGATTGTCGTCACTTCCATCATAGAAGATTGTGTCTTTGATATCGAATGTTCTTTCTTCTATGGTTTCATGTGAGTTTTTCTTTAATGCTACTATATAGGTTCCACCTTCTAAGATATAGCAACCACTAGTTCCATCAGGGTTCTTATGTCCATAGAAGTAATTGGTAATATCGTCTTTGGTAAATGTTAATTCGACTGTTTGAGTTTCGCCAGGATTTAATATTTCAGTCTTGTCGAAAGCAATTAAGTTTGTCGACGGTTTTTCTATCTTGTTTTGCTTATCGAAATCGGTGTATTCACCGGAATAATACAATTCAACTACATCTTTTCCGGCTCTTGTTCCAGTGTTTTTAACCTCGACTGATACATTGATATCATAGTCTTGTACATCGAAGCTTGTTATTTTTTGAGTGAATGTTGTGTAAGATAATCCATATCCGAAAGGATATATGACACTGCCTTTTTCTACCACCTTGCCTTGATCATCTAATGTTCCGTATTTGAATGAAGGATCTACACTTGCTGCTGTTTCATAGTAACGATAACCCATGTAGACACCTTCTTGATATTCGGTGAACATTCTGTCGTATGAATCACCTAAGTCTCCACCTACAAATCCAGGTTTAGCCGCTTTCTCGTTGCTATAAGTTTTTACTCCAATTTGACAGTAAGAGGGATCTTTTGTCAGGTCTCTTACATATGTGTCTGGAGTTCTTCCACTAGGGTTGACGTCTCCATCTAATAAGTCAGATAGAGTATTGAATCCTTTTTCACCGGGGTGACCGATATAAAGGATGGCGTCAGCTTCATATTCACCACTCATCAAAGGTCCTAATTCCATTGTTGCACTAGTAACCAATACAACAACTACTTTTCCACATTTTTGTTTAGCTGTTTTAATAGCTTCTTTCTCATATGAGTTCAAAGCTAAATAGTGAGGTGTACCATCGGCGTATCCATCATATTTTTGCTCCTGACCTTCTTGACCACTTCTAGTGATGAAGACCATTCCAGTTGTATTTCCTACACCTGAAATTGAAGAGTAAATATTAGGATTGTATTCATACATCTTACAATCACCACCTAAGACGGTATCAGCTTTTCCTGCTTCTTTAGTTCCAGGAGCTTCTATGATTGTTTCATAGTCATTGGCTTTCATGACATCGACAGCAGTATTGTTGATTTTGAACGCGGATAATCCTTGCTCTGGCGTGACAGGATCTACGGCCCATTTTGCAGATCCACCACTCGAAAGCTGACCATAAATAGGAGATAGATAAGCTCTTCCGAATGGAGTGACAGTGCTTCCTTTAGCTAATGGTAAAACACCATTATTCTTTAAAAGGATAGATCCTTCGTTAGAAACTTTCTTACTTACTTCATAAGCTTTAGTCTTACTTTCTTCGTTGTTTTTAGAATCCTCTTTGTAGTACTCAGTATCCCAGTCTTCGACGCCTTCTTTTTGAATGACGTGACCTTGTCCTTTTCCTAAATATGTGTCTAGAGTAGAAGACATCATATTTGCTGCTACAGTAGCAACAACAGCTAATACACCTACAATCGACATAACAGGAATCAAGATTCCTCTAAATCTTCGATTGCTCATCTTTAGCTTTTCTTTCTTTTTCATGATTTCCTCCTTTGAAAAGATTAGCTTAAAGCTAACTTATGTATGCGTTTTCAGCAGTAATTATTGCCTTCTTGGTAGTTTTATTCGCCTTGTTGGTTATTTTTGAAAAAGACAAAATCCAATGAGAAAATGTTATTTTCCAAAGAAAAAGCCATTTGTCCATTGTATTTTATTGCTAAGTATTTCATTGATTTCATACCATATCCATGGTCAGGTTTATCTTCTTTAGATGTGGTCAATAAAAGACCATCATCTTTATTTATTTCTATTTGATGGCTGCAGTAGTTTTCGAAATGAATTGAGACGATGTTATCTTTTTTTGATGTCTTTATTTTGATGAGGCGTTTATCTATATCTTCTTCTTTTAAAGACTGAATAGCGTTTGATAGAGCATTGTCGAATATGGAATATAAATCCGTTTCTTTTATAAACGATAAGCATTTACCATCTATAAGAGGAATCAATTCTATTTGATTGCTTTGAAATTCAGTTGATTTTTGAAATAGAAGAATATCCAGTGCTTCTATTCCAGTCTTTATACTGGAATCATATAAATCTACTGCCTTTTCTAATTCGTTCAATGCTTTTGTATCAGATAAGCCTGATTCTTTTATATTATTTATTTGATGTTTTAAGTCATGACATTTTATATTTATCAAATCAAAATTTTTCTTGTTTGTTTCAAATCTAGCTTGGTCTTGTCTCCATAATTCACTTACTTTATCCAAGTCATCTTCTAGGGTTTTATTTCTTAAAATGAACAATTGGAAGAATACTATTAGTACATAACTAGTTAGACTATACACGAATAATATATTTTGAATAACTTCGCTTACTTCCGTATCAGAATAGACGACATATGAATTTAAGAAAATATCGACTATGATCAATATAGCTCCTAGAGCTAATAAAGATTTGTTTCTTAAAACTAATTTTTCTCTTATTCTTATTTGATAATAGATAATAGCCCAGACAAACCAATAAAAAAGTGAATAAACACATAAATATACAAACACAGTCAAAAACGATAAATCATTGAATTTAATATCGCCTAAATATGGACTAACAGATCCAATATGAGCCATTCTAACTATGAACATGTATATTTCATAGCAAACATGCTGAGTTGCATAGGCAAACAAGCAACAAAATATAATAGATATCAAGCTTTCGTCGTAAATGAACCATAAGAAGAATATAGTGTATAAGAAATACACTAAGAAAATTAATGATGAAATTGTAGGATCATCTATGATGGGACTTACAAATACGATTAAGAAAGACAAGACGACTCCTGATATTAATTTAATGACATAATGATTCCTTTTCTTTAAAGTATATGTAGCTAAAAATTCAGATGATAGTAACTCTAACATGAATAAGAATCGATAATAAAAGATATTTGAAGAGAAATTGAAGAACATCAGCTTAAGGCTCCGATGAATTTAGTTAAATTTTCGATAAATTCTTTCTTTTTGTTTCTTGATATTTTTAGAGACTCATTGGGAAGCAAGACATCATCTCCTTGAATCCCTTTAACATAGTTTAGATTCACTAGATATGCTATGTTACATCTAGCAAATAAAGAAGATGGTATCTCCTCTTCTATTTTATTTAGACTGTTCCAAGTCTCTATTATTTCATTTTGAGTGTGAATGAATAATTTATGATGCTTCACTTCTATATAAACTATATCTGATATGTTTATAATCCTTAGTCCATCGTTGTTTTTTAATGTTATTTTCTTATCTATTCTTTTGGATTTAATTCTTAATATTTTATCTATTGTTGATGATAAGCCATAATAAGTAATAGGTTTGATAATAAAGTCCACTGCATCGACTTGATAGCCTTGACTTGCAAATTGTCTCATATTGGTAACAAATACTATAAAAATATTATTGTCTCTTTTCCTTAATTCTATAGATGCATCTAATCCATTTATTCCAGGCATTTCTATATCCATAAGAACTACATCATAGCCCCCCTTGTATGGATATATGAATTTATTAGCATTTTCAAAGTAATCACAATTTATAGTTATTTTCTTTTCTTCTTGATATTTCTTAATGAAAGATAAAAGCTTGTTTTTCTCTTCTTCTTCTTCATCTTCAACAATAGCAATGTTTAGCATAGATATCTCCAAATTTATCCTCGGATATAATAACAAATTATTAGTTTTTATGAAATAGCTTACATAGCTTAGTTGCATGTTATTTATAGACGAATGAATTTGGATTAATTAGAACTTTCCCAATGCAATAGACTATAGAGCCTGTTTTCTCGGTCTTCCGCGCTTTCTCTTGGACTGAGGCTCCTCACCCTGAAGAAGCCCGAGCTTCCTCAGCCTTTCCTCTTCGGTGGGGTTGATTCTGACCAGCTTCCATTCGTCGCCCATCTTAACCTTCTTCGCTCTCTTGAGCGTCTTCATCACCTTCGAATAGGTTTGCGTCTCCAGCAGGCCTTTTTCTTTGAACCTGTTCAGCAGCCGGTAGGTAAGCGTCTCGCTGATGAAGTCGACGAACTCGCTTCCGTAGACGGAGTAGTCGGAATGTTTCCTTGTGTCGTCGAACTCCAGAGCATGCTTGTAGAACCTCATGACGAGCCCGATCTCCCATCCAGAGGAATAGCACTGCCACGCCTGGGATGGAGTCAGGTCCGTGTCGCTGACGAAGACGATCGTCCCGAAGCTCCTGATTTTCTTTTCGTAGTTCCCGGAATCGTAGTCTCTGTTCTTTCTCCTGTTCCTAAGATAGTCGCTCTCCTCCTTCATGGCTCTGACGGAATCGCGGAAGGAATAGAGGAACCTGCCGTCGGAAAGTGGATGCTTCTTATACTGGATGTTCCTCCTTCCGTCCGCGAGAACGCCTTCGAAAGAAAGCATGGCATGGTCTCTGATCATGAGGGAGCTTCTCTTCAGCGGGGAAAGGTAGTGGAGGTTGCCGTTTTTCTTCAGTCGGTCCTCGATGGCGGATACCGGGAAGCCCTTGTCCGCCACGATGATTCCGCCGGAAATCCCGCATCTGTTGATGAAATCGGAGTATGCCGTGGCATCCAGCATGTCGCCGGGATAGCAGAGCGAGCAGACCAGCTCGCCCTTCTCCAGGTCGAAGGCATAGAGTACGGAGATGTCGTTCCTGTTCTTCAGCCTGGACTTGTATGAGTAGTCCGAAAGGGTGTTGATTGTGGAGTCGTTGCTCTTCAGCGTCCCGTCGATCAGAAGATGGTGGTCTATTCCCACTTTCTCCGCGCACTTCCTCATGAACGCATAGATCATGGAAAGCTGCTTTCCAATGTTGGAAAGGAACTTGGAAGCGGTGTTCCTGGACAGCGGTATGCCGGGATGGAATTCGGAGAGGAAGGAATCCTGATATTTCTCCTGCAGCTCGCAGTCCTTCACGTCGGGGTTGCATACCCTGAGCACCGCCATCGCATAGAGCTTCATGGCATCGTCGTGGGAATACACCTCCTCGATCTCGGCGAGAGTTCCTCGCATAGTTGTGCATCCGCCCAGTCAAGGAGCGTGGGCGCCAACGAAGAGGCGTCCTTCTTTGCGATGGGAACATACTTTCCGCCGATGATGTGGTCGACGGTAGGACCGTTTACGAGCACGTTCCTGCCGTTAACGTAACGGCATCCGACCCTCTTCTTGACTCCGTAGTTTCCTGCGGATGTGACATAGACCACAGTCTTCGTAGGCCTTTCTACGGCCAGAATCTCCTTCGGAACGGGCATGTTCGGTTCTTCCTTTTATATAGCCTATATATCAAGAAAATTCAGTGCGTTTTCGGAGGTGGAACCTGACAAAAAAGCAGCTTTTCTGCCGTATTCCGTTCCTTTTCGGACGCCAAAAAGGGAATCGGAAGGCCCGATTCCCCAAAAACACAATGATGCCGCCATAGCTTCTATAGTCTATCAGGCTGGGAAAGTTCTAATCAATTATTTCTCCATCAAGAATAAAGCTAAATTATAGTCTTTAACAACATAGCAATCATATGATTTTGCTGAATCATATTCGACAAAGTTGAAATTAGAATCTACTATCATCCCATTTGATTTATTTCTATGATCTATGCAGCTGTAATACTCTTTTCCATTAGAGTCTTTGAATATTTTGTAGTTTGAAGCAGTGTTAGGGAAATCTTCTTGCATCATCTGTCCGGAAACTTTTTCAATTTTATTAGTAGTCATATTATTTAAACGATTGTTTTTCCAAACATCTGTCACGACAGTGTTTAGGAATGAATTGTTGCCTTTATTTGTGTCCCACCAAAAGAAAATTGAGTCATTATTAAAAAATTTATCAATAGGTAAAATTCTTTCATACCCTTTTATTGAGACAGCCAGTGGCTCATCAGTTTCATCATAAAAATTAGTTTCGATTTGATTAGTTTCTTTGTTTCTTTTTAATTCATGTCTCTTATTAAACTGATCTAGAACATATATATCAGAACCTTCTACCATAAATTTTCCACTAGCGTATCCACGATTGTAATTGTAATGTATATCAATTATGTCGATTGGAATTTTTACTGTTGAATCACTATTTTTGCAACTGAATAATGCCATAGGAATTAAACATAAAAGAAGTATTTTTTTTGTTGGTTTCATATTAGTTATAGTTCCTTATTATATTAATCATATAATTGTTGATTTTGACGGCATAGGCGTGGGAATCTATTGTATTTTTCTCGATTATAATTTCCGCTACTCCTTGTACATCTTTGAAGGTGTTTCTGTCTTCGTAATAAAAGAATAATATCAACCATAAACACATTCCTCCTTTTACTTTTGCATCTTCATTATAGTGACTTTAATTAATAATGTAAATGAATGTAAATGTATTTTTTACTATTTTTGAAAGTAGTTAATTGTATATATTTTAATTGAATGAGTAAATAAAAACTCGTCCTAACATAAGTTAAGACGAGCTTTTTGTTATTGAGCTTTGTATTGTTCTGTGTTGCTTATAACTTTATCTTTCTTGAATGTTCTTCTTAAAGCCATAAACATCCAGAATGCAATCAATAATCCACTCAATACATCGATTGAAATCAACACAGGTATCCACCATGCATATACTTCTTTACTTTGACCTATCAAAGATCCTTTATCTAAGCCTTGAGCAGTTTCGGCATAGTATTTAGTTGCTACATATGAGTATAAGACATCTTTCGCACTCTTATGAATGTATTTCTTTGCAGTTGCACTGGTGTAGTCATCAAACAATGTATGACTCATATCCGGATGCAAGACTTGACTGTTTCCGGCTCTAATTCCTTCATCGAAGTCATTGATGGTTCCACCACAATAGTAATCAGTAATTACTGTTCCATCAAATCCCCATTCGTTACGAACGACAGCAGTTAATAATGCGTAACTTCCAGTACTTCTCATTCCACCGGTTCTTGTGGCAGCACCCATAAGTCCATTTGCACCGCCAACCTTAATTGCCATTTCAAATGGCTTTAGATAATTCTCACGGAATGACTGCTCAGTCAACCATTTGAATGCACCGGTTCCTTCGGTTCTTCCTTTATCGTCTTCGTTTGCTCCAATATGTTTTATATAAGCTAATACACCTTTTTCTTTAGCTCCTAAAACATGATATGCACATATGGTTCCAGCTAATAATCCATCTTCTGAATAATACTCAAAGTTTCTTCCACCTAATGCTGATCTGTGCAAGTTTGCACCAGGTCCGTACCATCCGTCTATTCCTAACGCATTTCCTTCGATTCCTATGGCACAGCCTACTTGATAAGCTATATACCAATCCCAGGTTTGAGCAATCACTGTATCAGAAGGATAGTTCACGGCTTTTAAATTATTTGTACCAGTTACGTTATTGTTGAATCCGCTAGGACCATCTGCATCGACTGTCTTTGGCTTAGCAATAGAATCTATTGCCATGGTTCCAAATCCAGCTCTTGTAATCAAGTCTGCTGCTTGATCCAATGATAATTGAGAGACTAATTCATCCCACATAGGATCATCATAATTGACACCGAACAATTCTTGAATAGACCAAGAAGTAGCTTTAGAATCGAATGTAGGTGCAACTGCTCCTTCTTCTTCGACAGGGGCAGAAACTCCTAACATATCATCTTTTAGATTTCCAGCCTTTCTATCTTCACCTTTTTCGGTGGGGAACGTAGAAATGAAATCGTTTCTGGTCATGTATTGAATAGGGCCACCTTCATTCTCGGATCCATCCATAGAATGAGCTTTTGGATTGAAAGGCTCATCGATTTTGCTAGATGCGCCAGAAGTGCTGTTGGTGTAAGTGGTAAATCTATTCTCTACTTTTTCACCTGTCACACTATCTGTCTCATATCTAATATCATCAGCCACTTTAAATGTGAGCCTATTAGTTCCATCCAATGTTTCTTTTAAGGTGTGAACATCAGTTCTTAGGGTTAATTCATAATCACCTTTTTCTAATTCATAGCCCATGAATCCGTTGTTGTTAGCATCATAACAATCATAGGATTTCATCTCTTCTACATCCATAGTCAATTTGACGTTTTCGAATTGACCAGGTTTTAATTCGGCAGTCTTTGCAAAGGCTCCTAGTTTGATTGCTGATTTTTCAATTCCACCTTTGGTGTATGGTGCTGAATAATAAAGCTCTACTACATCTCTTCCAGGTAAATCTCCAGTGTTTGTTACAGTGACTTCAAGTTCAATCTTTCCGTCTTTTGTAATCGTAGCACCATCATTTAAATTACATTTATTTATCTTCCAATCAAATGTTGTATATGACAATCCATATCCGAAGGGATATTGAACAACATCTTTATATCCGTTCTTGATACCCCATCTTTCTTTGGCAAAATTAGAATCCCAGAATCCTTCTTTATCTGCTGTTTCGTACCAATAGTAACCAGTATAGATATTTTCTCTATATTCAGTGTAAGAGGCTGCAGCGTCTGTATATCTTCCTACACCTTCTAATCCGGATGTTGCGTATGCAGCGGCAGTAGATAAATCATATGCCCAGGTATCAGCTAATCTTCCTGATGGATTTACTTTTCCAGCGATTATTTCTCCAATTGCTATAGTTCCACGGGTACCGGGCATTCCCATATCGATTACAGCATCGATATTATCGTTGTCTGCAAATCCTAATTCTAATGGATTACCGTTGTTAGTCACTACGATGACGTTTTCGAAATTTTCAGTAACCTTTTGAATCATGTATTCTTCACGTTCGGAAAGTTGCTGAGTCTTTCTTGCAGGATCTTCGCCATCCTCTCCGGGTAATTGTTTGCTGTTTTCGGAAATGTATTGAACTTTAGAGAAATCGTTTCCTTCACCCATCATACGTCCTATTACAACAATAGCAGTATTTGAATAATTAACTGCATCGGTCATAAGAGAATCTGTATAGAAACTTTTAGGTGCTTCTGCAACTCCATAGAAATCTTTATATTTCTGTCCGTGAGCTTCGATGACGTATGAGCCGCCGGAGACTCTATTCCAACCTAAATCATTGTAAGCTTTAGCTAGATTCTCATTGTATTCAACACCAGCTTCTTTTAATCCACCTAAGAAAGTTACTAGATCATTTCTTGAACCTGTTCCTGATCCTGTTCCTTGTGGCATGAAACCAGCATCGCTTCCAGACCAACCGAAGACATTTACTTTTTTATTGGCTAATGGAAGTACTTTGTTATTGTTCTTTAATAATACAGCACCACTAGCTTCGACATCTTTAGCTAATTCGTTTCCACTTTCTCTTGCTTCTTTGGAATTTTGACCATCGTCATCAAATCCATATCCACACAAATATGAAGTAATTAAATTTTTATTAGCGAAACAAGCTATGTTTCCTGCAATTAAACCTCCGATGACGCCAAGGCTTATCACGCCTGCAACAATCGGGTATATATATTTTTTCTTAAAAGCCATTTTTACCTCCTTTATTAAATTGTTAAATAAATAGAATTATTCAGAAACAGTAGTATTTAAGATAAAGCAGTCTATATTTGCATTTGATTCAGTCAATGTTTTTAAAGTTAATGTATATGTTCCTGCACTCAAGGATTGAACACCACCAAATTTAACATCGATCCAATTGTGCCAATCGTTAGTACCATCTTCTGCTCTTCCTAAATTCTTCTCTTCTACTGCCAATGTGGTGTCATTTAATTTGACTTCCAACTTGTCTTTTGTTGAGAAGCTAGACTCATATTTAGCCATCAATGCTGATATTTGAACATTTGCATCTATATCAAGCTTGAATGTGAAGCTCAATACACTATTCACATTCATACCACAAACACAATAATTGCTTGGATTTTTAGAATCTCCTTCAGTATTTGATGACATTCTTGGTTGAAGAGTTAATTTGGATAAGTCGAGATTCTCGGCTTCAATTCTAGTTTCACCGGCTTTTGTAATTGTTGTGTTAGGCTCGGGTTCAGGCTCGGGTTCGGGATTAGAATTATCCAAATTGGAGAAACTAAAGTAATCGAGATTGAATCCACCATTAGTAGTCATGCTGAATGTGTATGTTCCAACTTCAAGATCTACCTTTCCTAATGAAACATCAACCCATTTCCAATAATCGCTACCATCTCTATGGCCGAAAGTTCCTGCGGGAACAGGTGTTAATGTTTGTCCAGCAAAAGTGATTACTGTATTTGAGAAATCATATGTCTCACTGTCATAATAAGACATTCTCATTCCTACTCTTAAATCTTTAATAGCTTTTTTGGCTTCGACAGTAGCGGTGATGACGGTTCCATTAGTCAATCCTCTAACGCTGGTTCCTGATCCAAAATCGTTGCTCCAAGATTCAGTGAATCCCATTCCGGCATCAGCTAAGTCTTTCCTTAATACCCAATTTGTTTTATCGAGATTCTCGGCTTCTATCTTATATTCTCCATCAGCGCTTATTTCTAAATCGGCTTTAGAAGGCTCGGGCTCTGGTTTCTTTTGATTATCTAAGGCTGAACCTGATTCATCATAAGAGCCACTAGATACTACTGTGAATTGCACTCCATCGATGTTGCAATCGGATCCAGTGTTCTTTATCAAGAAGAAGTGATCTCCTTCAGTTAAGTTATATGATCCTAAATCAGTTGCAATCCAATCCCAATATTCACCAGCAGCTGCATTACCACCTTTGATATTTCTATCTTCGACTAATTCCAACTTGAATCCATCGATATAGAATTCCCAGTTTTCTTTAACTTTGTAATCATCTACTTTAGCAGCTATAAATTCCAATTTTATTGTTGAATCTTTAGCTAATCTCATTGTGGTTGAAAGTTGAGATCCTCTATTTAAAGCAGCCACTGATTTTCCACCACTTGTAGTCTTTCCCTCGGATTCCTTAGTTACTGTCTCAAGTCCTAAACCATTCACTATTTTATCTGGGTTAGCAATTGCCCAATCTTCTCTTGTAGATGCATATTCAGTATCGAAGGTTTCTAAGTCTTTCATCAATGTTCCTTCTGTCAACTCTGCTACTGAACTGATGTAACGCATTCCTACATAGAAGTCGATATAATCGATATCAGGAATATTGTCGGATAAGGCATCGAATGTAAGAGTATTTGTTCCTTCTTTCAAAGTAACATTTCTAATGACTATATCCTTCCAAGTACATTCACCCTTTTCTAAAGATCCGACTAACGATAATTTACCTTTTTCTTCTCCATCTACTACTTCTCTGTTCATATAAGCTTTTAAATTATCTTGTACATCGATTGAGTTCTTAGATCCGCTATAAGCCATTCTAAAGACTAATGTTATTCCTGTATATTCTTTGTCGGAATTGAAGGTGAATCCGAAATAATTATATTTAGCACCATAGCTGGTGAGATACTTTCCACCATCTGTGATTTCTGCACCTTCAGGTGCATCTTTAACGAAGCTAGTAACACCCTCGCCTTTTTTGACATTGGTCATATCGATGTTTTCTGCTTCGACTCTATATGCAACTGATTCGTTTTCACCGGTGATATTTAACAATGAAGTCTCTGAGATGGTAGGATAGACTCTCTCCTTTACAGTTATTTGATATCTAGCAGTTTGCCCGGAATAAGAAATAAGTACTACTCTTCTTCCTGGCAACTCCATATTAGGTTCTGTGATTTTGCAATCGGATAAGCTGACATCTTTAGTTGTTCCATCACTCATTTCAGCAGTGACTTTTAATCCTTCATAAGAGAAAGATTCATTGAAATCAAATTCCGTTTTGACTTTAGAAGTGTCGAGATTCAACTTTTTAACTTTGACTTCACTCTGGGTTGAATTTTGAGTTGAATCATTGTTGGTTCCACAGCTAGCCAATAAAACTCCACTGGACATGACTAATCCCATAATCATCAACAACGAACAAATTTTCTTGCTTTTCATTTTAAGCTCCTTGTGTTTTGATTAATAACTTTCAGCTTTCTAGATAGGATCCAATGTCTTAGAAAGAAGGAAATTATTTCCAGTATTGTGATTTCAAAGCGCTTTCTAAGCAATTTTAGAACCCTTAATTTGTCGTTTGCTAAACCTAGATTGTTATTTGATGGTTAAAGAAATGGTCATTTTGCTAGTTTTTTGTCGATTATTATTTTTTGCTGTTAGGTTGAGTATTTTTAAAAAGAATATTCACATTGAAAAAATTATTCTCAGGACAAATGTCTAGAGTACCGTCGTATTTTTCACAAATGCGTTTAATTGATTTGAGTCCAAAGCCATGAATATCTTCATGCTTCTTAGTCGTTTTTGGTAATCCATTAGAAAATACAAATTCTGAATCTATGCAATAGTTATATACAGTGATAGACACATATTGATCTAGTTTATTTTCTATTCTGATTCCCATAGTTCTTTTCTCTATTGGACATTTAGATACAGCTTCAATAGCGTTATCTAATAAGTTACTGAATAAACTATATATATCCTCTTCATCTATAAAAGAGATGAGACTTCCATCAGCCATATAACTAGCTCTGATTTTATTTTTCATACAAATTTTATTTGTTTCATTTAAAACTACATCTAATGCTGAATTCCCAGTCGAAGCTATAGATAATTTGCTAGATAACGAATCAATCATTTCATCTGCTAAATCAGGTGGAATTGTAGATGTTTCTTTCAGTCTATTAATTTCATGTTTTAAGTCATGACATTTTATATTGACTATATCCATAGCTTCTTTGACTGCTTCATATTTATCTTTTTCATATCTTCTTATCAGTTTGCTCATTCTTAATTGCGAAAACAAATCCCATCTCAATAAGACTTCAAATTGCAGGAACAATCCTAAAATACAGCAAACGATGTTATATACACCGGTTAGAATTAACCCTTGATAAGTTTGTATTATATAAACTGCTGCAGCATTTAAAACTACATCGACTAATAATAGAGTCGATGTAAGTATAAATCCAAATAAAGGAGGCATTTGGAATTTCTGATTCAATAGCTTTCTTCCGAATATATAGAATCCAAAAAAATAGATATATACGAAGAAAAAGAAATATACGACAGTAAAGAATGGATTTGAAAAAGTAGGCATAAAGCTTTGACCATACATTCCAGATATAGTTGATTTACCTTTAGTCATAGCTAAGACGGCGATGTTATTCATTTGATAAGCTAAATGTTGAATTGTGTATCCAGCTACACAACAAAAAGATAATTTCAATAAGCTTTCTTTGAATAGAAACTTCGATAAAGCTATTGTTGTGACGAATAAGGATATAAACATAAATGATCTATATAGGAAATTATCGGATGCTATTGGAAAGAAATAAGAAATGGTAAATATTGCACATAATCCAACAACTAACCTAATAATAAAATACTTCCTTCTCTTCATCGAAATTAGAAACAAAGATTCACCTACCATCAGTTCTATCATGAATTGAAATGATTTATAGAACTGTAATTGAGTCATTTCTATCATAATTATTTGCCTAAGAATCTATTCAATGCAGAAAGAAATCCTTTCTTTCTAGGACGTGAGATATTTAGTTTGGTCGTATTTACATATATATCTAATCCTTCTACATTCTTTACGTATCTAAGATTTACTAAATAACAGTTATTGCATCTATAGAAATTATTTCTTTCTAGTTTAGATTCATATTCTCTTAAGGATCCACTTCCTTTGTAATCTCCATTGGTAGTATGGAATAACAAGCTATGACTTATAGCTTCGATATAGTAGATATCATTTATAGAAATGATCTTTATATTATTTCCAAATTTTATTTCTACTGTATTGTTGTTTATATCTTTATTTATATGCTTTAAAGCTCTGGTGAATCTCAAAGAGAAATCCTCATATATAATAGGTTTTATGATGAAGTCAAAAGCCATGACTTCATATCCTTTGACTGCAAATTGCTCATAAGATGTTACGAAAATCAGTGTTGTTGATGAATCTTTTAATCTAAGTCTTCTAGCAGTTTCCATTCCATCGATATCATTTTTAATTTTGATATCCATGAATATGATGTCGTATCCGCTATAGTTGGTTAGAAAATCAGTAGAAGATTGGAATATATCCATATTAATATCTATATTCTTTTCTTTAGCGTATTTATTTACATAATTGGATAGAATGGAAGACATTTCTTTCTCATCATCTATTATTGCAATTTTTATCATTTTTATAATCCTTGGTATAAGTCTTGATAATATTATTTGTGCATATGCTTTAAGACACATGCCTTGTAAGTATAAACAAAAAAACGTCAATTGCAATGTTTAAAAATTAGGATTATTTAAGAGAGATTTAACACTTATATATATTCATTTAACATACAATATAAAAAGTTAAGTTATTGGATTTGCTAGCTTTATTCACTAGATTTTTCTTTCAAAGTCACATTTAAAATAGAAATGTTGTATTTGATGTATAGATACGGAACCATTATATTTGCTGGCAATCATATTTATGGGTTTAAGGCCATAGCTATGATTTATCTTGTCTGGTTTTTAGTTATTAATTTTCCTTCTACATTCTTAGGAATTATCTTAAAGTTGCTTTCTTCACGTTCGGTCAAGTAGAGGCTTTCTCTACAACCATAAATAAATCTGTAGAAACTGTTTAATTAAGATTTAGTAAACACAGAAAATAAAAAGACTTGGATTTTATAATTTCCAAGTCTTTTTATTTTTGATATCGGATTAAGCTACTTTAGTAAAAGCATAATCAGCGTATTTTCTAATGAAGAAGGATCCTTCAAATGCCACCTGTGATTTTGGAGTTAAAGTATTCTTGGCTGAATCATAAACAAAGACCACTTTCTGACCATTTAAAGCTACGGTGATTTCCTTGGAGGTTTCATCATAAGTATATTCCACATTTTTGTTATTTAAATATTCACCACCTTCAACATTTGAAGCTGAAGCTCCATCACCGGCTGAGAATGATAAAGTTTTTTCTGAAGAAGAGAACTTTATATAAGCATAATAAGCCACTGAATTATATTCCTCGTCGTATTCCTCGATATAGTCAATTTTACCTTGGAATGTTTGACCTGCAAAAGCTGGAAGGACTAATGCTTCAGTGTTTGTAATTGTGTATGTGTTATTTGCTAACGAAATTGTGTATGTCGTATTGCCTTCTTTGACGGTGATTACATCTTTGGAATTCACTTCATAAGTTATAGCTACATTGTTTAAAGTTCCAGTACCATCGTTTGATAAAATTAGTTCGCCATGATTATTTTCAGTGTCTGTATCAGTATAAGTTCCAGATACATCTATAGCTATTTCTAATGCACCATTGTTATTTTTCATACTGATTTCATGGTTGTCTTCAGTGATAAATATAAACGATATTCCCTTAGTATCGATGGTTGTCTTGTTCTTGATACTTCCAAATACATAATTGTTTCCATCGAAGTATACAGCTTTTTTAACAAGAGAACTTGAGCTAGTATTAGCATCGTATATATCAGCAACAAACTTTTCACCTGTCTTTAGAGTTCCGTTAGTTAGACCGACTATTTCCATACCTACGCTGTCGGAACTATATGTTGTTATATCCTTTGATAATAAGTATGTGTTACTATTATCTCTTACCAATGCTAAGTCCTTATTATCTGATAGCAAAACTTTATATGAATTAAAAGTAAATGTTTGATCATCGTTGAATGTAATTGCTGAGTTATTTCCAGATTCCCATTTTCCTTTAAAATCAGGAGTTAATTCCATCTTATAGTAAGAATGCGAGGAAGAAACTTTTCCACCGATATATAAACCAGCAGAGAATTTTAATTCTTGATATGTGTTAGTGGCTGTATCGACTTTCAAAGTATGCTTCTTTCCGTCAATAATTATTGTTAAAGATTCTCCATCCATTGAATAAGTTGTATCTATAGTATTGTCGTCTTTTGTCACGGTTGCGTTGCAAATGCCATCGGTAGTAATTGTTCCTAAAGATCCAGTTAGGGTCAAAGGATTTGTTGTTGAATAATTTGTTAATAGACCATTTCTATTAATAAAGTATTTATCTTCACCATTTATTGTAGCTTTAAAGATTGCACCTTCATCATTAAAGCTGGTCAATCCATTTGCAACTTGGATAGTAGTAATCTCAGATATAGTCGCTTTTTTACCACTTGTTTTTTCAGCATATACATAAATGTCTTTAGTATCATTTTTAAGTCTGGCTATATATTTTGTAGGTGTGCTATCTTTTAAATCTGCTAAATACTCAGTTTCAAGATTGCTTGAGGTAGAGCCTTGCAAGAATACAAGATCATATGTGAGGCTGCTATATGTTGAAGTGGATAAGATATAAATAAGTCCATTGTCAGTCCATCCACCTTCATAATCTGCACTTTCCATCTTAAATGTTTTTGTAGTGTCATCTACTGAGGTGATCTTAGTAGTAGTTGTAGAATAAGATGATGGGAAAGAAATATTTCCAAATCTATCAGCAACTAAATTAGATTTTGTCTTAGTTAATGAAACTCCTGATGAATATGTATAATTGATATAAGCACCTGCATGTGATCCAACTATTACATGGTTCGCATCAAATATAGGTTCGACTTCAGTTAAGGTGAATTGTAATCCATATGTCATATCGCTTACTACTGCGGAAGGATTGTAGTAATATCCATCTGAATTGGTGTATAAAGCACGGGTGTCATTCTCACTAAGTTTTACTTCTACCTTGTCGATGCCGTAATCTCCTTCATTTACTCCAGCCTTGGGTGTGACTTTGATATATAACTTTTCACCCCATCTAACCTGGGTTACAGGAGTATATGTGTTAGCTTTTTCATCGTGTGTATAGGCAGTCATCATCAAATGTTTAGAGTTGTTCAATATGATAGGAGCAAATCTCTCTTTTTCAGCTACGACTAGACTTACAGCTCTATCTTTCATGGTGAATGAATACTTTCCTTCTTCATCTGCAACCAATTCAACATTATCTAGTGTTACTTTATCAACTTCATATTCATTGGTGGAAGGAACAACAAATTCCACTTTAGAATTATATGCTGCATAATCAGGAACATCGACTTTCAAATGCTCACCGATAGTAGCATTGATCTTATATATTGATGCTGCTGTTTCTTGGCTGATGGTTACGCTTGAAGCAGGCATTACAAATGAGTAAGTTCCATCCTCATTTGCCATGACTTCAACTTCAGTATCACCGGCGGTAACTTTAACTTTACCAGCAAATTCAAATCCAGAGTCTAAAGCCATTGAAAAAGTAACTTTATCTCCAGCTTTAGCTGTCTTAGGTGCATTTACTACAACTGCACCATCACCAGCTTTATCAAGAATTGTATATTCTGCAGGTGCATCCGATAGTGTCACTGATAAAGATACATCACTTCCGGGTTCAACGAATGATCCTTCAAATGTTTTAGTTTCATTTTCTACTAAAGCCATTGGGACATCGATATCCCCAGCTTTTACCATGGGTGATTCTTTGGTTGAATCGGTGATTGCTATTCTAACTTTTATAGTCTCACCTTTCTTTGCTAAGGTGGAAGATACTGCAATTGTAGCTCCAGCAACTTGTTCCACTTTTACTGCATATCTCATATCTTGAGTTACAGCTTTTACGGTTACAGCGTGAGCTGGCATTACGAATTTATAGACACCATTCTCTGGTGTTATTACATTTTCTCCATCTATAGTGACATAAGAAATCTCTTTTTCTTCTTTCAATTCGACTTGGAATTCGACTTCATCGCCTTCACTTGCTTTTTCTGGAAGACCGGAGATTGTGGCTCCATCATCAACATCAGTCGTGATGTTGAATTCTTCTTTTGTTACAGTAGAACTGGGTGTGGGTTTTGGTGTTGTTGGAGAGATGGTTGAATTTGGTGTTGCTGGAGATGTAGTACTGCCAGGCAAATTACCATTGCATGAAGCTAAAGAACTTAGAATGACTAACAGCGATAAGATTGAAACTTTTTTAGAGCTTTTCATAGATACTATTCCTTTCAAGCTAAGCTTTATGATACACCAAGTAAGCACATACAATCAAATAAAATCTTAAAATTGACATATATTTTTCAAAATTTAGCTAAGAATAAGGAAGACTTAAAGGTTATAAAACACGATAATTGAGTAAAAAAAGTATAAATAGTAAACAATAGCTTTAATATTGACTACCAAACAAATTAGATAACTAATGTAAATTTAAAGCATAGAAATGTTTTTGAATTATATCGAATTATTGTCATTTGGCATTGGTCATAATTACACTTGTGCTTTGGAATTTATCGTTCCTATTTTGCTGGGATTATTGTTTTCTTTTATGTTTACATTGATTCCTATTATTCTTTTAACTAAGAAAAGACCTATAGATATTATTAAATTCAATCAATAACCTTATTCCTTGCTATTTATATAAGATAAAATAAATAGCATTGAGGAGCATTATATTATGAGTGAAGAAAAGAAGGAAAAGTTGTCGTTTAATGAATATCAAAAACATGCATATAACTTAATATCTGAAGATGGTAAGAAGGATATGCTTACTAATGGTGTTTTGGGATTGGCTGGTGAATGTGGTGAATGCTGTGATATAGTTAAGAAGTATAAATATCAAAAACATGATCTCGATAAAGAACATCTAAAAGATGAATTAGGTGATGTGCTTTGGTACTTAGCAGAAACTGCATCTGCTTTAGGCATTACTTTAGAAGAAGTTGCTCAATTTAATTTGGATAAACTACATGCTCGTTATCACGGTGAAACATGGTCTAAAAATGATGATGTTAATAGAAAGGATAAACTTTAATCATAAAAAGTTAGAATTGATCTATTAAAGTTGTCTAGGAACAAAGGAAAATAAATCAAAAGAACCAGCCGATGGGCTGGTCTTTTTAGTGCTAGCAAATGATTAGTATCCTAGCATTGTCAACAATGTGACAAAGAAGAAGACGATTCCGGTAGCAAAAGTGATAATAGACAATATTTTATCAACACCTCTTTCCTTAGTCCTAGAAAAGATGTTCATGGTGTTACCACCGGTAATAGCTGAGGAGGCACCTTCGGATTTTCCTGATTGCATTAAGCAAATGATGATAAGGAATATTGAAACGATGAATAAGACAATTTCTGCAGCTGACATATAGATAACCTCCACTACAAAATGAGATTATAAATCTATATTTACTAAAAATGTAGTATTACTTTGTATTAAACCAATTATTTATAAGAGATGATCTTTGACTTCACCTTTGTCATCCCATACAGCATAATTCTCATTTATAGAATCATTGTAGAATATTTCTATCAAATCACTGAATTCAGGAGTCAGTTTATAATTTTTTAGATTTTTCTTTTCAACCCAAAAGACTTTTCCTTCTTCTGATGATTTCAATTCACCAGAAAAGGTCTTGGTCTTAAATAAGAAAACTAAATATCTATTGAAATTCGGACTCACATTGTTGTTTACACCAACAAGCTTTAAATCTTTTATGTCTAATCCTGTTTCTTCTTTTACTTCTCTGATTGCTGAATGGACGATGGATTCATCGGGGAGCAAATGACCACCTGGAAAGGAAATTCCTTTCCAATGTGGATCGACTTTGTCCTCTACTAATATTTTTCCATTCTCATCTTCGATCATGACCATGTTGGTCAATGTAACTGTTTCTTGTCTAGACATATATCAAGTCCTCGTTTTTCTTATATATGAAAAAGGATAAGGCTCGCTAGGCATGGCTTAACCCTATCCGTACTTTATTTTACTCAATGCCTATATGTGAGTAAGTACACATTTTTACTCATTTATGAGTTGCTACTGGGTTTGTTTAGCAAATCCATTCTTTTTTGCAATGCTTCTTTTACTTCTTCTACAAAATAAGATGGTGCAACTGGTATGAAATCTTCTCCATATTGCATAGACCAGTATATTAAAGAATTTTTATCTATAGTTACATCAAAGTAACAATTCCCATCCATTTCATAAATCTTAGCCTTATCACCGAACCAGTCTTTCACTACATCGACTTTGGATCTTTTTGGATCGGTTGATTTGAATTTGGCATTAATTAATTCAGTATCGTCTCCAAATATGTACATATGAGTAGCTAAATAGTTATTGATATCGAATTTAACATCGTTTTCATCTTTAATTGCATTGACTTCATCAATTGTTCTATATCTTCCATTCTCATCATTTTCTAGAATTGAGACATGTTCCATATAGTCGATTCTAAAGGCGCTGACATATTTGCTTTCATCAGCTGTTTTGAATTTTTTATAATTGCAAAGAAGGTAGTATCTACCATTATTATTTACCAAATAATAAGGAGATACAGCATATTTTCTAAATTTGCTTGGATCTTTGGTAGCTCTTCTCAGCACCTTTTTACCTTTGTTATCGAATCCTATATAGTTAAATATTATTCTTTTCTTTTGATTGATAGCTTCTGTAATGATTTGAACATTTAAGAGAGTTTCTTTTAAGAATTGATTTTTATCGCTGTTTCCTTTTTCTTCGTGGTGGATAAATAATGATGGTAATGATTTCTGTTGGTTAACACTAAAAGTACTATTGATCTTTTTAATCAATTCAGAAGCTTCATGTCTGTTGATGAGTTTAGATGAATAAATAGAATCATCTAAAAGACGTGCTTCTTCTAATTCAAAAGTTCTTTTAGTTATAGCGTATCCTATTCTATTGTCGGGTTGGCTGATCTCATAATTAAAATCTTCAGGATATTTGTTTGATAATCTTTGTAATAAGAGTATAGAATTAGAAACACTCTTTCTATCTAGTTTTACTCCGTATTCATTTTCAAGAATATCTATTATTTGTGCTTGTGTTAAATAGCAATCGCTATTTTTATCATCCTCGCTAGGCTCGTTAGAGTACTTGTCTAGAATTTTTAGTATCAATAAAAGCGAAGCTTTCTTTTTGGCTTTAATCTCTCCCTCATCGGCATTTTCATCTTTTCTTTTGTTAGCCATATTAATATCCCCATCCTCTTAATGTTAGCATATTAAAGAAATAATAATGTGTCAATTATTTTCCATTCTAGCAACATTAGTTCTGCTCATTTATATTTTGTTTGCTAGCTAATGGATATTTATAAAGCGATGAGCCATTAAGATCCACTTTATTCATATTTATTGAGTTTATTTGATTATTATCATATGTAGTGTAGTAGTAAATTCCTTTTTGAGTATTCATACAAGAAGAATATATAGTTATCTCGTATTCATTTGGTTTAACTTCGCAACACCCTTTTTGTTGCTCTACACTATGTAAAATATGGAAGAATTGAGTTACTGATGATTCCTCATCTTCCTTGCAAATAGAGTGATTTCTTGTAAAAGCAACTTTAACAAATCTAGACATAGATGATAAGTCTCCAGGAAGACCTATAGCTCCCATTCCTCTACTATAAGTTCCAAGATTTATATTGGAGAAAGCAGTGTTTTTCGGATCTTTCTCAGATAGAGACATGTAGTTGTTTAAATTGAATAATTGCTTATCAAAGGGTGGATTATTTGTTAAAACTCCAACAGGATTGTTATAGACTTTAATTCCATTCTTCATAGCTTCAACTACTATAGTTTCATCTTTATCTCCAATAATATAATGTAGTTGGGATGGTGGAAATTGTTCATTAAATGGAGTGTTTGTTATGACCAAATTCTTTAAAGCTTCTCTCACTTCTTTAACTGACGAATAATTTCTTAAAATGTATGGAATGAATTCAAACTGAGCTATATTTGTTTTACCACTAGTTACTTTGTTATAAACAGCGTTTCCGACAAAGTTTAGTCCAGCTATAGCTAAACCTTTTTCATTCATTCCATCATAGAATAAAGGATAATCTTCTATAACATATGCCATTCCTATAATTGCATAGTTATTTTTTGCATTTCCTTCATGTCTAAAAGAAAGAGGATAGTTACGAGGGAGAATAACTACTTGTTCACCATAAGAAAAATCATAATCTAGATTTCTACCGAAATAGAAGTCTTTAGTCTTTAATGTTGCTGCTGTACACATTTTTATTACCTCCTATTGATAATATAATTCAAAATGAAGGAAAAAATTAAAAAATTATTATTTCTGTTGCATGAAATTTGCTTGAGAAAGAGCTTGAAAGCCAAACTCACTATAAAAAGGTGCAAGATATGCTTAAAACTCCCTATAAAAAGGTGCAGATTATACTTGAAACTCGCTATAAAAAGGTGCAAAATATACTTAAAACTCCCTATAAAAAGGTGCAGGTCTTTATTTTGAGGAGCATTAAAATGTTTAAAAGAAAAATTTTAAATGAAATAAACAAGTGGAAGAATTCACTTAATATAAAGAAAAGAGCTCTCGTGATTAAAGGCTTGAGGCAAATAGGAAAGACTACAGTTGTTCTTAATTATTGTAAAAAGAATTATGAAAACCTTGTTTATATAAATTTTATGGAGAATAAGTCGATCAAAAAAATATTTGATAATGATTTAGTAGTGGATGATTTGATTCGTGATATATCAGCAGCGATTCCAACTGCAAGATTCATTCCTCAAAAAACAGTTATCTTTTTTGATGAGATTCAAGAATGTGCAAGTGCAAGAACATCTATCAAATCTTTTATGATTGATGGGAGATTTGACATTATTGCCACAGGATCTTTATTAGGGTTAAGAGGTTATAATCAAAAAGAGCAAAAATCAATTCCTACTGGCTTTGAATATGTAGTTTCTATGTTTCCTATGGATTTTGAAGAATATCTATGGGCTAGAGGAATTGATGATAGTCTTATTGAATACATAAATAACTGTTTTATTAAAAAAGAAATAGTAAGTGATGTAGTTAATGATAGTTTCTTGAACTATTTTAAGGAGTATTTGTGTGTTGGTGGTATGCCAGATGCAGTAGATACTTTTTTAAAAACTAGAGATATGAATCAAGTAAGAGATGTTCAAAGAAACATATTGGAAGAATATAAAGATGATTTTGGAAAGCATCTAGATAAATATGAAAATGAAAGGGTTGATAAATTGGAGTTGACTAGGATTATCGATGTTTATAATTCTATTCCTTATCAATTGGCTAAAGAGAATAACAAATTTCAATTTAGTGATATTAGAAAAGGTGCTAAAGGAAGAGAATATAAGAATGCAATAACATGGTTGGAGGAATTCGGCTTAGTTAAGAGAAGTTATAATTTAAATAATCTTGAATTGCCATTGGAAGGAAACAAAAATCCGGATGAATTTAAATTGTTTTTATCTGACACAGGATTATTTGTTGCGATGCTAGATGAAGGAACCACAAATGATATTATTAATGGAAATCTAAAAATTTTTAAAGGAGCAATTTTTGAAAATATAGTTGCAGATGCTTTTATAAAGAATGGAAATAACTTGTATTATTTCAGTAAGAATTCAGGTCTTGAGATCGATTTTATTACGAAGTTCGATGGTAAATTAACACCCGTCGAAGTAAAGGCTACTAATGGAAACGCAAAATCATTGAAAGAAGTAGTTAATAATAAGAACAAATACGGAGTGGATTCAGCATTGAAACTGATTGATGGCAATATCGGATATAGCAATGGAATATATACAATTCCATTGTATATGGCCTTTCTAATCGACTAGATTTGATCTTCGAATAATTTCTTTTGAAACAATACAAAACTATCGAATCTAGGCAAGGCAAATTTTGACTTACCTCTCGTTTCGATGTCGATAATTCCTTGCTTTGCTAATTGACCATCTAAAACCAACATTATGTTTATTGCAAAAGAGGACTATAGAATTTGGGTTTCTTATTGTCTTAAAAAGAAATGAACCATCTAAAATTGATTTCTCGAAAATCTACTTTTAGGAAGTGATTCCTAAAATAGTTATCCTAAATCGAGCTTGATTATGGCTGAAAGTCAAACAGGTAAAGGTGATGTGGCACCAATCTGGACCACACGCGATTTCAAAGCCTTGCCTTGAAGTGGGATACCCACCTAACATTAACCTAAAGTCTAGTTATACTTATCTTGGTCATCAGCGAAATAATAGCCAATCATAGAAAGGAAAAACTCTAAATGATATAATAAACACGTATGAAGCATGATTACAAATATAAGCAATTATACATTTCAAGTCATAGAATTTATGATTATTTGTTAAATCATTAATTTAGTGAGGAATAAACATGAAGACATATATTAGCCTATTTAGCAGTGCGGGTGTTGGGTGTTATGGTTTTAAAATGGCCGGATATGAATGCGTTGCCACTAATGAATTGATAGAAAGACGACTTGAAATTCAAAAATTTAACAATAAATGTAAATATCCAAGTGGATATATATGTGGTGATATTACAAAATCAAGCACACAAAAGTTACTTTTTTCTGAATTGAAAATGTGGGAAAAGAAAGAAAATTTAAAACAATTAGATGTACTTATTGCCACTCCACCATGTCAAGGAATGTCTGTTGCTAATCATAAAAAGACTGATCATGAAATCATTCGAAACTCTTTGGTTGTTGAATCTATTAAAATTATCAACACTATTAAACCTAAATTCTTTATTTTTGAAAATTGGTAAAGATTCGGATCCTTTTGATATCTTCTTTGTTTCTCTATAGAGAAAGCTTGCAATTTTGAATATAAATCAGGATTCTTATTCCAACAAGTTAGTTCCAAATAAGTAGCCAATAAAATAAGATGTCGTTTAAATTGGCACATAATTGGATTAATTCCATGGTTATAAGCAACTTCAATAAGACATTCCCCACCACACATCTTTTTAAAAGGACAATCCAAGCAGCGATTTACTTGTGCTATTAGGTTTTCTTTAAAAACTTGTTTTAGTCTTTCTTTTAAAACAAAGATCGAATCGCAAGTTGCTGCTGAACACGGATAAATATTACCATCCAAGTCACAGGAAAATCTGGAAATTGAAGCATCACACCTATTCATCGTTCTAAAGCCACCAAATGCTTTATTTAAATACCTACCAAAAAAATCTTCTCCATTCATTAAGCAATAGAAGATTTTGGGTTCGTTATTGTTTATACATTCAACTAAATATAAAGCAAGTTTGTCGTATTCTTTCTCCCAAGCTTTCTCGGAATCAGTAGTAAATCCATATTCTTTTCCACGGACAGGTCTAAAGCAAACCGTTTTGAAAATCTTTGATAAAGAAAGGATTGAATTTTTAAGGTTAAATACCTGGTTTGTCAGTGTTCCAGTACACCCGATATAATCACGATTTTTAATTCCTAAAACATTGTGTATGATTTCGTCATAAGTGCCTTGTCCATTCTTATTTTTTCTATAAAGATCATGTGTTTCTTTATCTCCATCTAAACTGACACCAAAAAGAATCCCATTCTTTTGCAGTATTTCAGCAACTATAGGTGAAAGCAGTGTCCCATTGCAAACGAAGGTTGGTAGAACCTCGACATTTAACTCATTACTCTTATCTTGACAATACCTTGCAATTTTTAAAATCACGGGTAGATTCATGAGGGGTTCACCTTTTCCAGAAAGATCAACAAAGTATTTTTCACCATTAGGAAAAGTAGAGAACATCTTATCAAGAAAGCCTTTTGCTTTTTCAAAAGAAATAATTCTTCCCGTCATATTTTTATTGAAACAATAAGAACAAATAAGATTGCACTTGTCCGAAATATCTATTCCGAATGAATAACATTTAGGTTTAAAAATGCTAAGAATTTTTTCTTCATTCAAGCAATTTTTTAAAGTGTCATCTTCTCTTAAATCTTTTTCATTGAAAGAATAGGTAAAATTTGAAGGATCTATAAATATGCTTTTATTGAATAAAGAGTATTTAATCATTATTTTCCTTTGCAGCTTGGGAAAAAAGTTGTTGATTTTAGTGAAAGTCTCGGAATTCGTAAAGAAATGATTAGATGGACCAACTGTATCGGCAAAAATATCACCTATTGGATTATCAAAAGCAACTCTTACATCGAATTTATAGTTGAATGTCATGTTATATCGATAATAACTTTTTGAGAAAAAGCCATTAGAAACTGGATAAATAATAGTAATAGTTATTAATCCCCAAAAGTTCGATGGAAGTTCTTGAGTTTCATCACCTCTTTCAGTACTAAAAAAACAAGTCCTCAAGAAGTTACTAGACTCCTTTCCTTTTTTGTAAAAGCTCCTGTTTTCAGTAAAATCATAGGTACTTCCGGACCATTCTACGTTCTTTTTTTCATCACTATGAGAATCTAAATAGTTGATAAATGATTGAGGGGTTGCTAAGGGTCTAAGTCTATTTATTTGAGACTGTGAACCACAGCCTAATAAAGAAAATGGAAAGTTTAATAATGTAAAAAGATAAATTATTTTTTTCATCATATTAATTCCTTTTTTAACACAACGTTAGAACGTAATTGACAAAAGATCTTGCAACATATTTCCTAACATCTACATCAGTATTTTTGTTGTGCAATAACTTAAATCTGCTTTCTTGTACCTTATTATTGGAATTATATTCATCATTAGTTACCCAGTCCGAGCCATCCCACTTTAAGCCTAGGGCATCGTACACTTCCTGTTCAAATTGATGGTACTTATCACCAGACCAATTCTTATTCTTATCAGTCAAAACGCCATCAATAAATCTACTTGTCCGATAACCATTTGAATAAATACGAGGATAATAATCACCAATTGCATCCGAAACTCTTCCGGGACCCGTTAAGAATTTGTCTGCTATGTTTACAGCATCCATATCGGCAATAATATCTGAATATGAACATCCAGAACCGTTTGAATTTAATATTTTGTAAAAACTATCAGAAGACAAATTAAAATTAGGTTTATTATCCTGAACATAGCCTGCAGCTTGTTGTAAATCACCAGCCCAAGAGACCAAATCATGTGTATATTGAGGAAAGAGAGCAATTGGGTAAATATCTGTAATTGAAAGACCATATGTATTTGTTCTATCGTAACAGCCATCAAGAGAAGCAAATAAATGGATTAAATCAATATCCCCCAATGGATAAACCGGATCCTGAAATTTAAGTGAATTTAAATCTAACGAATCTGATCGGTCACCATGGATTCCTTCGTCGTAATCTATTGCACTAACATACTTTGAAAAATAATCTTTGCACCCTTGTATTGCATCAACAGTTGAAATATATGGTAAAGGAGGTAAAGCTCCAGCAACTATATCCCATTCAAGAGCGGTACTATAGCCGTTTTTTTCATCGCCTGTATAATTTTTGTTGAAACTTCTAAGATAACCTAAAACATAGTTATCCATCACAAAAGGATCTGGATTTAAAAGAAAAGCTTCATAAGTAATGGCTGTATTCTCAGCAACAACTATTTTATTTCTTAACTCATCAATATAAGAATTATTAAGAGAAACACTAACAATTTTAGGATTTTCCTTCGAAGTTAAATAAAAATATCTTTTTTGTCCAAGAAAATCCTCTTCTTTAATTTTCCATCCTAACTTCTTTAATGCAGCAACAGAGTTCTCACTAACATAGCATTTACTACCATCCTTTACTGGTTCCGTTCTTACATATACATGATTAAAATCCGTAGGTTTATCGATTAGTGTATTGATGTTATTAATTGCTGGCAACGCCTGCTGATTTAAAATGCTAGAAATAATCATTGGTGCTAATACAAGTATTGATCCCATTTTTATTCCTCTTTTTTACACATTAAAATTATAGTAGCCCAATTTCTTTATGTCAAACACTTGTAGGCAAAAAAAATAAATTTCTAGACTTATTTAGTCATAGTTTTCAAACACCTTTTTTTAATCTCGATGCATCTTATTTCTTTTTAAACAAGGGAGCAAACGGGTGATGGAAAAAGTGGCTTTTCAAGAGGAAAACAAAGAAATTGGCTTAGCAGGCCGGTTTTTCAATCCATAGTTTGCTCCAGTATTGGGTTAATTTTTTACAAATTATCTTGCATCGCCTAAAATATATTTGCTTTTTTATGGTTGATGGGAGCCTCTTTCAATTTATTTTTTTGAGCATAAAGTTATAAATCTGTTCCGGTAATTCTTTGGGATCATCCTCTGATACCATTTGTAAATCGCTAAACCAAACAAGATAGTAATTTCTATTTCTAGCTTCGGTACACCTTAAAGTCTTCTTATTAAAAGCCAACTAATACTTGAATAGAATCCATTTAATTTTTTAACAAATAATTGAAGGCATTTTCAACGAGGTTTTCTTTCGTTGTTTGTTTTTGACTTACACCCAAAAGAGGGTTTGGTAGGATTCCAATCCGCTTTTTAAATTTTCAAAACCAAAAAGGGGGTATTAACTCCTGGAATTAAAACCGGAGTTAATACCCCCTTTTTTATAGACTGTCTTTGGCCTTGGCAAGGCTAGTCTTAAATCCGAACTTCTTACCTAATAGTAAGAGTTCGAATAGCATTTCAACTGGCGGAGCAATGCAGGATTTTTCCGAACCTCCTTGAAGGCGTCCGAGCCCATTGTGAAGCCCGTTTCATACCCGAATAGGTCGTATTCTACGGTTATATTCCCTTCCGTTCCTATCTCGACTCTCTTGACGAAGCAGTCGAGGAGTGCGGATTTCGCTTTAGGATCGTTGATGTCGTAAACGGAGAGCTCATTCATGGCCCATCTGATTTCATCCTTCGAGAAGCTTTTGGAATTAAGAGATAGTTTGGAAAGCTCCTCGTCCAGCCGGCTTCTCTCGGATTCAAGGGAGAGCAATGCCGACTTCGTGGACTCGGTTACGATTCCCATGCCTATTGCCTTGACGAAATTTCCGATTTTCTTTTCGACCTCGCTTCTTCTCTTCTTCATCGACGTTATCTCAGGGGCCTCTTTCTTCTGCTCGGAGTAGATGCAGTCGGCGATGTATCTTCCCGTCTCGTCATCGGAAAGGAGCTTAAGAAGCACGGAAAGGACAATTGTCTCCAGGATATCCTTCTTTATCGCTCTTGCCTTGCACGTATGTCTCTTGGCTCCGTGGCATTTGTAATAGGTGTAGAAGCGCCCGGAGTGGCCGGTTCCCGATTCCCCGAGATACTGCTCTCCGCAGGACGAGCAGAAAACCTTTCCGGAAAGGTAGTATTCCTCCTTTCCCTTCAGCTTGAAGTTCTTGTGCTTTCTCTTGGTTCTCTTCTTCTGGCAGAGATTGAAGAGCTCCTTGGAGACCAATGGCGGCATCGCATTCTCGTTTCTTGCACCCTCGCATTTCAGTACCCCGATGTATTTCTCGGAGGCGAGCACCTTCTCCAGGCAGCAATGGGTTATCGCTCTTCCGTCGTTTCTCGTCTTGCCTTCCCTTGCGAACTTCTCCACGATGGATTTGATGGAACAGCTTCTTTCTCCGTAAAGGTGGAAAGCCTCCTGGGCTATCGGTCCTTCTCTCTCGTCGATGACGTAATGTTCTCCTTCCTTCTTGTATCCGAAGGGAAGATAGCCGCCTAATGTCTTCCCATTGATGACGTTCTCTCTTTGGCCGCGTTTCACCTTGACCGAGAGTTCCTCGGAATAGAACTGGTTGTATCCCAGAGAAACAGATTTCAGCAGAGTCCCTTCAGGCGTGTCGAGATTGGCTTCCGTGGCGGATAAAAGTTTTACCCCGTTCTTTCCTAATTCACGCTCGTATCTGACGGCATCGAGCATGTCTCTGGAGAAACGGTCGCTTTTCCACACGATAACGTTCCCGAAGGCATTTTTCGAAGAGTCACGTATCATCCGCCGGAATTCGGGGCGGTTGTCGTTCGTGCCCGTCATGGCTCTGTCGATGTACTCCGACAGAACCGTCATCCCATTCTTCTTGGCGAACTCCATGCATTCCCGTCTCTGGCCCTCAATCGAGTTCTCGGTCTGGCTCTCGGAGGAGTAGCGTAAGTAGAGGACCGCCTTGTCTTTAAGCCTTGGATCCTGCACGACCTTCATCTTGTTCATCATCTTTAAAACCTCCTATGCTTCGGAAGCGAAGGAATCCTTGATATAGGCATGCCCTCCGACAAGGAGCAGCCAGAATAGCCCGCGCATGATCTTCTCCTCCGTTTCCCTGGAAAGCCTGATTCCGCAATAACCGGCAACGGTATCGGCCATATTTCTCACGTATCCATAGCCGTCATGGAGGATCTCTGGCACGAGCGCATTTCTTTTCTGCCAGTCCTTAGAAAGCAGGTTCCAATGCCGTTCCATGAACACACGGCTTTGGACTCTGTAGCGGAAAGATTCATCATTTGCCAGCTTCGATAGGATGGTGTCTTTCAGAGCCCATGAGACGCATCTCAGCTCATCTCTTTGAGCACGTGTCAGACTCCGCTTTCCCTTCTTTTCCGCCACGTGGGTTTCCCACTGTCCGAGGCACTCGGAAGGAGGGACTGACGCAGATTGCACCAGTCCCTTATCCTGTTGTGCAGAAGGGGCCCCTTTCCTCGACTTTTCCTCCTCAGAATACGGATACGGATTAGACACAGGTTTGATGTTGCATGGAACGAACGGATTGCTTCCTGTCTGCCGGGTTATTGCTTCTGTCAATATGATTCCTCCTTGCTCTTTCAGACATCCAACTAACATAGATAGTCACACACTGTTAGCACACTTCTTGGACACTGTGTTTATTGGAATGTCTACCAACTAGTAATACCGAATTTCACCCATATACTTAACAAAAAATTTCAAAATATTTTTTCAATGACTGAAAAAGCCCGATTCCATGGGAAGAAACGGGCATATGATTTTCCTCAGTTTTCTTGACAAAAAAGGAGAAGCGAAAAATCAGATCGGTTCGTCGTCTTCGCTGCGGACATGCAGCTTCTTGAGTTTCTTCAGATGCGCCTTATAGATCTTGGCCTTCTTCCGCTTGAGCCTTCTCTTCTCATCCATAAGCTCGCCGTACTGATAATAATCAGGGCTTGTGAGGTTCCCCGATGGATCCGTCTTCATCTTGTAGTCGTCCCATGTGAAGGAACGGAAACCATAGGAATCGTATCTCTTGTAGAGCATCTCCATGGTAGGACCTCCGATAATCGGGTCGATATTGCCTGTCCAGCGATATAGGTTTCCCTGCTGCTTTCCGTTTCCGTTGAAGACGGGCTCGATGGTTATCGCCTTCTTCTCTTCCAGGAGTCTGAGGATGGACTGAATGGTTCTGTCGCTCACTCCTAGTTTATCGGCAAAGAAGGAGACCTTTATCGGTCCTTCCTTTCCATGCATACGGATCCAGTTCTCGATGATGGAGAGACGTTCGTCGGGAGTAGGCTTCCGCATTTCCCATATCGGAACGTTGCCTTCCTTCCCTGATCTTATGTACACGAAGCCATGGTGGTTCTTGGGCTTATCGTAGTCTCTGATTACGGATGGGTTTTCTTGTCTCATACTGAAATTATTCTATCAGATATAGATGAAATTCTGTTCATCAAGGACCTATTTATCAAAAAAACGCAATCCATGCCTCTATAATTCTAAGGATAATTTTATTTGAATTCCATCATCACAATTCAAACCATACAAATCCAATATCAATCGATCAATTATTTTTATTTCGTCATTTTTTGAAATACCATTAAGAATATTATTTACATGGTTGACTATTTCAATTTGTTTTTCTTCGCATGCAAATGGAATCGGTATTGATTCAATTTGATTTCTTAGAACTTTTAAAGAGTGAAACTCCATTTTCCAAAAGAAATTCGCAACACTTGAATTTAAAACTGCCAAAACATATTTTAATGATAAGTTTTTAAAGTGAGGAATTACAATATTTGCACTATTTAATGATAATGTTTTTTTATTATCATAGGAAAAAACTAATGAATTGCTTATAAATTTATATAATAGCTTTTCTTGTGCAAAATAGTAACAAGAAGGAGCAACCTGTTGAAAATTTTCGGGTTCGAAATCCAAAAAAATTTTCGGTACATCATAAACATATGAATGCAAATCACTTCCTCTTAAAACACCATAGGAATTATTACTATCGTTATTATTTTTAATATATTTACCATTGTTTCCTGTCACAATTCCTAATGCAAAGTCTGCATTTCCTTTTAAATAAGCGGCGTTAATTTTTAAAATTTTATTTAAAATTTCATTTTCTTTATCTGTGGTTTCAATATTCCAATTCGAAATATTAAATTGTCGTGAAGGCGATATATAGTAATTTTTTTGAGATGAGATAACTTGAGCATTTTCAAAAAAATTCAATTTACTTTCCTTTTTAAGCATTAGTGAAACAGCTTTTGTTTGAACGTGATCAAAAACAGTACCCCATAAATTTGCCATTATCAATTTAGAATGTTGACATATAAATTTCCGTACAGCCATATGTGAAGAAACAGAAAGAAGTGATTCAGGCAAAATCAAATATGAAATGCCATTGGTTTTAATAGATTTCAAAGATTGTTCTAAAAATAGTTCAAATGAATCTATAGTAGTGGAATATGTTTCGTAACAAGATTCTAAAAAAGAGCCATTTTCGACGTCTGCTCCCCATGGTGGATTACCTAATATTACATCAACTTGTCTATTAAAGGAATTTAGACTGTTTCGGCAATCAAAATGTGTACACAAAATCTTATAATCAATATTAGGGTTCATTAAAAACATATTCATTCGACAAATTAGAACAGATGTTTCATCTAAATCAGAACCATAGAGGTGAAAGATTGGTACACCAAATTGATTAAGATAAATAAGAAAATTCCCAGTTCCACAGCAAGGATCCCAGAAATCTTTACCAATTAGTGTGTCAGATTTTTCATTCAAATTTTCAATCATTTCTTTTACTATATTACTTGGAGTATAGTATGATCCATTCTTGCTCTTTTTTGATACAGTTAATAAAGAAGTGTAAAGTAATCCTAAAAAATCAATCCCTATTATGTTTGGAAGAGGAAAACTATTTATTTTGCTCATTTTTTCATTTAAAAAGGTACTATTTTTTGGCATAAAGCTATCCAAAATTGAAGAAAAAGTAGCTTCATTCTTCGGTGCTGGAATAGTACTATACGCCTTTTTAAAGTATGTTAAAATGACAATTTTAATTTCGTCTTCTGATATATCAATTTCGTTTGCTAACTTTACTATGTCTCTAGCAGTTTTTAATAATTCTTTATCATTTATGTAGTTTTTTGATAAAAAAGAGGAAAAAGATTTGCTTCTATTTCTACGAGATTTTAATTTTAACAATGAATCATTTTTTATTTGATTTAAAACAGAATCAATATCACTTTTTTGAATATTTACAGAGAAAATGCCAGTTTTAATCCAATTTCTAATTGTTGCTTCTGAAACTCCTAATATGTGTGAGGCTTCACTAATTGTATACATATAATCCACCATTTCTATTCATTGTTGTGTTTTTTAAAAAGCATATATAGTTCGTCATAAGACAATTCTTTAATAAGCCAATGCTCAATATGGTATTGGATTGTTTCATTATTAATATGAAATTGTCCTTCTCCTTCATTCCCTCTATGCTGAAAATCAGAATAGCCTAAACAGGTTTCTACATTTTCTGTTGGTATTCTAAAAATCATAATTTTATCTTTGAAAAATAGGCCGTAATACAAAATGTCAAACTCTTTTCTCTTTATTTGTTGAATATTGCAATCAAATTTTAAATGATCTATTTCATTAGAAGACATCATTCTGTTTTGAACTGTCCCCTTTAAGCACTGATTGATGACATTTTCAGCATTGATTTTAGCCTCATTTTCTTTCATCACAGTAGAAAACTTAACTTCAATTCTTTTATTTGAATCAGATTGAACTAGGTCATAAGCTAAATCATGCGAGAATTTAATATTTTGAAATAATTCTTGAATCATAATTTCTGCAACTGTTCCAAATCTTCTTGTTCTTAGTGCAAAAATACCTTCTTGGAATTCTTTAATAAGTTTTCTTAAGTCTTCATAAGATACTTTTTCATCCATTTGTGTGTAAGCGTTAAAGATATCCACTCTTGACGATTCGAACTTGCGAACCGCAAATAAT
>OBDK01000014.1_pt1 | contig 42432 bp, 29 predicted proteins | sample 1518101 | NCBI WGS metagenome assembly OBDK01 (sample SAMN01760936, study PRJEB22395) | human gut metagenome | reverse complement strand
GGAGGCACGAATATTTTAATTTTTTCGTGCCGCAACCCCTCGGGGTTGTTCCTATTTGTGAGAGTGGAAGGAATATCCTAGCTAAGCATAAGAAAAAGCGAGGATCCAAATCCCCGCTTTTTTCAATCGAATAAAGTTAGAAAGTGACTTGAGTATTAGACTCAGGCTCTTTTCCACCCTTCTTTCTTCTTCTGAAAGTCATCTTTCTTACTGCGATATCAGCTAAGTAGATAATGACAGACAATAACAAGATATAGACATTAGTAGACAAATAACTTGCATGTACTTTTTCATCATCAGACATCTTATACTGAATATTATCTACATCATATAAATCTCCACCGGCTTGTTTTGTGAGACTATAGAGTAAATCATTTGAGTTGTCATCGAAGAAATTGAATTCTTTTGAATAATCGAAATTGATAAATACTTTAGAAGTAACAGATTCAGTTTTTCCACTACCATCAGTTCCTGTATAAGTCAATTCAGCTTTATATTGACCTGTTGTAGGTGTAGAGATGACTGAACTATAAGTTTCACCATCGAAAGTCAAAGTATAGTCAGTAGATGTATTAGTATTAGAATCAGTAATCTTAGCCGTCAATGTAGCATCACTCTTACTGACATTAGGAGAAACAGACAAATTGACTGATGAACCATTGGGAGTATAAGACACGCTCAAGATTGAATCTGTATGCTTGTCTGGCAAGCTTTGAGAAATCATATTCTTGAAGAAGGTCTTTCCAGCTAAAGTTCCACGCAATGTATTAGTCCAACTCTTATTCGTTCCACCTATCGATGAACTGAAGGTAGAGACTTTACCAAGTCCGTAATTCCAATAAGCATACAAAGGAACAGCGATAACACTTGCTGAATAAGTACTATCCATCTTTACGTACTGAACAGAAAGAACAGTTGAAGCACCATCTTTACTTCTAGAATAATAATATCCACCGATAGAACCTAACTTATTCACGACACCTTGCAAAGTTTTATCCTTCTTCAACAAGTATTGGATCTCAGCGTTTTCATTAATTTCTACTTCATCTATCGTCTCATTAGTGACGAAGCTCTTCATGATGTTGGATAGATTAAGAATTGAGCTGCTATCCAAGTATTGGAAACGTCCATTTCCTAACTTTGCCAATCTCTTCAATAAAGCAACACCATTCTTATAACCGATATCGATGAATGAACAAGAAATATTCTCATTGCTGATATTGATAACTTTATCTCTCAAAGATTCATCAGTATCAGAAGATTGACCATCGGTCAAAGTAATGATGCTCTTGTATTCAGCAGCAATACCCTTGATTTGACCATAAGCAGCTTCCAAACCTTTGAGCATTTCTGTTCCACCACCAGAGGTAATTTTGTTTTCTATGTTCTTGATGATTTCATTTCTACCATCTTCAGAAGTAATAGAAGTCATAGGCTGAACAATAGTGACGTTAGATTCAAATGTGACAACTGAAAGCTGATCACCCTTATTCAACAATTTAGCAACTTCCTTAGCACCCTCTTTAGCATTGCTTAAACTTGCACCGGACATTGAACCAGAGCTATCGATAAGAAGGACGATAGCTCTAGAATCACTAGGCTGTGATTGAACAGGGAGCATATCGTTATAAGTGCTAAGCGATACATCCTTGGTATCATCCTTATAATCCATCAAATGAGTATTTCCTAAAGTAAGTACACTCTTTCCATACTCTCTAACAGCAATATTTAAGTTAGAGATGAATTTATCGTAGTTTTTAATAGTCTTCATATCGACATTCGACAATACGATTTCATCGTATTTGATAAGTTCGGTCAATTCAGTAGGAACTTTAGTAAATCTAGTGCTATTTCCTTTAATTTGAGCATCGACTTTAGTATTGGAACTAAATCCACCCAAAGCTTTAAATTGAGTCAACTCATCCGCAGTATTACCGATAAAGAGTAAGTTGAACTTATCACTTACATCTTGAGTAAATATTCTTGAATTGTTCTGTGCAAAAGTATCCAAGAATCCGCTATCTTTTGTTGCTGATACAACAACTTTATAGTTATATGTTCCAGCGATAGATGTATCTAGAGTAAAGCTGACGATATTCACACCATTAGATAAATGAGTATCTTTAGATTGGCTCACTTTATCATTCAAATACAAACTAACTGTAGCATTAGTATCATCGGTAGCATTGATCGTCACATCGACTTGCTCATCTCTATTTAAGAAGGTGCTATCGTTATAAGCTAATGAAGTCAAAGAAACTTCATGAGTATAATCGGCATCGATATCTACAGCATCCAAATGAATACCTTTACTCATGATTGTCGACATTGCATCGACAGCAGAGTTATCAGTTTCAACACCATCAGATATCAATGTGATTCTCTTGATGACATTTTCATCAAACTGAGTTACAGTGAAATCCAATGCACTCTTTATATCTGTAGCAGTATAGTCAAAACTTTTATTGCTATAAGCATCTTTGATCGAATTGAATCTTTCACCAGGTTTGGATAAAACAACTGCATTTCTTCCAAAGGCTATAACACCGACTTTAGTGCCTGGTACTTTCTCAGCTTCTTCCTTAGCTTTATTGATGGCTTTGTCAATCTTAGTCTGTGATTCCTTAGTACTGGCAGAAGCATCAGCGAGAATATAAACATCAGTGTTGCTATTAGTGACGAGTATCTGTGGATTTGCAAATGCAAAGGATAGAGAGACACACAACAATAAATGAAGAACTAAAGAAATTATATTCCTCTTGTTGTATCTCTTCTCTTTCTTCATCATGAAGAATCCGACGATAACACCAGCCACCAAAGGGATCATTATAAATAATAACCACGGGTTCCAAAATTTAAAATTGCTCATGTCCGTACAGTATCCAATCCGTCAAGAAGAAGACTACAGCAACAATGACGAAAGGAAGAATATCGTCATAGATTGCATTAGCCTTTTGCTCTTGGCTATTCTTAACAATCGACCTCTGCTTGCCATCAGCTTTCAAAGGATCACTCTCATCACTAGGATATGCAGAGTAGAAGTTGACAACTTTCTCTCTTCCAAAGTAATTAGTGACTTTGACTGAATAAGTTCCAGCTTCTTCAAGCTTATATGTTGTCAAATCAGTCTTGCTGATAGGTTCTTCTTTGCCTGATGGAGTAGTAACTACAATAGTCTTAGCATTGTCAGGCAAGGAGAATGTAACTGTATCTCCAGCCTCGTATTTGAAAACATCCAACACCTTAGGATTCGAATAAGAAATGAAGTTTCTCATCAAGATAATGTAATCGGCCAACATAGGAAGATCTGAGTGTTGCAAGTCGAAATTACATACGATTTGTCTTTGATTGTTATCGTTCTTTCCAGCAAAGATGAAAGGAACATTGTCACAAGAGAGAAGAACTGTGAATTTGTTGTTCAAGGTATAACGTTTATACTGACCGACTTTAATAGAATTTTTCATTGACAAATTCTTTGTCAATTGTTGGAAAATAAGGTCACTAGAATTGCTTGTATATTTAGCAAGAGCACCAGGATTGACAGGCGTTACCTCTTCCTGACGCACGAATCCACAGCCTTTAACACTGTCGACATTGAATAGCCAAACAGCACCATCGGCAGGAAGTTGCTTGGGCGAATATCCATCGAAAACATAAATATCAAATCCCGTAATTGAATACAAAGCATATTGAGAAGATTCCATGACTTCACAGTAAATTCTACAATTGTTTGAATTCAAAGCAGAGAATGCTGCCTCGAAATACAAAGGATTAGAACTTACCAACAATATCTTAGTGATATCACCTTCACTACGATACAAATAATAATCGTTATCTTCAGGAAGTTTGTCTTCATTTAAGACACTAGCTTTAATAGACTCATAAGTTTTATAGTTTCCAGCCAAATCAGGAATATCGACACTGATATCGCTCAATTTACCTTTTTCTACATTTAATCTCTTTTGGCCCAATGACTTATCATTGACAAAGAACTCAACTTTAATCTCAGTATCTTCAGCATATGATATGACCTTAGTTTTCAAAGTCATAACTTTCTTCCTTGAATCATATGAATATTCAAGGTCTTTGATAGCGTAATTGTTATCTTTAGAGCTAACATCCAATACTTTGAGATTATCACCAGGATTCTCACCCAAATCGATAGTTTCATCAGTAGCGATGTAACAAAGACTTCCTTTATTCTCTGAGACCATGGATTGAGCTATACTCAAAGCATTATCCAAATTTGAATTGTTATCATCAATCTCAGCATTATCGATAAACGAATTAAATATATCGACATCTGAAATGTTTTGACAAACAGCTTTGGTGCTAGAATCAGCTAAAATCAATGAAAAGGTACATCCGTTGGTGCTATTAGCAACGACATCTTTAATCTTTTCCTTAGCGACATCGAATTTAGTCTTAGTATCGTCATCAGCACTCTTCATCTTCATACTAGCTGAAGAATCCAAGACGAAGACTATGTTATCAGCACCATTCTTAAAAGAGAATATAGGCTGAGCCAAGGAGAAAGCCAAGAATACTATTGCGCAGCATTGAAGGATCAATGCTAACAATTTAGAAAAAGTATTGATAGGATTTCTCTTCTTGATAAACTTCTTACTTAGTTCCCAGACGTAGCTGGAAGAAACAGTATCTTCCTTATACTTATTCAGCAAGATATAGATAACGATAAGTACAGGAATAGCGAGGAGCAATAAAAGTCCCCAAGGATATTGAAAGCTCATTTTATCACCCCCTTGCTGATCATCTTATCTAAGAACAATTCTCTCATAGGCATTGAAGTCGGATAGAAGATATAATCAGCTTCACGAGAAGCACAGAAGTGAGATAAGTTATCTTTAATATATTCCAAAGCAGCTGTGTAAGCCTTCAAAATATCTCTACTTACGTTTCCTTTATAAAACCTATCTGAATCCTCACAATCGTAGAGAAGACTCTTACCACGAGCGGTAGGATTTATCTCTTCATTTGCCAATAATTGAATACAAAGAACATCTCTTCTCTTTTGTCTCAAATAGTCGATGGCATCAAAATAATTGTTATCGGTTAAGAAATCAGAAATGATGATACTTTTTCCATCACCATATCCAACTTGACTCTTAATGATAGCATCGCTGATGAAGCTATCACCACCGAACTTTATCTTGTTGAGACTCGATACACTTTGAAGGAATCTCTCTTTACCGACTATTTTTTCAAACAATGGTTCGACTCTATGTCCGTTGATAGTATAAATAGAAACTCTATCCATCTCAGAAACAGACAAGTACGCAAGCGTAGTAGCTAAGCGTAATGCAAAATTACTTTTGTTATAGAAAGACATAGATCTAGAAGTATCTATGTAGATTCTAGTATTCATCTGCTTTTCATCCAAATAAAGCTTGATGTATAACTCTTCAAATCTACCGTAAATATTCCAATCTATCTTAGTAATATCATCCCCTTCGATATACTTCCTATAATCCGCAAATTCACATGAAGAGCCATATTTCTTGGATTTATGCGATCCACCGAACAAGCCGGCTACATTGTCTTTGACAGCCATCGAGAATAGCTCGACTTGTTGCAAAAATTGCTCATCAATAATTTGTTTCATAGGCTACTTAGCCTTTCTATTCTCTTTGATAAGTAATCCTATTACATCATCGACAGACAAATTATCATTAATTGCGTTGTAATTGACTTTGATTCTGTGTCTCAAGACAGGGAAAGCCAAAGCATCGATATCATCATAAGAAACATTATAGTTTCCTTCCATCAAAGCCTTGATCTTACCACCAGTGATAAGAGCCTGACAGGCTCTAGGTGAAGCACCGAACTTAACATATTTTCTAGCGACTTCAGAAGTCTCATCAACTTCAGGGTGAGTTTTGTGGACGAGTCTCATAGCATAGTCCAAGACATCTTGAATCACAGGAACTCCGACAGCAAACTTTCTCATTTCCAAGATGGTGTTTCCATCGACGACAGGTGTAGCCTTTTCAGATTGATCAGCTTGTGTCATCGTGACGATGTCACCCAATTCTTGAACTGAAGGATAATCCATAGTCAACTTAAACATAAAACGGTCCATCTGAGCTTCAGGCAAAGGATAAGTACCATCTTGTTCGATAGGGTTCTGAGTAGCCAAGACGAAGAAAGGCTCTACCATAGGATAGTTGACACCACTAACTGTAACCTTATGCTCCTGCATGACCTCCAACATAGCTGCTTGAGTCTTAGGAGTAGTACGGTTGATTTCATCAGCTAAGACAATTTGAGCAAAGATAGGTCCTTTTTGGAAGGAAGTAGTCAAATTACCATCTGCACCTTTTCTGATAACATTAGTACCAGTGACGTCGTTAGGCATCAAATCAGGAGTAAACTGAATTCTGGAGAATGGCAAGGACAATGTTTGTCCCAATGAACGAACTAATCTTGTTTTTCCAGTTCCAGGAACACCTTCGAGCAAGACGTTACCACCAGCGATAATAGCGGTAATAACATTGTCTATAACATCATCCTGACCTACGATATCTTTGTGAACCTCTTCTTTAATCTTCGCAATAGATTCACTAAATTCTTTAAGCATTTCTTCGTTTTCCATGTTTGAGTTTCCCCTCTTTAATATTAAATATACAATCTAAGTCTAATTACCACCCTGTCCAGCATTATCGCCAGTTCCAGTGCCGGTTCCGGAATTGTTTCCACTTCCGGATCCGGAGTTATCTCCGGAATTATCGCCACCATACAAATACTTGAAGTAATCGGAAACAGAAGAATCTACATCGCTATCGCCAGAGTCTTTAGCATCGTTAGCAGCTTGACCTTGGTAATCTTTGATAACTTCACCATAACTCTTGGATCCCTCATCTCCGGTGTAAACCTTATCGTTTCCTCTATAGTTGGTGTTTCCTTCTCCACCACCAGCTCCGTCTCCTTTGCCTTCACCTTTTCCTTCACCTTGCTGTCCGCCACTTCCTTGACCTTGGCCATTGCTTTGAGAACCGTTTTGGCCATCGCCTTTGTTTCCTTGATTATTACCTTGGTTTCCTTGATTACCTTGTTCACCTTGATTGCCCTGGTTACCTTGGTTACCATCTTGATCACCGCTGTCGCCAGGCTTACCATCACTAGAACCACCATTACCGCCACCGCCATTTTGAGTAGGATCGATAAGATCTTCCATCTTTTTCTTTACTTCTTCAGCTAAGGCAGTGTTGCTATTTTCGATTTGAACATCAGTAATTAAGTCAGATAAAGCTTGTTCGAAAGCAGTATAAATACCCTGTTTCAAAGTAGTGATTTTTGCACCGTTAGAGCTACCACATGCCTTGGCCTCTGGAGAGTAAGCTTTGAGCTTTGTGCTCAATATATTGAAGATTCCATAGATTTCATCGGTAGATTCAACCTTAGAAGCTTTCAAAGAATCATCGATATGAGCTGCCCAAGTATCCAAATAGCTACCTAACTTTGCTCCATCAGAACGAATATCGCTCAATGAATAAGGCTTCAAATATTCGTTTCCATCTGGATACATAGTGAGATATCCATCTTTATCTTTGTTAGTGGCTGACTTCTTTATTTCAGTGTTGTCTTCCAACCAGTGGAATCCATCAGTGATGATTTGGTTATCGGATATTCCAGTGTCACCATTGAACATTCCGATTCCGACCTTAATGAAGAATGTATCGCCGTGTGTTTGAAGTGCAAGACCGATTTCCTCTTTAACGTTTACTCTATTTAAAGCATCATCGACTTGACCTTGAGCATCTCTAACTTTCTCAGTTCTAGAAGCGATATCAGTATCATTTTCCAAATCAGCTTGTAGTTTTTCTAAAATTGCAAACAATTCTTGTTTGAATTCCTCAGAAGCATCCGATTTAGAAATGTAGTCCTCGATGTCTTTGATGATATCCTCAGTAGGACCATTGAAGTCTTTGCCATTATTTCCAGGATTTACAATCGTATTAAATCCTTCTTTAATTTGATTTGTAAATAAAGAAGTAGTGAGTAAGGAAGCTCCTAAGACTATTGCAGGTAAAGTCCAAACAGCAAGCTTTACAGTCATCTTCTTAGGATTTTGCTTCTTGACTTCGACTTTAGCATCTTCTCTTTGCCTATCGATCAAGAATGAGCTCTTTCCTTGGAACTCCACCATTGTTGCACATTTCTCTTTGAGATCGTAAGTAGAGTCGATTCTTTTTGCAACATCGCCTTCCTTAGGATTCTTGACAACGCAGTAAATAACTGCAGTTACCAACATAGCTAACACTCCACCACAGACCTCAATTGTGATATAAGGCCAGGTGGTCAATTTAGCCAACAAAAATGACATTACCAGGATTGCAGATACGACCAATCCCAAAGCCAATCCCCACAAAGAACCTTTAATAATGTTCTCTAAAACAAGTTTTCTTTTATATTGTTTTAACATAAGCTAACTCCTTTCTACATAATGGATAAAAGCTAATTCAATTTTTAAATATTTATGTCAACTTTAATTTAACTTCTCTCCACATTTCCTCGCTCTTTGAGCTACTAAATATTAACACTAAATATAAAATTAATCAAATAAATAGGTTGAATATACTTTGTATTATTGCTGAAAGTACTTTCATACCATTTTCTAAGCAATATTTAGGCCTTTTCGAATGCAGTTAAAGATGGTGATTTATAATTTCCAAAAGGATTATAAGTCACAGTGTAGCCTGCTTTTTCTAATATTTCCTTGGCTCTATATATCAGAAGTGATGAAGCAATAATCCTTCCACTCTTTAGAACCGAAGGTAAAATATCACTACATTTTTAAATGCCAAATCTCATAATAAAATATCCAGCCCCTCAAGGGGCTGGATATCGACTAAAAGTATCTAAAAAGTTGAAATAGAGTATTTATCGAAATACTGTTTAAGCCTTGTCGAATGCAGCCAAAGTCATAACGACTTTGATTTCAGTTCCGATGTTAGGCTTGATATCTACAGTACATATTCTTCCATTCTTCTCACAATAGCCGGTTAAAGACTTATAAACGACATCGTTACTGACTATGTAAGTTTCTAATGTATGCCAACCAGCAGCATCGAATGCAGTCTTTTTTTCAGCGGTCCACTCCTTACCATTTTCAGGAATGAATCCTTCCTGATAAGTAATCTTGATATAAGGAACATCAGTTGAAATGTCCCTAGCTATATGAAGAGTTAAAATATCTTTATTAGCTAGTTTATACGTGAAGTAAAGGGATGTGCTATAGGATCTGCTCGAATCATAAACGAATCCTTTATCTGAAGAGAAAGCTGCTTTAGCATTAGTGAATATCTTGCTATCATATGCATTTCCATAGATATTGAATTCCCTGGTCTTTGCATCATATGTATACATAGGATATTTTGTTCCCAAATATAAGTATGGAAGATCAAAATCCTCACCATATGCTGTATGCAAAGTATTAGTGATTTCACTAGTCCAAGCGGTAGGAGCATTGTCCTCATCGTATGTTTCATCATATGAAATTGTATTTGAAATAGAAGGACTATAAGAACTATTAGAATACTTGAAGGAAATCTTCAACGTTCTACCATCATCAAAGGCCTTAGTAGCATACAAACCTTTAATATATGCTTCATCATGAGAATACAAAGAAGTACACATCGTCAGCTGGGTGTCCCATCCAGCAGCATCGAAAGCATCCTTTGTATTCAACATGAAGCTTTCAATATTGTCGTAGCTAAATTTTAGATTGAATTCCAAACTACCATCAGCAAACTTGATTTCATCTTCTGTACTGCCTGTATCAAAGAAAGGAATAGATACATTTTCACCTAAAATCTTTATGACAGCCTTAGCTCCTTCAGACCAATCAGTAGCAGTAGTTGCAGGCATAACAGCAGACTTAGCTATTTCGATATATGCAGTTTCGTCATCATCTTCTCCATCCTTGAATAAAGCAACCTTATAAACATTTCCGTTGATTTCCTTGAGAGCTATTCTTTGAACCAAGCATCTCTTCGAGTAATCCGTAGATGAATCGAAATCCTTTATCAAAGTCCATCCACTATCGGAATCATATGCAGTATCGAATAACTCGATAGTCTTTGCATCATACTTTCCACCACAAATGATGAAGTTAGGATCATATTTATCCACACTGCCATCCACATAAGGAGTGGTAGTTCCTATATATACAAATGGAATTTCATCCATTCCATCCGTGTACTTAGCTGTGAATTGAGTCTTGAGATCATCCGGCCATGCGGTCAGTGAAGAAGGTGTGAATATTTCAGCCCTGGAAACTACAAAAATAGGATCTCCATCGATGTTCTTCCTGATGACAGCCTTATAATCATTGATTCCAACAGTTTTACTGAACGTCTTGCTTGTCTCTTCAGCTGTATCATCAGCCTCTGCTTCAGCAACTTGCTCAGTCCAACCATCACCCTCAAGTGTCTCTTTGGCCTTAGTCAAGAGAGAATCATCCCAAAGTTTCCCTTTCAAATATAATTTTCTTGAATTTGTATTGTAAGAATCAACTTCAGGGCTGACTGTTCCTAAATAAATATATGGTAAAGTAAGTCCACCCAAAGACTTAGCTATGTTATCTTTGACAGTCTTAGACCAGTGATCCTGGTTAGTGTTATCGAACTTTTCATCCAAAGATACGACCACCTGTGCTTTATTATGATATGTACCTAAAGTAGCTACTAATACACTCCAATTATCAGCAGTATAAGTGGCAGTATACTTGCTCATATCCTGTGGATCTTGTGCTACAGTCCAGATAGGATCAGCAAAAGTTTCTTGGAAGATATCACATACTTGGTCGTCCCAAGTACCACCAGTGATAGTCATGACCTTTGTAGCATCAGCCGAGAAATCGATTTTATAATTCTTGGTTCCTAAATAGATAAAAGGTATGATATCAAAGGCACCTAAATAGTCACTCATATCTTCCTTTTCTTCATCTGTCCAATCACTTACGGAAGTATCATCAAATTTTTCAGACCAATATGCACGTAATTCAAACAAACCATCTTTATTCGCTTCGACTATAACATCGATGTCAATCTTGTCGCTATTTGCGACAAAAATGCTATTGACAACCATACAACCCCAATCATAGCTGATATAAGTATCCTTAGCATCTTGAAGGTTGGATGAGACAAACTTATTTCCGACCAAAAGAAGATAGGACTTATATCCATCATTAGCATCATCACTTACATAAGATACATCTATGCTTTTACCGATATCGATATAAGGAAGAATATTACCTCCTAAATACTGAACCATGCTAGCAGTAACTTCCTCAGTCCAAGGTGAATCCTCTGGTTTGATGATATCGGGATCATCTTCTTCATCAGGGGTAGAAGGGGTAATTGTAGTTTGGCTTCCACCACCCGCACCTGTATCAGATTTAGGGACGTCAGGCTTAGGTGTAGCAGTAGAAGGCTTGCCAGTATCAGTAGCAGTAGCCTTAGGAGTCGACACTGTACTAGTTGGTTTAGTAGGATTACAACTAGTCAAAAGAATAGGTAACAATAATGCTGAAAAACTTAAAATTTTTCTATATTTCATATGACACATTTCCTTTCGCTCTTTTGAGCTGAAAATATAATAACACAACATTTTTAAATGTTAATACCTTTATCAATTTAATTTATAATTAAGTATATAAACCTAAAAGTTTTAAGTTTTATTTTATATTTGAGTTATCTACTTTAATTTTGTCAAGTGATATACAAAAATAAGCTACTGAGCTTTAGAAGCTCAATAGCTTATATAAATTTATATAGAAAATTAAATAATTGCTGTTTAACTAATCATTAAATCCAAAGGATGGATGTACATTCTTTACAAATGTAATTCTATTTTTGAAATACTGAAAAGTAGAATAAGTTCAATATATTTCAGGAATAACATTTATTTCATAGTAATAGTAACCAGTCTTGGAATCCTTATAAATAGCTTGTATCGATTTAGCTAATTTATACATAGCATTGTCGCAAGAATTACCTTCACTCGAACTATCATAATATCCCAAGTTATTATGACCTTCCTTGACAGTCCATCCTGAACCAGTGAAGACTTGAGCAATATCATCCATTTGATTCTCGTCGTAGTTCATCGCATTGATATAAACCAATAAATATTTAAAGTTGTTAAGATAAAAAACTGCTGAATCCTTATAGGAATCAGCAGTTAATTATCATTTTTTTCTATCTATTAAATAATAAATTTAGAATCAAATCTTTGTATTGAATAAGTAACACTATAAATAGCACTTGAAGAATATTTGCAATACAAATTAGGCTTAGCTGTAAAAACAAACGCATCATCACCCATTGTTTTTGTTGCTGTAATTACTTTTGTTAAAGCATATGATTTAGAGCTTGGAATCTCATATGACATAGATGTCGACCAACCATCCGCAGCCAATATTGTAGTAATTTTGCTAAACTCATCTGCATCATAATTATATCCAGTAAAATAAATTCTATCAGAGGTAGCAGTAGTTGCCGATGGCGAAGCATATAAAGTCACGTATCCTGTTTTACTAACTCCTATATTGAAATAAGGAAGAACAAATCCAAACTTTGTTTCCATATATCCTTTAGTCTTATCATTCCATTCAGTTATAGAAGAATATTTTGAATATGAAGGCAAATAAATAATTTTCACATCATATCCAGGTTGAGTCGGCTTGGTGGCAGTTGCACTAGGATATGATGATGAATTTGTAGAAATATGAATATAGAATTGAGATCCATCTGTATTTTTAATGTGAGCAATTATTGATGGGTAAGCTCCATGACCAAAAGCATCCAAATCAATTTCATATCCAGCATTTTCAAGGGTATCAGCTATTCTATACAAATTTGATGGTGCAAATTCAACATTATATAAATTGAAACGAACACACTTATTTGAAGTTTCCGTTGTTGTCGATGACACGTTAGGTAACTTTAATCCATCTTTTAAGAGTAAGAATTCTGGAATAGTTTTATTGTCAAATACTGATGCCATAACAGTACTCAACTTTTCAGAATCATTGGTCGCAGTAGCATCAGTTAAATCATTCCAGGTTTTAACTGTAGCAGTCGAGTCCACTTTATCATAATAAATGTTTAATACGATAGGAGTTTTAACCTTATTAATAGTCGCAGAATTTTTCTTCAATTCCAAACGCAAAGCAGAATGATCACTGTAGATTTTATAAGCTTGAATAGATTGAGTAGTTTCTTTAACTATTTTAGCATGCCATCCACCATCAGTTGTATCAGCATCTAACTTTTCTTTAGCCAAATCTATAACTTCACTATTCCAAGTAGAACCAGCAAGTTGAACATATAATTCATCAGTTACTTTCTCATTCTTAGTAATATAAGGAGTAGCTGTTCCTAAGTATATGAAAGGAATGCAAGTTTCACCTTTCAAATCATCCTTTAAAATAGTCTTTACATCAGTAGACCAATCAGTAACTGTTCCATCATAGAAAGCTTCAACATCAGTCAAAGTGATCAAAGGTCTTGAATTAGATTTGGATAACTTTACGGTTAAAGATTTTCCATCAGATGATGTCTTAGTCGCATTTAAAGTGGTTGCGTTTGTAGTTACATTATTAATAGTAAAGCCATTATCTATAAGAACTTGTTTTGCTTCTGCAATAACAGGGTTAGTCTTATTATCTCCCCAGTCTCCACCCCAAATTTGCATTGTTTTACTAGTTTCATTGTAAGTATAAATAGGACGGTTTGTACCTAAATAAATATAAGGTAACACTGATCCAAAATTTGTCTGCATAGCTTCTTTCAAGCTATCACTCCAGTCAGTAGGTGCGTTTTCCTTATCGTATGTAGCTTCAAAGCCGGCAGTTATAGTTGTCTTTTGACCGGATTCTTTTGCATTTCTTCCTAATTCAGCTTTTACAAATACTTCTTCACCACCAAATGTCTTAGTCGCATAAACTTTATCAATATAACACTCAGAAATATAAGAAGCAGTGAAGAAGAAATCACCACAATAAGTTAGTGTGACATCCCATCCAGCTGCTTTAAATGTATCATAGAAGCCTACTAAGTGAGATACAGCGTCATCATGAGCATATGTATTATTGATAGTCAAAACTCCACTACCAAATTTAATTTCATCAGCATCTTTTCCTGTATCGAAGAATGGAATTTCAACATCACTTCCTAAAATACTAGAAACAACTTCTTTTGATTCAGCCGTCCAATCAGTATTAGCTGTTAAAGAACTATTAACAAATTTTCTAATTTCAAACGATGTAGTTTTGTTTTCATCTTTTCCAGTTGTAAATAATCCAACTTTATATGTAGCATCTAAATTGTCAAACTTTTTCACCGCTGCTCTATAAACATAAGTGCCACGTGATGAATCCTTAGAATAAGTATTCATTTCACTTGCTACATACCATCCGTCTTCTTCAAATACTTGATCGAATAAAGTTACGACTTTTTCATTATATGCTCCGCCATAAATGACCATTTCACTATCATCTACATATGTAGTCGTATCAATATAAGGAGAAGCTGTTCCTAAATACATAAAAGGAAGAATTTCGTCAATTCCATCGGTGAATTTATCTGCAAACCCATCTTTAATAGCTTGAGTCCACACAGTTATTGTAGATGGATCATAGTTCTCTGTCTTAGTCACAACCAGCTTAGGATAATATTCACCTTCAGTCTTTGCTGCTTCTTTTGTTAAAGTAGCTTTATAACTATCATGTTCTCCACCTAATGAAAACTCGACTTTAGTCTCACCTAATGGTGTATCAATACCATCGTCAGTTGCATCATCTGCTTGATCAGCTTCTACTTTATCAGTCTCAGTCTCTTTGACTTCAGTCCATCCACCATTGGTTACAAAAGCTTCTCTAGCATCATCAAAAATAGAATTGTCCCACAAGCCACTTGATAAAGTTAATTTCCTTGAATTTGTATTAGTAGAATCAATTGTAGGATGAACAGCGCCTAAATAGACATAAGGAAGCGTCTTACCATTGCAGATATTAGATATTTCAGTCTTGATATCTGATGGCCAGTCAGTTTGATTCTCTTTGCTGAACTTTTCATTCAAAGCTACTGTCATAGTAGCTTTATTACCTGTTCCTTTTGCTAAAGTAGCAACCACTGTGGTTCCACTCAATTCATCTGTATAGGTAGCAATTTCTTTAGATGCATCTTCAGTATCTACTTCAACTACCCAAGTAGTTCCAGCAAAAGCATCTTCAAAAACTTGATCGACTTGATCGTTCCAAGTTCCGCCAGTCACAACCATAACTTTAGAAATGTCATCGTTAAATTCCACTAAATAATTAGTGGTTCCCAAATATACGAAAGGAATGTTGTAATACTTTCCAAAATAATCTTTTAGCTTAGTCTTCTCTCCATCCTTCCAATCAGTGACAGCTTCAGGATCAAATGGCTCTGTATAATAAGCCTTCAATTCAAACAAATCTTTATTACTAGTAACTGAAATTTGAAGATGTTGTTTCTCTGACTTAGCATAAAAACTAGTGTCATAGACCATAGTAGACCAGCTGTACCCATCGTATAAGTTTTCAGCATCTGTCAAATTTGCTTCGACAAATTTCTCGCCAGTCAATACGAGACTCGATCTATAGTTATCTTTGGAGTCATTCTCATTCCATTTAATGTCGATATCTTTTCCAATATCGATATAAGGCAAAATGTTGCCTCCTAAATACTTGACCATAGCTTCAGTGACTTCTTCACTCCAAGGAGAATCCTCTGGTTTGATGATGTCAGGATCATCTTCAGGCTCATCAGGTGTGGAAGAAGTTGTCGCTTTTACACCAGTATCAGTTTGCTTTGAAGTAGGTGTAGTTTTAACAGTAGAACCAGGCTGAATAGAAGTCGGAGAAGAAAGAGTTGAACTAGTCGGATTTCCACAACTAGTCAACAACAATGGTAATAAAAAAATAGAAAATGTTAGTGCTTTTTTGTGCTTCATAATACATATGCTCCTTTTGCTTTTTAGAGCAAAAATAGTTTATCACAACGAAAAGAATTCAAACCTTATATTTTCTTATATTTTTATTGAAAGCGGTTTTGTATATTGCATAAATATCAAACAACTTATAAGCATTAATATGATTTTTTAACAACAAAAAAACTAGATTTCGTTTAGAAATCTAGTTTCATTCCAAATATAAGATTAGACTTTATTATTATATGATTTGAATAGTCAAAGTCACGTTTTTAACAAATCCAGAGATATTAGGAGTCATATCTAACACGAATGTTTTGCCTTCGTGTTCATATTTTCCATTCAATCCCTTGTATATTGTGCCATCCTTAACTAAATAAGAATAAGAGATATCCCATCCACCATTCTTCAAAGCTGTATATGCCTTGTCAAACTCAGCTTCAGAATAGTTATAAGCAGTAATGGTCAATTTGTTAGATGAGAAGCTGGACTTAAGAGTATCATTCCAAGTCGCACCCAAATCAAAGTAAGGTAATACATAGCCATTCAATTTAGAGCTCATGGCATTCTTAATATCACTATCCCAATCAGTCTTGCTGTCATCAAACTTCTCATAATTATAGATATATACTTTGAATCCATGACTGATTCCATATTTAAGATATCCATCATCATCTAAGCTCATATCACCATCACCAGGTTCGAAATCGATCACGAAATCTCCGTTATCAGTAGTCTTAGTAGCTGTAAATCCAGGCAAGGAACCTTGAGCAAAAGGATTCAAAGTAACTGCAAATCCTTTGGAAGTCAATGTTTCCATAGACTTGTAAATTGAATATGAAGTCAATTCAGTATAATAATTATTGAACGAGACTCTTCTATTAGAAACAGGAGATACATCTATAGAAGTGCTAGACACATTTGAATCATTCTCAGTAAAATACAAGAAGCTAGGAATATCAGCAGCACCAGTAGTTCCAAATCTATGCTCTAAATATTCGGTAGCAGTGTTTCCACTATACTTAATTGAGGACCAGTTAGTAGGATTCTCGTTATAAGAATGAGTGTTTTCTGTATCAAAGAATACATCCATTTCAATCTTATCATTGCCATTCTTATAAATTTTCAAACGCAAGTATTTATTATTGCCTAAAGCTTTATAAGCAGTGACTGCAGAGACTGTATTCCAGCCGCTTCCTATTTGTGTAAGTTCAGCATGCCATCCACCATCAGTTGTATCAGCATCTAACTTTTGTTTAGCCAAGTCTAATACTTCATCCTTCCAATTTCCACCGATAACACTGACTGACTTCGTATCGGAATTCATCAAAGTCTCAGCACCGGTAGTTGAATCAGTGACCTTATATTGGTTTTTGGAGGCACTTACTGTAGGTGCAATAGTTCCTAAATAGATATAAGGAACAGCATTCTCACCTGTCAAATAAGAGCTGAATGCAGTCTTAATAGGAGCTGTCCATTCAGTTCCTGCTGTGGGATCAAATCCTTCTACAAATGAAAGTTTGAGAACAGGTCTATCCTCGGACAAATCCAAATCAGCAGTCAAAGCATCGTTATTAGCCTTTGTATACTTAGCAACCAATTCTTCACTGCTAGATGAACTTTCATCGATAGTATATCCGGCAGCAGTAAATGCAGTTCTAGCATCAACTAAAATTTGATCATTCTTTGCATTACCCCAAATGCACATGATTTCACTGCCGCCACGGCCTTCATCATAAGTGATATAAGGGGATGTGGTTCCTAAATAGACATAAGGCAATGTGAGTCCGTATTTAGTAGAAATCTCACTTGTAATATCGCTAGTCCAATCAGAAGCAGCTTTAGACTTGTTGTATTTTTCTTGAGCCGCAACTGTTCCAGACATATAGCCATTGGAATTTGATTCAACTTCGATTACAACCGTCTTATCATCATCAACCTTCTTAGAAGCAGAGATATAATCGAAATCACAGTTAGCATTTAACTCAGTACGATACATATTGTGACCAAGCTTGACGAAAGTCCAACCATCAGCCTTCAAAGCTTGATAAACTTTCCAAATTCCTGTACTCAATGTTCCACGAGTATAAGAGAAGTTGATTTTGAGCTCTCCATTATAGTCAGTAATTGAAGCTTCTCCACTATTTGATCCAACGTCGAAGAAAGGCATCTCAAAATCAGTTCCTAAAACATTCTCAAACGTCTTCTTAGCTTCAGCACTCCATGTAGTAGAAACATTATTAACATCAACTGATTTAGTAATTTCAAGGAATGCTGTCTTGTCTAAAAACACAGAAGTATCTTCATACAAAGAGAACAAAGATACCTTATATACTTCATTTCCTACTTTCTTAAGAGCAACTCTATAGACGGCACTCTTATCATCGTTATAGCCGCTTCCATATGCGTCATAGTCTTCGTTTGCGACTATCCATCCAGATTCTTCGTTGAACTTTGTATCGAATTCAGACAAAAGTCTTTGATCGAAATGACCACCATCAATAATTAACTGTCCGTAAGAAGTTACTTTAGATCCATCCATTTCATTTGATGTTGTCATATCACCATTGATAGAGGGATTAGCTGTTCCAATATAGACCTTAGGAAGTGTATCATCCAAAGTATCTTCAAACATATCTTCAAATTTAGTCTTAATTGCTTCTGGCCAAGCTGTAAATGTATCAGCGTTGTATTCTTCACTCTTCATGATAGACAAACGTGGAGTTCCATTTGCATCTTGCATCTTTGTAATAGATACCGTGATTTTTTGTCCGTTGACAGCCTTAGAGAATTTAGCAGAATTAGAGCCTTCTTCAACAGCCTCGCTAGTCCAACCATCTGCTTCAAAAGAAGCCTTGGCGCTAGTCAAGATTGCATCATCCCAATGTTTTCCTAAGATTGTAACTCTAGCACTGTTTGTGTTGGTAGCATCAACTCTAGGATAAGTAGCTCCCAAATAGACATAAGGAATTTCTAAATCACCAAATGATGCATTGAATTTAGTCTTAACTGCTTCTGGCCAAGCTGTTTGATTCTCAGCATCAAACTTTTCATTGAATTCAACACTCAACTGAGCTTTGTTGTTCTTCTCTTCCAAAGTGGCTGTAAATGTACTAGCATTAGCTGTTGTATAAGATTCTCTCTTAGTTGTGACAGGATCATCTTCCTTAGTTACATCTGTCCAAGATGCAAATGTGCTTTCGAAGATTGATACAACTTCATCGTTCCAAACTCCACCAGTAACAACAAAATCTTCATCTGCTGTGGTTTCAACCGTAGAGCTCTCACCAATCTTTACTCCAGTATCCAAAAATTCCCATCTATAATTTTGAGTTCCTAAATATGTAAAGGGAACAACTGTGCTAAATTGTCCGAAATGCTCAAGCATAGCTTCCTTGACATCATCATTCCACTCTGTGACAAATGAAGAATCAAATGGTTCATCATAATAAGCGCGCAATTCAAACAAATTATCATCAGTAGGAGAAATGATAACTGTCAAATGATTCTTTTCATTAACTGCTGTGAAGACATTATGAGCAAATACGACTTCATATCCATATTTCTTATATGTTTCAATAGCATCTTTTAAGTTAGATGCAACAAATGTATCACCCGTTAATACAACACTGGATAAATAGTCGTCCTCTTTATCATCTTCAACATATTTTCCTTCAATTTGATTGCTTTTACCAATATAGACGTCAGGAATGACATTTCCACCTAAATGTTCTTGCATCAATTGAATGATTTCTTCATTCCATTGAGTCTCACTAGGATCCACATCTCCACTATCTTCGGTGGTTCCAGTAGGTGACGATGTAGTCGAACCCTTATCTGTGGGTTTAGAAGAATCTGGTGTAGGCTTTTCAGTAGTAGAACCACTTCCTGGATTTGATGGTGTAGTAGTAGGCGTATTTCCGCCACAGCTAGTCAACATCAAAGGAAGTAAAAGAATTGAAAACAAAGTACTTCTCTTAAATTTCATAAACAAAGCTCCTTTCGCTAATTCACGGGTCGTGAATGAGTATAACACAATTCAAACTAACAACAAGAAAAAATAACTAAAAGAACGTAAAACTAAGCACCCAAGCTTTGAGTAACTTTATTTAGAATACTTATAATATAAAAAGTCTAAAAAGTACCTATAAGTTATGGTTATTTGCTAGTTATTTCACGTTAGTATATAATTGCACATATTCACAAGAAGGTTTTTATATGGAATCACAAGAACCAAAAACAAAAAAAGATATAGGATTAACAACTATAGAATTGGAAATTCCTGAAACTTACATAGATGACGATAACTTTTTCTCAAAATCTATTTCTTGGAAGAGAAGATTGAAAATTGTTGAAAAAGTCTTGACTATATTCATGGCTATCATCGCAATTCCTTTATCAGCATATATAGCTTCATGGATTGATGTTGCTGAAGGAGGAATGGTGGCACCACCATTAAGATTCAATCCTTTCTCGGAAGAATTGTGGTCGATAACAATATTACCATACATCTTATCATTCATCATTTTGATAGCATGTGAATTCTTCTTCAAAAACATCTCACTCACAAAAGGTGTTCTAAAAACGACATGCTATTCGCTAATATTATCAGTCCTAATAAACGTCACCACATTTACTTTGTGTACTGCGTTTAGACAAGCAATAATCAATTCTGAATCAAATCTATATTATGCATATATTGCAATGGGTGCTATAGATGGATGTGTCTATACATTCATACTATTAATCATAAGGATAATTTTAAAAGTAATAAACAAATCAAACAAGAAAAGAGTGATCATAGTCGGACCTAAAGAAGATGCTCAAATATTGAGCAAGAAGATGATTAAAGAAAACAAAAAGCAATGTACTATCAGATATGTTTTCTATGAAGTAGATGGTCAAATATCCGATGATATATATACTAAAGTTAAAAAAGTGAATACGATTATCTTATTAGATAGTCTTACGGCCAAGAATAAACAAGCCTTGCTTCTTTATTTTTCTTCTTGCAAGAACAAAGATATCTTCGTATGTTCTTCATACTTTGACATAGTCTTCTTAGATGGAACACTCACACACGTAAATGAAAAGATGGCATTTGAACAAAGGCCTTTATATATCGATTCTGTAGAAGCTTTTGTTAAACGTGCTTTCGATATAATCGTTTCCTTGATAGCTCTCATTTGTTTGTCTCCTATTATGTTGTTGACGGCTTTGCTTGTAAAATGTCAAGATGGAGGTCCTGTCTTTTATAAGCAGACCAGATTAACAAAAGGATTAAAACCGTTTGAAATATATAAATTTAGATCGATGAGAGTAGATGCTGAAAAGATTGGTGGTGCACAATTAGCTAGCGAAAACGATCCAAGAATAACTAAGATTGGAAGAATAATACGTGCTACAAGAATCGACGAGCTTCCTCAAATAATAAACATTCTTAAAGGCGATATGTCTTGGGTAGGACCTCGTCCTGAGAGACCTGAATTTGTTTATGGCTTTATTAGAACCAATCCATTATACAGATATAGATACAATGTCAAAGCTGGACTCACTGGACTTCAACAAGTCTCTGCAACTTACCACACATCATTTGAAGACAAACTTAAATACGACTTATATTACATCCAAAATCAAAGCACTATATATGATTTAATAATCATATTTAGAACTGTTGGAGTAGTTTTCCAAAAGAGCATGGCTGAAGGTGCCGACCCCAAAGAGATGGCACTCCCTATGGAAGATTTCTTGGATGAGCAAGATTATACATTCAAGGATCACGGTAGTTATTTATCCATTTTCAAAAATGAAGAAGTTGAAAAGCAACAGAAAAAGAATAAATAAGAAATTAAATAGCATTAGCCTTAATGCTATTTTTTTATGTTGCGCGTTTTATCATTAGCCAAAAACAAAAAAATAATTTGTTTTAACCAACAAAAAAACTCACCATCTTTCGATGGTGAGCAATTAATGTTTATATAGATTAGTCCTTGAACATTTGAGCTAAGATCTTAGAAGTCATAGCCATCTGATCGGCATCGACATATTCCATTCTTCCATGAGGATTGAAGTCTCCATCTCCAATATTAGGAGTAGGAAGTCCCATGAAAGAAAGCTGGGATCCTGTAGTTCCACCACGAACGGCAACAAATGAATAAGGAACATTCAAAGCCTTGAATGCATTTGTTATAAGCTCGATGGATTCAGGGCATTCATTAATCTTTTCAATCATATTGTGATATGTATCGACTACAGTCACAGTAACTCTTCCTTCACCATACTTCTCATTGAGAATATCACCGGCATGCTTAGCAATCTCAGCCATATGCATAGCCTTAGAAAGATCATGATCACGAATAATATATTCCATTGTTGCATGCTCTTCTGAGCAAGTCATATTGCAAAGATGATAGAATCCTTCTCTCTCTTCAGTAAATTCAGGTCTTTGGAACCAAGGTAAAGATCTGTCGAATTCAATAGCTAGCATATTGGCATTTATCAGTCTATTCTTACTAGCACCTGGATGAATATTGAATCCTTTGATATCTACATGCATAGCTAAGGCGTTGAATGTTTCTATGTTTATTTCTTCTAAATCTTCACCATCGACTGTGATTCCAAACTTGGCTTTGACTTTATCCATTGATACATGTTTAGCATCCTCACCTGTCTCTTCATCAGTGGTGAAATGAATTTCCAAAGTTCTATGCTTGCAACGATGATTAGGGAGTTTTTCAAGAAAATCCATGACAGCTGAGCAACCAGCCTTATCATCACCGCCTAATAAAGTTGTTCCATCAGGAATAATCAATTGATGTCCGATAGACTTCTTCAAGTAAGGATAATCTTTGGCATGAAGGACAACACCATGTCCAAAGTCGATATCGCCGCCTTCATATTTGATAACTCTAGGCTTTATATCACTTCCCTTAGCAGCAGGTGAAGTATCCATATGACAAAACAAAGCTACTCTAGGAAGAGTTTCTTCCTCTGAAGGTTTAAACACAGCACGGACAACACCATAGCCATTAATATCCAATTCATCAGGCTTAAAAGTCTTCAATTCTTTATAAATTACTTCTTTACCAAAAGCATATTGTCTATCGGTAGAGGCTTTCCCTGGTCTAATCGTCTCAGATGAAGTTGTATCAAAACTGACATACTTCTTAAATCTTTCAATAATATCCATTTTATTCTCCTAATAACTCCATATAGAATAAAACAAATTAAATCATTTTATTTCGGTAATAGTTTATTTCTTCTTTCTTTTAACTAATAATATAGATAAAAGAATAATAAAGAATACAAATAAAGCTAATATAAAAATGATAAAAAATACATTCTCATATGTATATACAGCTAATGGAGAATTAATATGATCATAAAATGGAATTTGAGGTTCTTTTGAATAATAATAAAATCCATCAGGTCTTGTCGATCCATACATATCGATCATCAATATATAATTTGAAAGATTAACAAAACATGAATAATAAAGAATGATAGAAAGCAACAAAGAAATAACGAGTGGAATCATGTAAATCATTAAGTAATTGTATATATATTTCTTCGTGGATAGTCCGTTGTATTTATAAAACTCAAAAATGCTGATAGACCATTTCTTTAATCCTTTAAGACTGAAAAATAAATAGATGATAAAAACAATAACAAATCCTACAAATAAATATAAAAACAATAAGAATTTATTTGATTCTACAGATAATGAAAACTTTATTAAATCTGCTTTGAATGATAAATGATTGCCTAATCCATTATCCACCAATGCTTTCATTGTCTTTTTGTCCGCAACTAATGAATAATTAAATTTATTAAAAAATGGCATTTCTTTTCTTGTCACTTGAGAAAGTAAATTTCTAAATACATCAGGAGAAATAACATTATCAATTGAGCTTGAATCTGTTGTTTTAATTTTATAAATAATTTCTTCCTCAGAAAGCAATTCAACTTCAGTGTCTTCTTTTAAACCTTTTAATGCTAAATAATTTCTTTTACTAGGATCTACTATAAATGGATTACCATATCCATTATTAGAATAATAAATCTTTGAGTCTTTAATTGTAAAATTAACAGGTAAATATAGATTGCCCCGTTGTAAAGACAAAGATGAAAATCCATCATTTAAAAAATTCTTAAAGATATCATTAGAAACTACTATTAAAGACTTTTCTGATTCATATCCTTCAAAGATTGACTTAGCTATATAAAAATCCGGGCAATTATAATCAGATAATTCTTCTTTCTTCATCATATTACCATCAAAATAGAATTCATTGTTCGACAGTATGTTATGACTGCCGCCTTTATAATAAATACAATTATTCTCAATCCTATCATCATTAATCGACATTAAAATAATGTCATGCAATTTAGTATATCCTACATTATCTTCAACAATGTTTTCTGACACTTTTAATGTTATACATTCGGATAAATAGTCATCATCGATCATATCAATTATTTTCTCATCAAAAGGATATGCATCTGCTGAATTAATACGATGATATACGAACGGATCTTGCATCAAAGTATCACCTGAATATATTTTGTTTTCTGTATTAGTACTTGTAAAACTAATAGTTAATCCGAAGAAGATAAAAATGCATAGTATTAGTAATGTTTTAATCACAAAATCCAATTTAAAATTTAGTAAATAAGATTTTAAAAGGCTAAAAGAACTAATTTTTCCTTTATTTTTATAAGCGATAGGAATTGATATTTCTTCATTTCTATTAGAATTAATTTCAACTCTATCATCAATAAAATTAATACTAGTATCAGGCGTGATATCATTTAATGTATCGGAATGATCAACAATAATAACTAGATTGTTTTTAGATAATTGCAAAAGCTTTTTCTTTAAAATAAGTCTACTTTCTTTTTCTATAGAACTGAATGGTTCATCTAAAATGTAGATGAATTGTTTTGCTGATAAGCAAGATATTATTTCTGCTTTTTGTCTTTCACCACCACTTAATTCCAATATCTTTTTATTTTCCAATCCATCAAATTTAAAATCTTTAATTAATTCATCGGCCATCTTCAATTCTTCTTTAGATTTATTTAGAATTTTAAAATTTTCTTTTAATGAATATTCATAAATAAGAGATGATTTTTGACCGGCATATGAGCAAAAACTAAATACATATTCTCTTCTTTTTGAAGAAGGCATTTCATATATATCTTTATTAAACAAAAAAACTTTTCCTTTATCGGGTCTTCTTAAACCTAGCAAAATATCAATTAAAGTGCTTTTCCCACACCCGCTTTTTCCTTTAATAACACATAATCCTTTGCTAAGAGAAAAAGATAAATCCTTTAAAATTTGCCTATCATCGAATTTAACACATAAATCTATTATGTTATACGAGTAATCCATATTTTTATTATAAATATCTTCCTTTATTTTTGAACAGGTATCACATTCTAGCATAAATGTATCCTGAATTGATAAAATTATGCTAGTATATTATGAGCGTAGTTAAAAGGAGATTGTAATATGAAATTATCATTAAATAATATAAATAAATCTTTCTCAAGTTTAGAAATCTTAAGGAACTTATCATTCAATTTTGAGATTGGACATATATACATAATCAAAGGTAAAAATGGTGCTGGTAAAAGCACTCTTTTAAATATTTTAAGTGGAATTGATTCCAAATACAGTGGAGAATTATCCATCGATAATCAAGTTATCACATCAAAAAATATAATCTCTTATTCCGAAACTTATATCAGTTATCTAACACAAGATAGCATTGTATTTGATGATATATCTTGTTTGAATAATATCCTTCTTCCTTATAGCAGCAAAAATAAAGAAAAAGCAATTCTTTTATTAAAAGAATTTGAATTAGAAAATTGCATTGATGAGAATGCATCAAATTTATCTTATGGTGAGAGACAAAGATTAGCATTTGCGAGAAGCTTATATTCAATAAAGCCTATTATTTTATTGGATGAAATTACATCCAACCTTGATGATAAAAGTAGAAATTTAATCATCAAAAAATTGATTGAACTTTCAAAGAATCATATTGTTATCATGGTTGCCCATGATGAAATTCCTGAACTTACAACTGATAATTGTATCTTTGTAAATTTAAAGGACGGACAATTAATAGCAAATGAGCATTTATCAGATAGAGAAGAAGCAAATAATGAATCTATTTTATTGAAGAATAATCCTTCATTCTTTAATGAATTAATAAGTTCTATAAAACTAAATAAATTATCTTATGCAGTCTATTCAATATTTATCACCTTATTTACTTGCTTATCTTTTATTTTCGGCGGCTTTTATAACACTTACGGAGAAAATAATAAAATTAACATAACATTCCAAAATTATATTAATTCAGCTCCTGGATTATATGTAAAGAGAGATTCTGATATCGATTTAAATCAAATCGATTCAACTAGCATTTTTTCAGTAATCAACAGCAATTCTATATGGATCACAAACAAAACAGATCCAAATTCTAAAATTGTTGGAGTTCTAGCCATTCAATATGGCAAGAATTTTTCCGACTTTGGGATAAATCTAGTTAAAGGAAATTATCCGAAGAATAAAAACGAAATAATAGTTTCTAAAAATGCATATGATTCATATATATCATTTGTTAAAGAAAATGATAATTTGACAAATGATGAAGCTTCCAACCAATTCTTTAATTTGACAGATTTAGGTTATTCCATTGTCGGTGTATATGAGCCTGAGTTTTATGATAACTATGAATTGCATTATACAGCCACATTAAATACAGCTGCTCTTTCTTATAACTTTATGCTGAACAACGGTTTCACAATAACAGACAAAAGTACTAGATACGATATGATAATTAGGAATAATTATGATAATAGGCACAAAATTAAAGCAGATCAAATAATTGACCCCCTATTAAATTGGGATGGCTTTTCAAGCACTCGAGATTTCCCTGAATCTAGGATTGATTTAGATGCTAATGGTAAATATCCGTACTCTATAATCGATAAATACAATAGTTGGTTAATCTTAATGTACGGAACAATAGGGCTTACTGCCATATTTGCAATAATAATGATAATATCCTTTTATAATTCAAATAAAAGATTATTCATATTGCTTAGAGTCTCTGGAATGTCGAGAAAAAGACAAATAAAGAATAGCTTTATATGTTTCTCCTTATTATCAATAATAGATACAGTATTGGGAATAGGAATAGGAGAAGGATTAGGTCAGCTAATAGCATTGATATTAAAAAAACCATTCAATCCATGCATATCAATTTTCAATGCATACTATCTTATTCCAATAATATCTCCAATCATTTGCTTAATATCAATAATTATTTTTTACATTGTTTTAGCATATTTCTTAAGCCCTAAAGATTTATCGAAAAAGCTAAATGAAATAAAACGTAAATAAGCTTGTAGATTGAATTTGAAAATTATTTGCAATTTATGTTGACAACATTTTTAACACGCTGTATATTGAATATGAAAATGAATTTCAATTTAATATTAGAGGTGTTTAAAATATGAATAAGATAAAAATATATAGTTTTGTAATGCTAAATATAATTAGTTCTTCATTACTTTCTTCTTGCAACATGGAGCCATTCAATGGAATATCTACTACATTTGGGCCTATGTATGATTTCACAAAAAGAATAGTCAAAGATAAATTAGATGTAATAACTATAGTCGGTGAGAATGAGCCACATGGATTTGAGCCAAATGATCCTCAAATAGCCGCTAAAACTGAAAGAGCAAAGTTATTAGTAGCATATGGTCAAGGAATCGATGACTATGCAAAAAACATGACATCTAAGGATAAATATTTTTGCGCCACGACAAACGTTGAATTCTTTAATACAAAAGATTCCGATGGAGTCGAGACAAAGGTTAAAGATCCACACGCATGGTTATCGATTAAGGACTCTAAAATAATGTTGAAATCTATTGCAGACAAAATTGTTGAAATAGATCCAGACAACAAAAGCTACTATGAAGAAAACTTAAAAGAAGCTTTAGATGAATTTAACGCTCTAGATGATGAATATACAAATGCTCTAGTCAATGATAAAATCACCACTAACATCTTTGTAACTTCCCATGAAGCTTTCGCTTATCTAGCTAGAGATTATGGCCTAATCCAATATGGAATTGCCGACATAGCAGACAACGAACCTAATTCATCTCAAATATCAAAAATTGTCGATTATATAATGACAAATGATATTCATTATATTTGTCTAGAAGAATTAGATGAGCCTGGTCATGTAACTACAGTAATTAATGAAATCCATAAAATTAATTCGACATACAAAATAGATACTGTTCAATTAAATGCATTTGAAGGTGTATCTATAAATAATTGGTCTTCTACTGACAATTATATTTCGATAATGAAAAACAATCTGGATCAGTTGAAAAAAGCTTTAGGTTACAAGCTTTAAAGAGGAAATACATATGTTTGCTTATTCATTCATGCAAAGAGCTTTAATAGCTATAATTCTTCTCGGAATAATACTTCCTATCATCGGATTGAATATGACCACAAAAAGACTATCTATGATAGGCGACACCTTATCCCACACTTCCTTATGTGGTATAGCTCTAGGATTAGCTGCAGGTACAATGCCTACTGTTTGGGCGATAGGAGTGAGTATAGTCGCAGGAATCATAATAGAAATAGTTAGAAACCATTTCAAAAAATATTCCGAATTGACATTATCTATAGTGATGTCCACTGCTGTTGGAGTTGCAGGAATTCTAACTTCAAAATGGGCTAGTGGAAATAAAATAGAATCATATTTGTTTGGATCATTAATAACAGTCCAGTGGGATTCTATATGGATAATAATAGGTGTATCAATAATAACAATATTATTCAATTTGATCTTCTATAGAACTATTATGTATACATCATATAGCGAAAGCGAAGCTAGAATTTCTGGTGTGCCAGTAAAAGCTATGAATTTAATTAACACAATTCTCGTAGCGTGTGTAGTCGCTGTTGCATCTTCGATAATAGGATCTTTGCTCGTATCAAGTCTATTAGTAATTCCTGTTGCAAGTTCTTTGCAACTATGCAAAAGCTATAAATTTACTATGTTGAGTTCAATAATAATATCTTTGATATGCGGTGTTAGTGGATTATGTATTTCATATCCTTTAAGTATCAATACTGGTGGAACTATTGTATTGATGGCTACCGCCATACTCATACTATCAATAATTTATAAGTTTATATTAAAAAACCTCTTTAAAAGCAGAGCTTTAGAGAGGAGTAAGTCAGCTTAACAATTTATATTTGTTATATAGATTTGTTAAATTACATTCCTTGAGTTTTCAATCAATTCGTCGACGATTCCATCCCCCAATCCAATCAAAGGAACTATGAAATATTTTGCTCCCATAATTTTGGCTGCGGTCAAATAAATTTTTCCTGCCGGGACAATGACATCTGCACGATCGGGTTTTAGCTTATATTTTTGTCTTCTTTCATCGACAGTCATACCGGAGAGCTCGTTATATAAAGCCTTCAATTCATCAGTATGAAGAATGTTGACACCTTTCTTAGTCTCGTGTTCAGACATCTTCCAATAGCGGTTGATATTTCCACCGGTTCCGATAATGTTTAACTCACCATATTTATCATGATATTCATTGAGCAAATCCTTAAGCTTGCCCCATGTTTCGAATTTATCTTTCTTAGCTAATATTCTCAAAGTTCCTATAGCAAAGGATGTCGATTCGACAGGCTTTCCGTCCTTGATCAAAGAAATCTCAGTGGATCCTCCACCGACATCGACAGACAAATAAACACCTTCATCACAGTGGATATCGGATATTATAGAAGTGATTGTCTGAGCTTCTTTTTCTCCAGATACTATCTGCATATCAATTCCAGTTTCCTTACGAATTCTCCAAATGATATCTGATCCATTCTTGGCTTCACGCATAGCTGAAGTTGCATAAGCTCTATAGTCTATAACACCATATATATTCATCAAAGATCTAAAAGCTCTCATAGTATCTACCAATTGCTCTTCTTTCCTAAAGCTGATGGATCCAGTAGAGAAGACATCGGCACCAAGTCTTAAAGGAATTCTTATCTCTTGAATTCTAGCAGATACTATCTGGCCTTTCTGATTCTGATAAACGTCTTTTATAACAAGTCTACCCGCATTTGTTCCGACATCAATGCCAGCGTAATATCCATTTTTCATGAGCCTAAAGCCTTCCTTCATTATAGTAATTAGATTACAACAAAATCATCTATTTTTTTATACTTTTTTCAAGTAATTAGACATGAAAAGGAGATTATAAGAAATAAACCACATTTAAATATGTGGATTTATAAATTGTTTTTGCTTCGAAATATGAGATATTTTCGAAGCATTTCAAATCAATATAGAATACTAAATATCTGTATCAATCAAAAATAGGGATTTTTTATCCCTATTTTTAATTCTAGCAATCCTTACTTGTTCTTATAATGCTTATAAAGGATTTCTTGACTACGAATCTTTCCAGCCCCGTCAGTATATCTTATATTCTGACCTTTACCATCTACAACAAACGATTTCATATTATCGTTGAATCCACTATCAAATATAAATTGCAATTCTTTTTGGCAGTCTTTATCTAAGACTGGAGTTACAACTTCAATACGATTATATAAATTACGAGGCATCCAATCAGCCGAACCCATAAAGTAAAGAGGTTTACCACCATTTTGGAAAATAAATATTCTAGAGTGTTCCAAATATCTATCTATGATTGCATGAATATGTATATTCTCTGACAATCCTGGAATTCCAGTTATCATAGAACAGTTACCACGTATTAATAAATCTATCTTTACTCCTGCTCTACTAGCTTCATATAATTTTTCGACCATAGCTTTATCAGTGATATGGTTGATCTTGATTTGAATTCCAGAAGGCTTGCCTGCCAAGTGATTCTTTATTTCATTGTCTATCAAATCACTAAATTTCTTCTGCATTTTGTTAGGCGAAACTAATAATCTTTGGAATGTAGGCTGTTTATAAGGCTTAGCAATCATTTCAAATATCGAATTAATATCATTTACAATCTTCTTATCAGCAGTGAATAAGAGGCAATCAGTATATGTTCTGGCATTTCCTTCATGGAAGTTACCTGTCGATATGACTGCGATATCAGGTCCATCCTTGACTTTCACTGAAACAATCTTTCCATGGACCTTAAAGCCTTCAACACCAGTCAAAACTTCACATCCTGCATCTCTCAAAGTTTGTGAGATTGAAATATTTGACGATTCATCAAATCTAGCCATAAGCTCAACCATACAAGTGACTTTCTTGCCATTTCTAGCAGCTTGAGTCAAAGCTCTGACAACCTCAGAATTCTTGGCTGCTCTATAAATAGAAGTTTTAATAGATACTACTCTAGGAGAAACTGCACAAACTTGTAAGAATCTAATAAAGGCATCGAAAGATTCATAAGGAACATGAACCAATAAGTCTTTTGCTCTAATAGAATCTATCATATTCTTTCCTTGAGCGACTAAGTCTATTTCATGTGTTGGCCAAGGCTCGTTCTTTAATGAGGCATCGCCAAAGAATGGGAATTTCATCAAATCCTTATTATTGTGATAACGTCCTCCAACTGAAATCATATCTGAGTCATCAATATCCAAAGATCTAATCAATTTATTCTTCAAATCATCTGGAATTCCCGCCCCAAATATTGCACGAATAGGGATTCCCTTGACACGGGTCTTTACAGCTTGAGCAATGGATTGAAGAACACCTTCCTCTGGATCAGACTCAACTTCCATCTCAGCATCCTTAGAGAACTTAAATGCATACGCATCGAATGTATCATATCCCAAACCTTCAAATATATATGAAAGATGGTATCTTACAATATCGTCTAGATAAATTACATAATGATTATTTCCTATATCCGGAAGTTTAATAAATCTACCAGTAATTCCAACCGGGAGAGGAATCAATGCGTACCCTAACTTCTTGGCACCTTTCTTAGACATCTTAACAGCTAAGTAAATATGAGCGTCATTGACATCAGAAAGATTTGCTTTTTGAGAGATGATTATTGGATTTATATATCCAGCAACATTTTTAACATAATAATCATGAACGAAGTTTTGCTGAGATTTGTTCAAATGCTTCTCATCTATAAGATGAATTCCCTTCTTCTCCAATTCATCAAATATATGTGATTTAATAACATCGTATTCTTTTGAATACAAAGCAGTAAGACTAGTGATCTTCTTCAACGTATTCAAAGCTTCTTCTCTTTCATCTTTAAATTCTTTTCCTTTAGTTTCAGCTATTCTCTTAGCTGAAGCTACTCTAACTTTATAGAACTCATCTAAATTATTTGAATAAATTCCAAGAAAACTCAATCTTTCATATAAAGGAACATCTTCATTAGCTGCTTCTTTAAGTACTCTATTGTTGAAGTACATCCAAGATACATCTCTAACAACATAGTTGGAATCATTCAATTCGATGACATCATCAATCTTTTTACTCTTGTTACTAGCCATAATACTCTCTCCCAAAATAATCATTACTTATGTATATATTTTATTGTTTTTCAAAGATTAAAGATATAAGAAGATTGTAAATACTTATATTTTGGGTTTTATTTAATACAAATAATAAATACTTCTTTCAATTCAAAACTAACAAATTATATATCTATTACATTTCAATTCTATTTGATGCTACTGTATTTCATCCAAGTCATTAGTGTTCTTCCGTCCTTTATAGTTCCATCCATACATTTAATTTCAAATTCTTTAATTGGCATTCTAATGATATTAAGAAATTCATCTGGATCCCTTTTAATAGTTCCTAAATATAATCCTGTTGCTAAGAAAGGATATACGATTTCATTAGAATAAGCTGGTGCTGGATAAAATTCACCTAGACTAACCCATGATTCAGCTTTATAACCGGTCTCTTCTTCCAATTCTCTTTTAGCTGTATCTAATAAATCCTCAGCACCATCTCTTTTGCCTGCAGGTAAACCTACTATTCCTCTTTTAAAAGTATTTCTATATTGTTCCTCAACTATAACATTATTCTCATCATCTATAGCTAAAATGACTACTCCATTCTTTCTATCTACTATTTCTCTTATGGCTTCTTTATTGTTAGGCATCTTTACCTTTAACACATCTACATTAATCTTCTTTCCTTCATATATTCTATTTACATCTATTATTTTTTCTTTTAAATCCATAATATTCTCCTATGCTCTAATTATAAGAAATAGACTAAAGAATAAATATCATTTTTTATTATCTATCTTTAAGCTTTATTAATTATAGATGCTATTAATAAAACAAACTCATTTGTTATAAAATAAATTAAAAGAAGGAAACGGCTATGGAATTTCATTTAATAAACGCTGATATAACAACATTAAATGTAGATGCTATCGTAAATGCAGCAAATAATGATTTGCTTCCTGGAGGAGGTGTTTGTGGGGTTATATATTCTAAAGCTGGATATGATGAATTATATAAGTCTTGCTTAGAAATAGGACATTGTAATACTGGAGAATCAGTAATAACTCCTGGATTCAATCTACCTTCTAAATACATAATACATACAGTAGGACCTGTCTATAGAGATGGAAATCATAATGAATCTAAATTGCTAGAATCATGTTATTTAAATTCACTAGATTTAGCAAAACAAAATGATATTCATTCCATAGCTTTTCCTCTAATATCCTCAGGAATCTATGGGTATCCTAAAAAAGAGGCATATGAAATTGCTTATAAAGCTATTTCAAATTATTTAACAAAAGAGGATTACGATTTGAAAGTATATCTATGTATTCTAGATAATAGTTTCTTAATATCTATAGAAGAAAGAAGTAAATTGAAAGAATACATCTCTAGCAATTTAATTGGAGTTGGTCATCGTGATAGATGTTTCTTCTCAATTAAAGAAAGAAATCTAGCACCTCGTTTAGCAGCATTTCCAACTAACGAATCTTTCAAAAAAGAAATACAAGATAATTTAGAGAAATCTTTCTCAGATTATTTATTGAAACTTATAGATGAGAGAAATCTAAAAGATTCCGATGTCTATAAGAAAGCTGGAATAGATAGAAAGTTATTTTCTAAAATAAGACGAACAGATTATCAGCCTAGCAAAGACACAGCTTTAAAACTGTGTATAGCTTTAAATCTAAACATAGATGATACTAAAGACTTATTGGGTAAGGCTGGATATGCATTGAGTCAAAGTATAGAAAGGGATTTAATTATCCAATACTGTATCACTAATAAAATATTTGATTTGATGAAAATTAATAACTATTTATTCTCTTTTAATCAAAAAACTTTAGATTGATTATTTGTCGCTTTCAAAGCGACCTTTTTACATCGAATTATTTATATAGTATCAACGTAAAAAGGGGAAAAGAAATATGAATAATTCAACAGAGTTAGTAGTGATACTAGATAGATCAGGTTCGATGCAGAGATTAGCTGAAGATACTATCGGAGGATTTAATTCTTTGATTGAAAATCAAAGAAAGCTAGAAGGTAAATGCACAGTGACTACAGTCTTATTCGACAACAAAGTAGAAATTCTCTATCAAGGAAAAAATATAAAAGAAGTTCCGACATTAACTTCTAAAGAATACTTTGCTAGAGGGTCGACTGCTTTATTGGACGCTATAGGAATAACAATAAATGAAACTAACAGCAAAATTTCATCGATGAAAGAAGAAGAAAAGCCAAGCAAAGTTTTAGTTGCTATCACAACAGATGGATTAGAGAATTCATCCAATGAATATTCTTATTCTTCAATCAAATCCTTGATTGAAGAGAAGAAGAAGCTTGGTTGGGACTTCATATTCTTGGGAGCAAATATTGACGCTATTGGAGAAGCTAATAAATTTGGAATAGAAAGAGATATGGCAATGAACATCAAAGCCACTAAAGTCGGACAAAGACATGCTTTTGAATCCATCAATAGAGCGGCATACAACGCTAGATTCTCAAACGCCATTTCATCCGATTGGAAAGATACACAAGAAATCGATATACCAGAAGAAAAGAAAGAAGATGTTAGTTTAAAGGAAAGACCTATAGTTTTAAATCATATAAAAAGATTTAGAAGATAAATATAATCTCATCTAAAACAAATACATAGAACAAACTAAGCCTTTTATTTATATAATATCTATTGGTGAGGTGAAATATATGAAAATAGTATCTATCAATAGAGATATATGTATAGGCTGTGGAATGTGCACAGCAATTGCTGATGCAGTATTTGAGCTTTCCGATGACGGACTAGCTTCAGTCAAGATTCCTAATGGAGAATTGACAAATGCCGATGATGAAGACGTCGCTGAGCAAGCTAAAGACGCATGCCCTAGCGGAGCTATTGAAATAGAAGAGAAATAGATTGATCTATCATTTTAATTAATAAAAGCTTTAACACTTCTATTAAGCTTGTTATTTTGGCTTATATAAACGATCTATCTAATATAACAAGTTATTAAGACATCTTAATAAAAAATGCTGTATCGACTACCGATACGGCTTTTTTGTTTTATGAAAACTAAATTCCAATTCTAACGAGCATCAATAAAGCTTAATTACATTGATAGCTATATTACTTAGCATTCAATGCAGCTTTTTTCTTCTCTTCCATAACTTTCTGCAAGTCATTGTTCTTCTTACGAGTCATACAGTCAGCTCTCATTTGTTCAACCACTTTGAGAGGAACTTCTCTATAAGATCCTCTGGGCATATCTTTGAGTCCGATATTTCCAATAGAGATTCTCTTCAAACTATAAACTCTCTTTCCAAGATATTCCATCATTCTACGAATCTCACGGTTTCTACCTTCATGAATAGTTATTTCATAAGTACAGTTATAAATTGAGATTCCAGCTTCCCTTACTTGAGCAGGAGAAGTCATTCCATCTTCTAGAGGAATTCCATTTCTGAGTTGTTCAATTTCAGGTTTTGTAAGTCTCTTATTGATTTTGACTTCATACACTTTATCAGGACTTGATGAAGGATGCATGACCAAGTTTGCAAAATCACCATCGTTGGTCAAAAGAATAAGGCCTTCTGAATTGATGTCCAAACGTCCGATAGGGAAAACTCTTCCATACTGAGGAGGAACCAATTGAGTTACGAGCTTTCTATCTCTTGGATCAGAAGCAGTGCAAATAAATCCCAAAGGTTTATTGACTGCCAAATATACTTTTTGACCTACTCTAGCCAAAGGATATCCATCAACTTCAATATAGCAGTTAGGATCAAAAGAACTTCCTAATTTATCGACAACCTTATGATTTACTTTGACTTTACCTGCTGTTATATAATCCTCAGCTTTACGACGAGAGCAGAATCCTCTATCAGCTATAATTTTTTGAAGACGAACTAATCCATCAGCAGATACATCGTTGGATTCATCCTCTTCATGCTTTATTTCTTCCTCAGGTTGTTCTAACTGAACTTCTTTGTTTTCTTCTTCAACTTCGGCTTCTTTTTCGATTTCTTCGTCTATCATATCTTTTACCTCACTTTTTTCATTACAAGTCGATTTATTACCCATAGACCTAACTGCTGAGCAAACAGAGTTGCTTTACTATTTGCTGCTTCATCCGACAACTGCTTAGGCGAATGTGCATCGATTCCTATGATGCACTTTGCCCCCATCTCACTAGCTATTGAGAAGAATGATGTAGTCGGATAAGACCATCTATATTCTTCTCCAATTTTCTTCTTTCCTGATCTTATCCCACCGACATTAATTTCGAGAGGAACATCACATTCCATAGCTGTTTCGATTATCTCGGTAGAGATTTTACGACAATCGGAGTCAAAGGTCTCCACTTCACTCAAAAAAAGATCAGGATGAACAAAACAAGAGTATAAACCAGAACGCAAGGCTTTGCAGGCAACTTCTTTATAAATATACAAAGTATTTGCTGTAGTTCCTTTTCCAAAGTGAGCATAGACTTGTCTCAATGAATTCATAGCTCCGTGATTTCCCAACAGTAAGTAATCCAATGTTCCGGTTTGAAGAAGCACTTTTAAGTAAGGCATATAATAATCAAAAGCTTCGGCTTCATATCCCAGATATATTTTGATTCTACCTTCATATTTCTTAGCTAGAGATCTAATCGAATCAAAATACCCTTGAGCTTGATTATAGGTGCCTCTAATTCCAGGCTCATTGAATCCAGGATACATGACATGATCAGAGAATCCTAATTCAGACAATCCCATGCCCAATGCTTCTTTCACATAATCTTCATCGATGCCATCAGCATGACCGCATCTATAAGTATGTGTATGATAATTTCCAGTCATGCCAAAGCCTCCATTTAATATTATATCTTTAATAAGTCACCTTATAAAGAACAAGTCCTTTACCAGGGACTTTCAACCTAGGTGCACCCGTAACACCTATTCCAGAGAGTTTGTCTTTGATAGATTCCAATGAAGATCTACCAGTCGCCACCTCAACAGCTGCTCCGACCATAAATCTAACCTGATATCTATGAAAACAAGGACCTTTTATATAAGTGAATAAAATTCCATCTTTTTGTATAACTTCTATAGATTCTATTGCACTTATATAAGTCTCATTTTCATCCTTTCTATCATCTTTAGAAGAAAACAATTTAAAGTCATGAATTCCAAGAAATATATTTAATGTCTCTTTATATTTTTCTATATCTATTTCTTTGTTTGGGTGATATAAATGAGATTGAAGAACCGGCTCTCCTTCCAAATCAATCAAATAAATATATGTTTTCGAATGAGCTGAGAATCTAGGGCTAAAAGAATCATTTCTCTCTTCTATTGATTTTACTTTTAATATTCCATTAAAAGGCAAGGATAAAACTGAAGGCAGTTTATTCATTTTTATCCTATCATCACAAGGAGTAAAAGCACAGACGAAATCCATTGCTGAAACATCGCTATCCAATCTAGAGCAGCACTCCAAATCTATAGGCCTATCATAAATTCTAGATAGAACTTTTTCTAATTCACCTTGGACAGTCTTACATCCTTTTTGCTTTTGTGTTCCTTTAAAGCAAAGACCATCAAACCCAATATGCATTACATATTTCATAGAAAACTAGCAATAGATTTTAAATATATCGATAACAGATCCATCGACTTGGAAATAAACAAAGAATAGAGAAGATGCTAATGCAACACATCCGAATATCAGCCATAGAGCATCGACAAATCTGAAAGGATATTGACGATAACGAGTTCTTTTCCCTAATGGATCATATCCTCTAGCCTCGAGTGCATAGGCCAACTCCGATGCATGATGAAAAGAAGTTGTTATTAAAGGAATTAATAGTGAAACAATAGCTTTTATTCTATCTTTAGCTTTACCATTTGAATAATCCAAGCCCCTGGCTGCTTGAGCTTTAAATATAGTTTTAGCTTCATTAGCTAATACTGGGATAAATCTCAGTGCCAAAGACATAGTCATAGAAAAAGCAGCAGTAGGAACATGAAGCCAGCGAAGTGGAGTTAAGTACCATTCCAAGGCAAAAGTCATATCCATAGGTTTAGTAGTGGAAGCAAACATCAACGATAGAATAACCATTAGGAAGATTCTAGCTATGATATATCCGATAAATAAAAATGTCGCAGAAGTTATCTCTTTCTTACCTATCTTAAATAGCTCTGGGCTATGACTAGCCCAAGCAGGTGCTTTCCAAAAGAAGAAATTCAATATGATGACAACAAACAATAAAACCCAAAGAAATGACATAGATTTCATCAGGCTGCCAAATGAAATTCTACTTATCAATAATCCAATCATCAATAGAACAAATATTCCGCCCAATACAACTAAAGACATTGCGTATGGATATACGACATCCACTCTATTTCCATAAGGCAGGAAAATTGCAACCATAAAAACAACAAGCAAGAATAGCTTTACTCTTGTATCCATTCTATGAATAGGTGTGTTGAATGGGACATACTGTCCAAAAGATCCAAATCCGTTCATACCCTACACCTCTTTATCTCTTCAGCCAAAGATTTTGAATCTTTAACTTTTTCTAAGTCTATATCTAACCCACCTTCTTTAAGCTTCAAAGCATATTCAAACGCTTTAGGTGGAACCAAAGAAGCTTTGTCCATAACTTCCTGATCTTGGAAGACTTCATAAGGCTTTTTATAAGCGATGAGTTTTCCATCGCTTATTACCGCCATACGATGTGCATTCTTCAACGCAAATTCCATATCATGAGTAATGAACACAATGGTCATACCTTCAGCATTTTTAGCCATGATACTATCCATTATTTCTTTTGCACCTTCAGGATCCAAGCCAACTGTAGGCTCATCCAATATTAAAATCTCCGGGTTAAAAGCCAAAATGCCCGCTATTGCTACTCTTCTCTTCTCACCGCCAGATAATTCAAATGGCGATCTAGAAAAATAAGAAGTTGGAATTCCAACTGAAAGCAATGCATTTTGAGCATTTGTTTGAGCTGTTCCTTTATCCATTCCAAAATTTTCAGGTCCGACCATAACATCTTTTAATACACTAGTCTCAAACAACTGCATCTCAGAGAATTGAAACATGAGTCCAATCATCTTTCTTAAACTCTTCCAATCCTTCAATTTCTTAGGCTTTTTATACTTTATCTTTCCATTCTTCTTAACCACAGGAGTTTGATCTACAACTATTCCATTGGGATAAGTTATAACACCTGTTGTCGGAGTTAAAAGAGCGTCGATGTTTTGAACGAGAGTCGACTTGCCAGACCCTGTCTTTCCGACCAAAGCAATGATTTCACCTTGTTCGATATCCATCGAAACATCGATGAGAGCTTCTTTCTCATTAGATGTCTTCCTATCATAAAAATAACAAAGATTCTTTACTTGGAGTGCTGACATAATTGCCTCCCTAATTCTTCAGGGTTGTCAAACTTAGAAGTCTCAATTCCTAATTCTGATAAATCATTTCTAAGCTGATAATCAAAGGGAAGAGTAAGACCTAATTCTTCGACAAGTTTAGGATTAGAGAATAATTCATTAGGTGAACCGGTAAATCCAAGTTTCTCGTGATCCAAAGCTATTACATAATCCGCTTTCTCAATCTCAGCCGTTTCATGTGTCACTGATAAAATCGTTAAGTTAGGAAACTTCTTTTTTAAATCCTTGAGCATACTTATCATCTCAATCTTGCTCAAAGGATCGAGCATCGAAGTAGATTCGTCCAAAAGCAATATAGATGGATTTCTAACTAAAATCGAAGCTAATGCGACACGTTGCATTTGACCACCAGATAATTTTGTAGGCTCTCTTTTAAGCAAATCAGTCAAATTTAACTTTTCTGCTATAGTCTTCACTTCTTCCAGCATCTCTTTATAAGATACTCTATTGTTTTCCAATCCAAAAGCGATATCTTCTTCAACCGTAGCACCTACAAATTGAGAATCTGGATTTTGGAATACTATTCCAACTTGATTTCCTATCAATTCATCAACGTTATCGTCAGTAACTTGTGTTCCGTTAATAAACAAAAGACCAGATGTAGGAATAACTAATCCTGCAATAATTTTAAGGAGAGTTGATTTCCCAGTTCCATTTCTTCCTACAATACAACAATACGAATTCTTAGGAATGGATATAGATAAAGAATCCAAAACCATTCCCTCTTCTTTTGTATAGAAGAAAGACAACTTCTTTGTTCCTATAGCTTCGTTTTCTTCTCTCTTATCCATTTGAGACCTCGTTATCATATTTTCCACTGTTAATATCTTCTATCTCTTCTTTACTCAACTTCTCACCTCTAGCTTTTGCTTGGATCTTATGAGCTTTTAGTATAGCAAGTCTCTTCTTTTTAAGGGTGTTTTGTTCATCAGTTCCATAAGAAAGTCCTTTTCTTATTCTGGTTTCATGAACAATTATATAAATCCAATAGCCACCATACACTAGAAATGATACAACACCGACACCAATTAGGACACCACGAAGTAAATTTTCATCCTTACTAGTTAAAACTCCCCAGAGCATGCTTATGAGCAAAGCTAAAATCAAAAGGACAATTAAAGATTTCAAGAAATACTTCCAATAAGGTGTTGGCTGTACTGGCTTTCCTTCGTCTCTATAACTCATATTTCACATCTCCAAAATCTATTTGCGGAACTCTTCCTTGATATTGAGAAATTTCAACACCAGCCATTTCAAGTATCTTTCTAGAAGCTATCGAATAAGTTTTATCGTGATACTTATCATCTAAAAAAATAACTTTCTTAATTCCAGCTTGAATAACCGCTTTAGCACATTCGTTGCAAGGAAACAAAGTTACATATAAGGTCGATCCTTTGAGTCTTCTTTCAGTGTTCAAGATAGCATTTAATTCAGCATGACAGACATATGGATACTTTGTATCTAATTCACTTGCACCTTCTCTAGCCCAAGGTATTTTAGAGTCATCGATACCGATAGGCATTCCGTTGTATCCCAAAGATAAAACTTTATGTTCGTCAGAAACAATTGCTGCTCCAACTTTGGTAGAAGTATCTTTGGATCTAAGAGAAGACAAAATTGCGATGGACATAAAATATTCATCCCAATTTATATGATTTGTTCTTATATCTTCCTTATCTTTAACTATTACTTTAGGTAAATTGCTCATAATAAACACCTCTCTACAAACAAGAATAATTATATATAAAAAGAGCAAAATACTATTAGGTTATGAGGATTTTATAAATTTCCTCTTGCAAAATCAAAGTAATGTGTTTATAGTTATTAAGCACTTGGGTCTTTAGCTCAGCTGGGAGAGCATCCGCTTGACGTGCGGAAGGTCATAGGTTCGAACCCTATAGGACCCACCATTAAGAAAAAATCAACGACACGAAAGTGTCGCTTTTTTTGTAGATATACAAGCTCTATGCAAATTTAATACACTTCTAAAACACTTGCCGATAAAAAAGCACGTTCTTTTGGATAATCGTGTCTTGAAAACCATTTCTAATAACTATATTAATAAAAAACACTATTCACTTTTATTAATAATTTGCTAAAATAATGTGCTGTCCATATAAAGACAGATGGAGAAATACCCAAGCGGTTCAAGGGAACGGTCTTGAAAACCGTCAGGGGGAGCAATCCCCGCTAGAGTTCGAATCTCTATTTCTCCGCCATCTGATTTGTATCCGAACCCTGTATATTCACCATTACGGGTTCGGTGTTACCATCAAGCTTGATCAGTGGAACAAAATCCCTGATGAATTGAAAGGTAAATAAAAGAATCACCCCAGTCAAATGGGGTGATTTTTGTTGTCTAATAAAGATTAATAGTATAAAATATTTTAAATTAATAGGAGAGTAACACAAATGTAAGCGTTAAAGATATCCTCCTTTAAAATTCGAACCTCTGAACTGATAATCTA
>OBDK01000001.1_pt1 | contig 86216 bp, 107 predicted proteins | sample 1518101 | NCBI WGS metagenome assembly OBDK01 (sample SAMN01760936, study PRJEB22395) | human gut metagenome | reverse complement strand
CGGAGAATTTTTATAAATGGGCTCAAACTTCTAAGGAGTCAGTCAGTCAATTTGGTTTTTGGGGAGGAGAAATAGATTATAATACCTATTATCCTGACTTGAAGCCAGAAGAACTTACTCCTAAAGATGAGGAGTTTATTGAACCAATGTTCAGATTATTATCTGCAACTATTGTGTCTAAGAACTGGAATCCTACCGATTTTAGTCAAAATGGAGTATTAAAAGCTTCTATGAGAATGCTCTTAGGACAAACAGTAAACTGTGACCATGAGACTAATATTGGTAATGCTATTGGAGCTGTATCACAAGTTATCTGGCAAGATGAATACAAGGATGGTTCTTTTGTTATTCCTGCAGGTATTAATGGTATATTAAAGATTGATGGTAAAGCAAATCCGAGAATTGCTAGAGGCATTCTTATGGATCCTCCATCTATCCATTCTAACTCAGTAACAGTACAGTTTAAGTGGGATAAGTCTCACCCAAATATGGAAGATAACGAATTCTACCAGAAACTGGGTACCTATGATTCTAAGGGAGTTATGGTACGAAGAATCGTTACTGAAGTAGTAAGATACTTAGAAACTTCTTTGGTATCTCATGGAGCTGATGCTTTTGCTCAGAAGATTGGGGATGATGGTAAAATCATTAATCCCAATTTTGCCAAGAGAACTTGGGCTTCATACGAAGAATATAGAGATGATAAGTCTAAACAGTATTTCTTCTATGATACGAAAACTGATCTAGCTTTGTTCAGTGAAAATAACGATACTTCCCAATCTTATGATGATAACCAAGGAAATCAAAATCCTAATAATAAAGATATGAATGAACTACAAAAATTTTTAGAAAGAATCTTTGGTAAAGATTGCCTTACTCTTGCCGAAGGTACAGAGATGAACGAGGAAACTGCATTTGCAGCCATTCAGGAATTGGTTAATTCTCGTAACACTCTTCAGACTACTGTGAATAACTTAACTACAGAAAAAACTTCTCTTACAGAACAGGTTACTAATCTGAATGCAGAAGTTGCAAATCTGAAAGAAATGGCTCAGGTAGGTAAAAACCACATTGCATCTCTCCGTGAAAATGCTGTTGCAACCTATAAAAAACTTATGGGTGACAAAGCTGATGAAACTATCGTTACAATGTTGAATGCCGAAACTACCGGCATGGTAACTTTGATCTCTCTTACTAAAGATTACCAAGCTCGATTGGAAGAAAAATTCCCAATGACCTGTGCTAAATGCGGTTCTCATGATGTAAGCCGTGCTTCTTCTGCAGCTGAGCCAGAAGATAAATCTGATAACAAAGCTACTGCTCAGAATTCCGAAAAGAGTACTGAAGAGATTCTGAAAGGTATCTATTCAAACAAATTAAAATAATCTCTAAAATAAGAAGAATATGAATACACATCCTACTACTAAGCTGGTAAATCAGGATCAACCGATGACTCTGTTTGGTGAAAAAACTCCCAGAGCGGTGATCTATAAGAGCGAATCTCACAAGTTGCATCAGGCTTTCTGTGTAAAAGAAAACAAAGTTATTCATCAGGGTATGCCGGTAGCTTTGGATACCGATGGTAATATCGAACCTTATATCCCGGGTGGAGATGGCAGCCAGGTTTATCTGGGTATAGCTGTAACTGACAACATTAACCCTGCTTATCAGGCTCAAAGAAATTTCCCCGTAGAAGTAACTGTAGCTGTAGAAGCTTTCATGGTTGTAAACTGGGTAGCTAAAGAGGCTATGGAATGTGGTTATGTAAAACCCACAGATACCCTGTTGATTGACCGTTTCATCACTGCTGAAACTTCAGCCGATGAAACAAAATTCATTAGCATCGTACCGGCTGATGAAGCTAATGATATTATTCAAGTATTGGTACGCTAATCATTAACTGAACATTAAAAGAACAATGAATACAGAATTTGCACAATTGAAAATGGAAGACCTTAGAAAGGAACTTCCAGAAATGGTAAGAAGTTTGGAAGCATACCGTCAGGGTTCCAACAACACATTGCCTATTGAAGTTACTCTGGAAGAACTGGTACAGGGTAAATATGGTGTATCACAGGATGCCTTCTTTGAAAAGTTGGGCATTAATCCGAAGATTGATACAATGCAGAACATCTTCACTATGCCGCAACAGAATATCCGTTGGATTGTACCGGAAATCATCCGTGCTGCTATTACAACTGGTATGCGTCAGGCACCTTTCTACCCGAACATCATTGCTTCAGACCAATCAATTAATGGTTTGCAGGTAACTATGCCGATGGTAAATATGTCGGATGCTGCTCCCGCTAAGGTAAATGAAGCAGAAACAATTCCTTTGGGAGATGTAAGCTTCGGACAGAAATCAGTTTCTCTGTTCAAAATCGGTAAAGGATTTAAACTTACTGATGAAGTTAAAAACTACGTTTCAATCGATGTATTGGGAATCTATCTCCGTGACTTTGGTATTCAGTTGGGTTATGCTATGGATACTTTGGCAATGGATGTTTTGATGAACGGTAACAAAGCTGATGGTTCTGAATCTGCTCCGGTTATTGGTGTATATGAAACAACCAACGGTATTACTTATAAAGACTTGTTGCATATCTGGGTTCGTGCTGCTCGTATGGGCCGTAACTTTACTACTATGATTGGTGGTGAAGACCAGGCTATCGAAATGTTGAACTTGCCTGAATTTAAAGAACGTCACTCAGGAACTACAGAAGCTACACTGAATATCAAGTCTCCGGTTCCCAACAAGGCTGACTTCTATATTCACCCGGGAACTCCCGATCAGCAGTTGTTGATGGTAGATACCAGTGCTGCCTTGATTAAGCTTACTGCTAAACAGTTGATGCTTGAATCAGAAAGAATCGTATCCAATCAGACTGAAGCTGTATATGCTTCTCTGACTACAGGTTTCTCTAAGATGTACCAGGATGCTGTTCTTCTGTTGGCAGCTAACAAGAAATTCTCTGAAGCTGGATTCCCGAGCTTCATGAACATTGACCCATACCTATTGGTTAACTTAGAATAATATCCGGGATTTCTTCATTGTATTTTTGTCTAATTTCTCCCCGAACAGTTTCAATCCATTCTGTTCGGGGTTTTATATTATAACCTAAAAAAAATAAAAGATTATGGCTACTACTTACATTGTAACAGTTGGAACTAATGCCTACAGTTTTAACGACCAGGTAACAGGTATTTCAATTGCAAAAGGCGAAGAGAGAGAACTTACTGCCCGTCAGTACAGAACAAAACGTATTCAGAAAGCTTTAGTTTCTGGCCACTTGGTTTTAGTTCCGGATAAGAACAAAACTGCCAAGTATACTGCTGAGGATATCGAAAAGCTTGACAAGAAGTTAGCTGCTCAGTTTGCAAAGGGTATGGAAATCAGTAAGATTGCCAAAGCTTATTCACTTGAAGAAGCTAAGCTGATTGCTAAGAAACATGAAATCGAAGCTGATCCGAAAGATACCGTAAAAGATATCCTTGAAGTTTTACTTGAAGATTTCGAAGAAAACAAAGAATAAACAAATCCGAATATAAATGAAAAAGAATCTAGACTTCACATATGTAACATCAGGTCTGGAAGTTTCATTTAGAGTATTAACCAAAGTCCCGGCCAAATCCATTTTTGACTGGGACTTTGGCGATGATAAGGGAGAGGTTTTCAATGGTGGAAGACATCAATCTTACTCTTATGAGAAGTCTGGATTTTATGATGTAACACTACATGTCACTAATTCTGATGGATTAGATTTGACTTGTACTCGAACCGTAGTTGTATGTAATTATGGGCATACTACTCTTCAGGATACCATCTACAATTTAATAGATAGGTATATTCCCAAAGAATTGCATGAGAGTATGACCATAGAAGATAAAACTGCATACATAACTAAATGGCAATTATATATCTTCCCACTAGTAAATCATGTTATACCACCAGATAAATATAATGATGAATTATGGTATGAGGGACTAGAAAACCAATTAATTATGGAATTGGCAGTATGGGATTATCTCAATATACAAATACAAAATATACTGTTGGTTGCAGGAAATAGTTTTAGAGAAATTATCTCCACTGAATCTCATGGACCAGACCAAGATGGTGATTCACCTGGAGAACATGCTAGAGGAGATAGGATAAAACAAATTACTACGGGTCCTACTGAGGTACAGTATTATGATAAGATATCCGAAAGTATATCTAGCTTATGGAGTACTTATTCAAAGATGATTCAACCTGGAGGGTATATGGATGAACTAAGAAAGAATCTATGTATGCTGGCATCTAGGTTAGAGATATACTTACCATTCTGTGATCAAATTGAACGGTTAGTAGTACCAAAAGTAGTAAATCATCGAAAACCAACTCCTTTGGGAGGACCTAATCCAACAGCCCCTCTCAATAAAGCAAGTAAACCTTCGTTAACCATAATAGATAAGAAATCATGACAAAAGAACCTTGGAGAATGGTTAAGAACCATTCTTGGAATAGGTATAAAAAGATTATCACTGATTTCTTAGACTGGGATGCTGGAAGACAAACAATTACTTGGGCTAAACATGTTAATCAATATCTAAATCATGCTGAGGATGATAGCCCAAGATATTATAATATTCCCATAGAAGCTTTATGCTACTACAATGCTTTTAGGAACTGGCCAATAAATAAAGCCACAGTTTCTGGAGAATTAGATGATGAGAACCTTTCTATACTTATTTCAAAGAATTACATAGAACAAATCGGATATCTCAATCAGGAAGGTTATTGGAACTTTAACTGGTCCGAGGATAGATTTGTTATCAATGGGATAGTATATAAGCCTTCTGGAGATACTCAAGTATCTCAGGCTAAAGATGAAGCTTTGGTATTCTTGGTAATCCTCAAAAGGGATAGAGATACTAAGATCAAATTCGTAGAACAAAATCCATAAAGATATGAAAATGTTAATGTTACGTTTCACCAAGCTTAACAATGTAGAAGGCGATTGGTGGGACAGTAATCTTATAATCTTGAATGGACCTTCTGGAGTTCACATAGAAATGCCTGGTACTGGTAATTCGGCTACTACCATGCAATCTATGACTGGTATGAAGTTCGTATCAAATTACCAAGATTACTTTGGAGAGGTATGGGATAAAGATATACCTCATATAGGCTTTGGCCAAGTTATTAAGTTCAGAGTTAGGAAATTACCTGATTATGCCGTAGTAGTTGGGGATATAGAGGATGGAGGAGATGTTGACCCAGATAATCCAGATGATATCCCAAATGCTTTTGCTGGTAAAGAAAAAGAATACTTCCGTGGTAATAACTCAGAACTGTTATTGGGAAAGAATAAAGTAACACCTTAAAATATATACATATGTACGTTAGTAAATACTACACTTGCGAAGAGATTGACCAACGGCTATTACAGGGTTATTATGATGACTCTTTGGCTCATGGTTTTGTTGGAACTCTTAAAGAGTTCTGGGCATTCTTCTTATCAATTGCAAACAAGGTAGATAAGAAAGAAGGTTGGGATTTGTCAGAAAATAACTTCTCTGATGAATTGCTAGAAAAACTGAATGGAATTGAGGAACATGCTAACTACGTTACTAAAGTTTCTCAACTAGAAAACGATTTGAAATATCAGACTCAAGAACAAGTTGAGAAATATATACATGACTTAGTAGATGGTGCTGATGATGCTTTGGATACATTAAAGGAATTGGCTGAAGCATTAAACAATGACCCAAACTTTGCTACCAATATCACTAACCGATTAACTGAATTACGTACTCAATTAGAAGCTGAGGTAACTAGAGCTAAGAACCGTGAAAACGAATTAGCTTCTCAGATTAAGATTGTGAACGATAACTTGGTTAACTCGGTTAATACGTTGAATGCAACTATCATTAAAGTAGTACAAGATATTACTAGGATGATAGAAGCAATCAATGCTCGTATTCAAAAGGTAGAAGACCGGGTTGGTGATTTGGAAGTAGAAACTGACAATAACTTAACTGAAGCTAAAGAATATGCTAAGGAATTGGTAGATAAGGAAGCTGCTGAACGTAGAGCTGCTGATGAGAAACTGACCGAGGCTGTTCATAAGGTACAGTTAGACCATACTAGGGATATTGCCGACTTAAATAATAAGATTCTAACCGAGGCTTCAGAAAGAGCAAATGCAGATGTAGCATTAGAATCTAAACTGAACACCGAAATCAGTGATCGTAAAACTGCAGACCAAGAACTTGAATCCAAGATTAATGCTGAAGCTGCAGCTCGTACTGCTCAGGATGAAGTATTACACCAACAGATTGTAAAGGAAACTTCTGACCGTCAGAATGCAGATAATGGTTTACAGCAGAACATTACTCAAGAAGCTCAGAACCGTCAGAATGCAGATACTGTACTTCAGAACAATATTGATAACGAGAAAGAAACTCGAATTGCTCAAGATGAAATCCTTGACCATAAGATTGAGGATTTGAAAACTCAGGCCGGTACAGATAAAACCGAATTGCTTGAAAAACTAGAGCAAGAAAAACAAGAACGTATTGCTGCCGATAAAGACTTAGATAATCGTAAGGTAGATAAAAGAGAAGGCTATTCTCTTACTAAAAACGACTTTACCGATATTCTCAAGGCTAAATTGGATGGCATTGAAGAACATGCTAATTATATCACAAAAGTATCTCAGCTTATCAATGATGCTGGTTATCAAACTGAAGCAGATCTTCAGGCAGCTATTGAAAAGATTATTGGGGAAGCTCCAGAGGTTCTTGATACTTTGAAGGAGATTGCAGATGCTTTGGGTAATGACCCAAACTTTGCAACTACAATTACCAAGAAATTGGCAGCTATTACCGAACAGTTGAATCAAGAAATTACTAATCGTACAGAAGCTGATGCCCAGGTACAGGCTAATGTAGATAAGGAAGTTTCTGACCGTAAGGAAGCTGATACTGCTCTTGAGGCTAAGTTGAAAGAATACGTTGATAACGAAGTAGATAAAATTACTGGTAACACTGACGGTATTCAAGCTAGTCTGAATAAGGAAATCCAAGACAGAAAAGATGCCGATGCTGCATTACAAGCTGCTATCACTAAGGAAGAAACGGATCGTAAGGCTGCTGATGCTGCATTAGATACTCGAGTAACTGCTAATGCTACCAAGATACAAGAATTGGCTTTATCTATTCAGGATGCAGTAAATACCGTTAAAAATGAACTTCAGGCTAAGATAGATGCTTTGCAAACAGAAGTAAATGCTAACAAGGCAAATATCCAACGTAATACTGACCGATTAAACGACCAGATTACTAAGGAAGCTGAAGATTATGCTGAATTAAAAGGTATGGTTAATGCAGAAGCTGAAGCAAGAGCCAATGCTGATACTAATCTTAAGTCTCAGGTAGATAAGGTAAATATCGACTTGAACACTGAGGTTTCAAAGAGAGAAGCTGGTGATACTGTTTTACAGCAGAATATCGATAAGGAGATCTCTGATAGAACTTCAGCAGATACTTTATTAGATAATAAGTTCACTGGCTTGATAAATACTGAATCTACTGCCCGGGCAAATGAAGATGAGAAAATCAATGCTCGAATCGACCAGGAGATTAAAGATCGTAAGGCAGGTGATGATGCTTTAAGCACCAGAATAGATAGCCTCAATAGTGGAGTAACTGGTTCTTTAGATGAGCTCAGGGAGAAAGTAACTAATAACACTACTGCTATTCAAACCGAAGTAGAAAGAGCTAAGGCTGCTGAACAAGCTCTTAAGGATTCTCTGACTACAGCTATGGAAAATCACAAAGATGATTTGGTAGCTATATCTAAAGATATCAATGATGAGGCTCAAAGTAGACTACAAGAAGATACCAAGCTTCAGAATAATATTGATACCGAAACCCTTAATCGTACTCAGGCAGACACTCTGTTAGAGAATAAGATTACTCAGGAAGTATCAGATAGAGTTCAGGCTGTTGAAAACTTGAATGACCGAAAGGTTGATAAAGTAGATGGCAAAGAGCTTTCTTCAAATGACTTTACCGACTTATTAAAAGCTAAGTTAGATAATATCCAGGAATTTGCTAACTACATTACTAAGGTATCTCAGTTGGAAAACGATTCTAACTATCAGAATGCCGAACAAGTAGAAGCTGCAATCCAAAAGGTTATTGGTTCTGCTCCTGGAGTATTAGATACACTAGAAGAGATTGCAAAAGCATTAGGAGATGATCCTAACTTTGCAACTACAATTACTAATAAGCTGACTGAACTTAAAGGTATTATAGATAAGGAAATCTCCGATAGAACTGCAGCCGATGAACAAGTTACTCAGAAGTTTACTGAATTAAGTACTACACTTAATGCTACAGTAAGTGAACTGAGAACTTTCGTAACAGAAACTCGTTCTGAATTATTAACAAAGGCTCAGGCTCAGGATGAATTAATTGCTAAGAATACTGCTAATATTCAACGTAACCTAGAATTAATTCAGGGATTACAAAGTAATCAGAATACTGGTTATCTTGAAATCAAGGAACTATTGAATACGGAAATTGAGGCTAGAAAGGCTGAGGATATTCGTATTGAAGCTAAAGTAGACAAGAATACTCAGGACCTTACTACAGAACGTAATGAGCGTATTGCTGCCGATAAAGTTCTCCAGGATAATATTGATGCTGAAGAAGCTGCAAGAATTGCTGCTGATAATGCTCTGGGTAAACGTATCGATAAAGAAATCGAGGATAGAAAAGCAGCTGATACCGCTCTTGAGAATAAATTTAATGGTATCACTAATGGTTTAGATGAACGTCTTCAGAAAGAAGAAGCAACTTCAAATGCTTTACCCTTAATTATGGTTACGGAAATTGATCCGAACTTGGTTATCAACGGTACTTCTGCTGAAGTAAACTTTAAGAGTTCTGTAAAAGAAGAGGGCAATCTCTATGGAGAACCTATGCCTCGTAAGTTTGCTATACCTTCTGCTACAGATGCTAAAGCCGGTCTTCAGTCAGCAGCTGATAAGAAGAGATGGAATTCTATGCCTAATGATTATATCACGGGAGCTAGTTATACACCTAAGGCTAGTGTGGTTACTACTAACATAAGTAGAAGTACATATAACTCCGATGAAGGTATACAGAAATCTAATGATTTCACTGTAGATATCCCCGCTTCTACTGCTGAGAAAGCAGGTGTACAAACTGCAGCAGATAAGAAACTGTTTGATAGTACTCCTTTAGATATATTATCTGGAATACGACCTTTAAAGGATTCAGACCCAGAAGTTTTTAGATTCCAGGTAGATAGTCACTCTAGATGGGATTCTGAATCATCTTCTGCTAAGGATATTTACGAAAAAGAACAATTTAATCTGGAAGTTACTTCTGCTACTAAAACTACTGCAGGAGCTATGTCTGCTGCTGATAAGGTTAAGTTGGATGAAACTTTACCCCAGCAGATTGCTAAGGAAATCCAAGACAGAAAAGATGCCATTGAAGCCTTGAAGAATTCTTCCGAAGCTTCTCTTGCTCAAGAAATCGCAGATAGAAAAGCGGCAGACCAGGTATTGGACACCAAATTTACTCAGGCTATCAAAGAAGAGGCAGATGCTCGTGCTGAATACGACCAGGTTCAGATGCAAAAGATTCAGGAAGAAGCAGCAGCCAGAGCTGCTGCAGATACTGCTCTTGAGAATAAGTTACAAACTAATATCAATAACTTAGAAAAGAAGCATGATGATTTCGTAGCAACTAAGGGTAAGGCTAATGGATTTGCATCTTTGGATGGTAATGGATTAGTACCCTCTAGTCAATTGCCTTCTTATGTTGATGATGTTATCGAAGTTTATGCTACTTATGATGTCAGTGAAACTGGAAAGCTGAGCAATATTAAATTATATTCTGACCCAGATCATGCTAATCCTATTACTGGAGAATCAGGTAAGATATATTTGAATATTACCCGGGATGAACCCTCTTATCAATTCCGTTGGTCAGGTACTCAGTTTGTAGATAGTAATACTTCTTCACTGATACTTGGAGAAGTTACTGGTACTGCTTATGATGGAGGTAAGGGTAAATATTTATCTGATTGGAGAAAAGCTTTGGGAGATAACTTGGGATCCTATTCTCATATCAAGGATAATGGAGCTTGGACTAGAAATGCCAACGAGGTTAGATTAAACTTTGATTGTTCAAACTTCAATGACCCTGTAAGTATAAATTCTTATAACGAACCTATCCCAGCTGCTACCAAAGACTTAGCAGGTGTACAAACTGCAGCAGATAAGAAACTGTTTGATAGTATACCCTGGGGGATTATATCTAATGTTCAAGGTTTTGAAGAAGATCCTTCATTAAAGGATAAGAATGTAGTTAAATTAAAACTAGAAAATTATAATCGTACTCCTAGAGGAGAAGAGGTATTACCAGAGTATGAAAAGCTGTCTTGGACCATTACTCTTCCTTCAGCAAGTGCTGAACAAGCTGGTACTATATCTTCAGCTATGTTCAATAAACTTAACTCTGGTCTGAATGGAGATATTACCAATGCTTTGAATGAAGCTAAGGCTTATACTGATGCTGCTAAAACTGCATTAGAGAAATTAATCCAGGATTCTGACAAAGTAATTAAGGAAAGCTTAGATGCTCATATTGGCAATAAGAGTAACCCTCACAATGTAACCAAAGCTCAGATAGGTTTAGGTAATGTACAGAACTTAGCTCCAGCAGATATGCCAGTATCTACTGCTCAAGCTACTGCTATTGCAGATGCTAAGGCCGCAGGTACAAAAGCTCAGACCGACTTAAATGCCCATGCAAACAGAAGAGATAATCCTCATAATGTAACTAGAGCTCAATTAGGATTGGCTACTACAGACCAAGTAGTATTTGCTAAAACTACTGCAGCTTCTGGTTTCTGGAAGGAATCAGATGGTAGATTAAAATCTCAAGTAGAGAATTTAAACCATACTCTGGACCAAATCTGCAATATACCCACGGTTCACTTTAAGATGAATGGCAAATACCAAGTGGGAACTATTGCTCAGAGCTTAGAGGAAATTGAACCTCTGTTGGTATCCGAGAATACCATACCTGCTTCTCAAGTACCTAACCAATCTAGATTCGAAACTTTCGTCGGAGAAGATGGTCAGGAATATGTAAAAGTAAAAGTAGTAGAATATGAAATGCTCAGTGTCATGGCTCTCGAAGGAGTTAAGTTATTGAGAAAAGAATTCGAAGACTTTAAGAAACAATTAAACAATAAGTAATATGGCAGAAATAGCAACTTGGAGTGCTATTCTGAATAAGACCGGCCTTGGTAAGACCTCTAATGAGTGCCCTACCAAGGCTGAGTTGTTAGCACTCAATAATGGTAAAGACTCCAATGTTGACAAGGTTATTGTAATTAGTAATGCTGCTAGCTATGGTAACAATGAATGTGTCAAGTTAGAGGATATCAATGCCGAGCAATGGATTTATACATTCCAGTGGAATCCGAATGGTAATCCTTCTTTTAATGCTCCAGCTACTGGAGGTACATACCCCTTTGGTTCATATGCTTCTAATCGAGTTAAGCAAGTAAACGGTGTTAATACTACTATCTCTCAAAGTTTGGCGAATGATGTCACTAAAACTTCGGAAGGTTCTTGGTATACTACAGATTACGACGGTAATAAAGGTAGAATAGTACCCAACAATACATCTACTAATAGTAAATCAATCACTGTAACTTGGACTCAGAAGTATTCGGGTAAAACCATACAGGCAACATTTACCCAGGCAGCAGGTAGAAAAGTTTATTCTTCATGGAGTTATAACTGTAGAGTAGATAAAACTTCTTTCAGTTACAGTGGAGGTCAATCTAATGTAACTGCTAAGAGTGCAAGTAGAACTTATACTTGGAATGGTCAAGGTAGTAGTTATACAGAATCAGAAACTGCTACCGTAAGAGTTTCTAGTCCGGCTTCTATTAGTGGTAATAGTATTTCTATCCCAAGTAATAGTGGTTCTGCTAGAAATTTTACGGTTACTTTCGATTTCCCAACTGCTACAGATCAGACTATCTCAATTTCTCAGGAAGGAGGTCAAGTAACCTATGTAGATCACCTATCTATAGACCCAACTACTAAAAATGTACCTGGAACTGGTTCAGGATTTAGATTGACAGTAAATGCCAATTATGATAAATATATAAACGGAACTTATGTAGAAAACATTAGAACTACTTATACTTCAGCTGAAGTAGTTGAGGGAACTTCATCTGATATTACCATCTCTGGTAAAACTTCTAGTGGATGTAGTATTAGTGTAGCACCAAACCCTAACTCATCACCTAGAACTTTTAAGATTAAGTTTACTTATGATACGGCAACTCCTGTATATTTAACCATTACACAGAATTCGGCTGAGGTAACTTATCCTAGTAGCGGTATAGTATTTGAACATAGTACCCAACAGAATAGTGGGTATAAAACTAGTACTTTATCCATTGGTACTGTTGAAGGTAAAGGAGGTAATATTTCTTTTTATATAAAAAGTTATAGGTCTAGATATGTTAACGGTTCTTTAAGTTCTACCGAAGCTATTAAACCTACTCTTATTTTGCCATCCGGAGTAACCGAAACTATTACTAATGTGAGTGGTTATTACTTTAAAGTAACTATTACCATACCTGAGAACCCAAATACTTCAGGCAGAACTTATACAATTAGAGCTAATCAACCCAATGGTCTAAGTAGAGAATTAGTACAAACAGCGCAACAGAGTGCTTCAACTTATGAGTTTGGTATTAGAGAAAACTCGGGGGATTCTTTGAGTACTTCTCTTACTTATTCTGGTTGGCCAAGTTCAGATTCATCATACAATAGACCTGTAAGAGTATATTCTAGGAAGAATGGTAATCAATTCCTTAATTGGGCTTTATCTTCTAATGTGGATTGGATTACTATATCTGGTTCAGGTGCTGGGGCTACATATAAGGTAGCCACTAATAACAGTAGTTCATCTAGAACAGGAATTATTACCTTTACTCAGGGAGAATCCAATAAAACTTGTACTCTGACAATAGTTCAAGAAGCAGGAGATGTCTATGAGTTTTATATTACTGACTCAGATGGTAATGGGCATTACACCGATTTCACCTTCTCAGCCCCCTCAAATGGATTGGTAAATAAACATGTATTGAATCTTATCTCTACTCACAATGGTAGCCCCTTACCTGTAGACGATATAGAGGGAGTCCATTCGGAGATAGTAGAGAAATTAATCGGCTTGGTACTGACACCAGATACTCAATCCCCATTCAGGTTTATAGCAAATATAACTGAAAATGGAGTTACCGAAAGAACTGGAGCAGATACTTATAGACAGAAGCCATCTGGATTATCAGTAATTTTCAGAGTTCTTCAAGAAGCTAAAATACATAATTTCAGATTGGAATTAAGTTTAAATATTTCAAATGGTAATGATCAAGATACGTGGGGATTATTTGATACGGCTAATATGCCTCATACTTCTGACTTTTTTATGTATGATATGAGCTTAATACGTGAGGGTATTATAGTGGACTCAGTAGAAGGTAAAATAACTGTGAATTCTATTCAAAGTCCTACTAAGGATAGAGGGATTGGAGATAATGTTTATGTATGGGCCTATAATTCTGTAAGAGGTTTATGGTTATCAATTGGTAACTTTAGGATTGAAGAGGGGAATAATACCTATCATTGGGATGTTTCTTGGCCCACCTAGACAATTTAATCCTAAACACAACACTAGTACATTTATTGATAGATAAATTTAATTATTAACTTTAAAACTAAATCACTATGGAAGTTAAATCTGGTGAAGGTACTGTAGTGGTTGCGGATCGTAATCGTTATAGTGATGAATGTTGTAATAATCGAGGATGGGGCTCCGGTTGGGGTGCTGTCGGTGGAGCTTTAGTAGGTGGTGGTTTTGGTGCTGCTGCAGTTTCTGTGTGGGACAAAATCAATGACACAAAAGCTGATATCCAAAAAGTGGAATCTACTGTTCAGGAAGCAAAAGCTGGTATTTACAAAGACATATCTGATGCTGCTCGTGGAGTTACTTCTGAAGTTGCAGGAGTTTCTAGACAAGTAGAGGGTGTAGGTAAAGAAGTACTTAACAATCGCTTTGCTACTGAACGTGGCCTTTGTGATCTTGGTTATAAGACTAATTCTGATATCCGGGATTCTCGTGATCAAATGGGAGCAGGGTTCAATCGGGTTATGGATCGTCTTTGCCAGATGGAACATCAACAGTCAAATTGCTGCTGTGAAATTAAGAGCTTAGTTAGAGAATCCGAAAACAGATTAGCTCTTCAGGCAGAACGTAATCATTGCGAGGTAATGAAAGGCCAGCAAGAGATTAAGTGTCTGATTGAGAACACTGCAAAAGACCAAGAAATTGCTAGACTGAATCGAGTAGTTGATGCTCAAAGAGATCAGAACATTATTAACTCGGTAGTACAGGCTTTAGGTAATAAAACTGCATAATTTCTATTAAAGTTGATTAGGGAAAAGGGAGGTACCTGTAGTGGGTATTTCCCTTTTTTCGTTTTAATCTAGTAAGAAACATGGAAGAAGATAATAAACTACAAACCTTTACTCTCCAAATGCAACTACCGGCTCCTAATTTAGAGGTAGCAAAGAGAGTAGCCGATGAAGCACAAAGACTGATAGATATCTATGGATACTATAATTTCTTGAACCTAGTAGAATTTATGAAACAGAATCCCAGTATGGTTCAAATGGGATTAAGTCTAATCAATAAAAATAATGCAGTATGGAAGAAATGAAATTTAAATCATTACAAAGAGGAGATTCAGTCTTTACTCTAGAAAGAGACAGAAGATCAATGTACCCAATCTTTGACCGAGCTAAAGTAGTAAAGGTAGGAGAAAGTAAACCCAGAGCTAATGAAAATGGTGATGGCTTTTCTAATCTTATAGAAATTGTTCTTCAAGATTCCATTGGTACAGTAACCGTATATTTACCTTCAGATGGAAATGAAGGCATTTATAATAATGTGTACTACACTCTAATTGGAAATAATATTGTAAACGAAGTATCATTGCAAAGGTCACAGGCTCTTGGTATTATTAATAATGTAGGTAAATACGAGAACATAATAAAGGAATGCGATAATATCCTTGCTATGTTTGAAAACAAGGAGCCCACTAATGGTAGTCAATTCAATGAAGAATTCGCTTCATTCAGGAAAGATGTAGTATCAGTATTACAATCACAACAGCAAGCCATAAACCTTATGATGGATTCACTTGGCTTGAATAAACCGAAGGAAAATCCAGATGGCAAGTAAGTCAGTAAACATAACTATAAGTACTCCCTTGGGAGACTTACAGATATATACTGACCCAAAAGAACAGGCTAGAGCTGAGAGGTTAATTGCAGAAACTCCTTCTATCATGAGGAATGCTTATGATAGAGCTACTGAGAAATTCGGCAATCAACTTCTCAGACTTGTGAAAAAATGCCTAAGAACGGGTACTCCTCCAAGAGGAACTCATTGGGATCCTCACTCGGCTAATACCATTAAACGATACGGAGAGCATACCCTTTTGAACTATACGGGTCAGTATTTGAGATCAGTACAAATAGTAAAACAGAAGAATCGAACTTACGTAGGTATACCTACTAATCTTAAGAAAACCCGAAAGGGTGATAGGACTAGTAAAAGAACACTGAACCAAGTAGCTATCATGTTGGAATATGGTTCTAGAGGTGGTAATTTACCTCCAAGACCTCTATGGGCACCAGCTTTCGAACAAGTTGGTGGTAAGAAGGTTCTGAAGGAAACTATAGTAAGAGAACTTCGTAAAGAAATAAGGAAATATAGAAGATAATGGGATTTACAATAAGTAAAAATCAAGGTTCGGGTAGGACTGTTATAACGGTAACACCAGAAGAAAAGAATGCTACGGACAAAGATATAGTTCAGATCTTAACAGTAGAAGCTGTAGATGGGTCAACTAAAGAAGTAAAGCTTATCCACAAGAAAGGGGAAGGCAATTATGAATACACTTTCAGAGTTTCACCCACTGAATTATACTTTGAGCCTACAGGAGAAAGTAAAGAGGTTACTATTGTATCTACTAAACAAATGGTAATCAATGGAAAGAAAGTTGGTGATCCAGTTAATGTAAATTATACTAGGGAAAACTCGGGAGATGTATCTGGCTCTGGTACTACTCTTATCATGAGCTTAAACGATAATACTCATAATGATAAACTTGGCCAAGTAATTTTCATACAGGATGAATCAGGTAAAACTGTAGTTGTAACTTGTAGACAGGGTAAAAAAGAGAACACTGCTGGAGGGGATATTGGTCTTATCCAATTATGGTCTGGTTCTGGAGTTCCTGAAGGTTATGTACTTTGTGATGGAAGTCAAGTAAGTATAGCAGAATACCCAGAATTATATAAAGCTATTGGAGATAAGTATAATACTGCTTCTACTAAAGCTGGTTATATAAGTGTTCCAGACTTAAGAGGTAGATTTGTAGTAGGATATGATCCAAGAAATTATGAATACGAACGTATTGGTAATACTGGTGGGCAGGCCCTAGTAACTCTTACTTTAGATCAAATACCACCACATAGTCATAAGATTACGTTTAAAGAAGAAAAATGGGGAGACAACGGAAACAAGAGACCATTCCCTAATCATAAAATACCAGATTCGGATTATTCAGCTTATACTCAGCCAACTGGTGGAGGTAGTGCTCATGAGAATAGGCCACCATATTATGTATTGGCTTATGTAATGAAAATAAGATAGGAGGTAATTATGGTAAATTCACAAGAGATAGTAGAGAGAACCTTCTATATATGCTTATTGAATGTTCTCTTAGAAAAGAAGATGGGACTTAATCCTGAGGATTATTTACCTTTATCACAAGAGAATGAAAAGAGATTCCAAGAAGATAAGGAAGCAATAGATAAGTTCATTTACTTATTTGGTATAGGTAATAACCAGGTAAGAGGTCCTAAAACATGTCCCAGGATAACTATAGAAAGTACTGCTTATTATCCTGGAGATATTGGAGTAGAGAAATATATCATTGGAGATAAATTAGAGGCAGGCAATTATCAGATGTCAGAGTTCCCGTATGAAACCAAGGATATCACTATCGATATTCATCTGGTAGCAACTACTCAGAATGATATGAGATTACTTCACTCTATTCTTCATGAAGCATTACCCACTAGGGGATATATAAGACCTTACTTCAATGATTTAGAAGAATGGGATAAAGGTAGGATAGCTCCTACTGGGAATCTGTTTATAGAGATTGGTAATTTCTATGACCATCCAGATGAATCCCATGGATTATTGGAAAAGGTATACCAATATGTATGTAAGGATGGTATTATACCAGAAAAACTGGTAGAAATGGGGGATCTAATACCTATAAAAGATATAAGTCTTTTACTAGGACCAGAATACCAAAAGGACGAGGAGATGCTAAATCTCAATATACATGTTTAACTCAAAAATTTACTAAAATGAAAAAGTTAGTGTTTATGCTGATGGCACTCATGGCTTTTATTTTGCCCGTGTCATTGTTTGCTGCAGAAGTTGAACCTTCAGCTGGTTCAGAGTTCGTAATTGATTTGGGTACCTTTACGGGTATAGTAACTTTGGTATCATCTTTGGTTACTCAGATACTAAAGGTAATCCCAGCTATCAAAGACAACAAACTTGCTAAGATTGGTATATCTGCCTTAGTAGGTATTCTTGTATGTCTTATAGCTTGGGGATTACAACTTACACCATTATTGGAAAACTATCCTTTCTACCAGGTATTAATTTATGGATTAGCTGCTGGTTTATCAGGATGTGGTTTCTATGATGTGATTAAGGCTATCGGAGGTTTATTTAAGAATAAAGAAGATTAATTTTCTAATAATACCAGTAAGGTAACGATACTTACTGGTATTAATTAAATTAATGTATAACCTATAAAACACAAGGATATGTCAAAATCACCAAGCGTTGTTTTTAAATTCGAGAACAACAATGTTCAACAGACTACTCCTCTTTTAGGAGTATCATGTTTCTTGGCTAGAACTGAAAAAGGTCCCTATGATGATCCTTCAGAATTAATCACTTCTTTCTCTCAATTCCAAAGAATATTTGGTAAAGAGATTGTACCTGATGGTTCTGTATCTAACATAGAGAAAGCTTTAGTAGGAGGTTCTAAGCTAAGAATTATTCGTGTATTGGGAGCAGGTGCTAAAAAGGGTACCATTACTAAAGCAGATGACTCTAGAGTATTAGAAGAAGATGAGATTGAATTAGCTTCTGCTATACCTGGAGAAGTTCAAGCTTCTGAAGTAATGAAATTTACTTCTGGAGGTATTAATGTAAGCTTTGGTTTGGTAACTAAAGGTTATGGTGATCCCATTGGTTCGGGAGAATCCTTCAAAGTTGGTTTCTCTAAATCAGTGAATACCATTTTCTATAACATATATGATGCCAATGGTTCCATCCTGGAATCAGGTCCGGTAATTACTTATAAAACTAAGGATGCTCAGAATAAAACTTCTGTAGATTACCTGGCTTTAAGCAACTTTGCTAGTAATTCTGCATACCTGGAACCTAAGATGGTAACCACTACCGATAAGATTAAGTCTTTCGAAAACCTGGTAGCTTGGCTTCAGACTTCAATTGATCAAACCGAAAATCCCCTAACTATCCAAGTTGGAGGTAAAGAAGCAACCACTACTGAGACTATGTTCAATGGTACACTGGGTACTGCTGGTGCTGACCCAACTGCAGATGAATGGATTGCTTCTTTGGATTTGGTAAAGGATTACACAGATGTTTATCAGCTAGCTTGTTCTCATATTCATCAACATCTGAAAACAGATCAAGATGTTTTAAAAGTACATAAGGCTGCTAAAGATATGTGTGCTGAATTGCAAGAATATACCTATTACATCGAAGTACCTAAATATACTACCCATTATTCTGAGGGAACTCAGCCTAGAAATAAGCAGAGCATTATCACTTGGATTAATAACTGTTTGGGTAGTATCGGTAACTCTAGGTATGCGGCCTATTTTGCAGGTGGTATCAAGTACTACAATGAATTCGGGTTACTTACTAATTCAGATGTATTGGGTACCATCTTCGGTTTGGGTGATACTTCTGCTTCTAACTATGGACCTTGGAAGTCATTTGCCGGTATGAACCGTGGAGTAATCTATGATGGTCAGGGCCCAGTAAGTCCTAACTATGGTAGTGATTCTCGTTATAATGAACTAAACGAATTGGCTCAGATGTATGCCAACATGATTGTAATCAAAGATACTCCGTCTTCTGGTAAACAAACCATGTTATGGCATTGCTTCTCTTCTCAAGTAAAACAGGATTCAGAAAGATTCCTTTCAATTGTAAGATTGAATTTGTACTTGAAGAAGACTCTTCGTCCTATATTGAATAAGTATTTGGAAGAGCCCAATATCTGGAGTACTTGGAAGAATATCTATCTTGAGGTAAAACCAATCCTAGATAATCTGGTAGATGAAAATGCTATGTCAGAGTATATATGGATGGGTGACCAAGATGCTGGCTCTTATTCAGAACTCTCCGTAAATAATGAAGCTGATGTCCGTCAGGGTAAATATAAAGTAATCCTGAAGTATAAGGATATTGTTCCTATGCAAGAAATTATAATTAACATTGTAATCGATGCAGCTTCTAAATCAGTTAACATTTCAGAAAACGAATAACATTAAAATCATAAAACATGGGAGCAAAAGTAAAGAATCCTAGAAAGAAATTCCTATGGAGCATCTCTTTCCCAAAACATCCTATCAATACGTATCTATTCCAGACTTGCCAACTTCCGGATATAGAGATTGACCAGGTTGCTCATGGGGATGTAAACAGGGATGTAAAAACTGCCGGTAGAGTTACCGTAGGTAATCTGGTAGTAGAGAAACTTTTAACTACTGCTGGTTCAGATACCTGGCTTCAAGATTGGTTATATTCTTGCCAAGATATGATAGCTGGAGGTGGGTTAGTTCCTAGTGAATATTGGGAAACTGCCATTGTAAATGAACTTGCAGAAGATGGAGTATCTGTCCTAAATACTTGGCTGCTTGAAGAAGTTTGGCCTTGTAAAGTAACTGGCCTTGACTTAGATCGTATGGCTTCAGAAAACACAATAGAAAATATAGAATTTTCTGTCGGTACTTGCGATAAGTATTAACTCTCTTAGTCATTTTCTTACTAGAGTTTTAGGTGGAGGGGTGGGATTCCTAGATAAGGAGTTTCACCCCTTTCTTGTTGATACTTACCGTTACTATGAAATTATGAACTTTTAAAAATTAGATAAAATGGATATGACACTAAGAACCTTAGTATTCACTGCTCCTTCTGGTAGACTTTTTGAAATCAGAGAGCAGAATGGTGAAGATGAAGAAATTATCACCAACCCGGTAGATTCAAAGAATCTTATGAATCTTACCAAGTATATTTCAGCAATTGTAGTTAAAACGAATGCTACTAAGTCAGGTAGATTAACCATAGAGGATGCTCTTAAGTTACCTTTGCTGGATAGATACTGTATCCTATTTAATTCTCGAATCTTCTCTTTGGGAGAGGAAGTAGAATTTACTTATAAATGGGATAACAAGGATTCTGTAACTTACTCTCAGGACTTGAGAGAATTTCTTTTCGATTATGCAGTACTTCCTACAGAACAAGAAATGGAAGAAAAACCCAATGCCATTCCTTACTACCCGGGAAGAAAAGGAGAAGATGGATTTACTCTTATGCAATATACAGAGGAATTGAACTCAGGTAAGGTAATCCAATTCGAATTGATGGATGGAGAAAAAGAGTCTCAGATGGTTCAGCTTTCACCAAGTAAACTTACTCGACACTCTACTCTTCTTCTTCGTAACCTTAAGTTAAAGGTGGATGATAAATTTGAGAAAGTAGAAAACTTCTCTCTATTCTCATCAAGGGATATGGCAGAAATCCATCGGTTGGTAAATACAGTAGACCCAATCTTCCATGGATATACTCAAATCGAAAATCCAGAAACTGGGAACATGATGGATTACCCAATTATGGCTGCTCCTGATTTTTTCTACTTGACGGGAGATATAATTTAGAGGAAGATTACATATACATTACTCGGGCTGAGATAGTCTTAGACTATCTCACCTTTTTGTGTCTACCCGTTCGTAAAAGAAAGAAATTCCTACTCATAGCTGAGAATTATTATAAACAAATGAAGAAGAAAATGTCAACATGATAGGAGATACAAAAAGTTTAGTAGAAGTCGGGGTATCAATGGTACTCCGAGATAAGTTTAGCTCTGAAACCGGTAAAATTTCACAATCATTCAACAATATGATGAATGATATGAATGACTGGAACAGGGCTATTCAGATGAGTGCAGGTAATGCTGTACAAAACAGTATGAAATTCCTTGGAGGCATGGCAGAAGCTTATCAGTATTCGGCCAAGGTACAAGATACTATATTCATGGCCTCAAAGATTGCAGGAGCTACAGCTGAGCAACAAACAGAATTGATGCAATTAGCCCAATCGGTCAATGCTGTTACTCCCTTGACCGCAGCCGATATTGCTTCCGGTCAAAGATATTTAGCAATGGCAGGTAATACAGTAGAACAGATAAAGGATATGACTGGGCCTGCTGCTAAGTTAGCATCTATCCTTGGTCAACCCTTTGGAGGTAAAGGAGGTGTAGCTGACTTGATGACTAATATCATGTCAATGTATGTTATACCTTCTCAACAGGCTACTAAGGTTACAGATGATTTATATACGGCTGTAACTAACGCTAATATATCTCTTACCGATTTGGCTCAAGCTATTACTTATGCTGGAGCTGATATGGCTAATGCAGGCTATGACTTAAGACAGACTGCTGCAGCTATCGGTGTATTGGGAGATATGGGTATTCAGGGTTCATCAGCCGGTACTGCATTAGCAAATATGATCCGTTATTTGCAACTTTCTTTAGCCGACCAGAAAAAGAAAGGATTTAGTGCATTAACTAGCTTAGGTTTAAGTCCACAAGATTTCTTTGATGCCGAGGGTAATCTTATTCGATTAGATAAGGTATATCGTAAGTTTGGAGAAGCTCTTATGAATAAACCCCTTCTGGAAAGAACTAAAGCTTTCTATAATATCTTCGGAGTTCGAGGTACTCGTGATATCTCTAATCAGATTCGAAATATGATGTCGGGTTCTGATAAGATGACTAAGATCTTAGAACAATATGATAAGAACTCCGGCATAGTAGAACAGGTTACTGAGGAAAGATTGAAGACTCCCCAGGGTATCATTGAAGCTTTCAAATCTAACTTTGAAAACTTAGTAGTAAATATAGGGTCAACTTTAGCCGACGTCTTTAATCCTATATTAACTGTATTCACTAAGATATCTCAATGGGTACAAGGAATAGCTGGTACTATAGGAGGTCAGATAGTAGTTAAAGCATTAGCTTGGGGTTCAATTACGGCTTTAGTAGTAAATGGCTATAGGTACCTAGCTGCTACTGGCAGAATGCTTTCTACTTACATGCAACAAACCAATACCCAATCTCAGGCTACGGCAAGTGGAGTTAGTAAGTCTGCTTCTGCTGCAGCTGTATTAGAAGCTAGATTAATACATATCACTCAGATTATGAGAGAACAGTATTACCTTCAAAAAGCAATGGCTTTCGGTTGGACTGCTGGGCCTAGAGGAGGTTGGTATGGGCCAGATGGTAAACGTATTAGGAAGTTTGGAATACCCGGGCCAACATTGGGAGGACTTGGGGGAGGTACTACTAAACCACCAACTCCTCCTGCGGGTCCGGCAGTAGTTAGGTTAGGTATGAAAGGGTTACTTGGTAGGGTAGCTGGATTCTTGGGAGGCCCTTGGGGAATGGCCATTGGTATAGCATTACCTCTTGTAGCAGATTATTTACCCAGGTTAATAGATTCCTTAAACAAGAACACTGATTCTAATCTATCAAAGGAAACTCTAACTAGTGATGAATATTTAACCGAGAAAATGGCAAGAGCTATCAGGGCAGCTTTATTGAATGATAAACCTAATGGTACTGTTAACATTACTATTGATGGAGCTCCTGTTGGTTCTGTAGCTCCAGGTGAAACTTTAGGAGTTAATTATGCTACTCAAATTGGATTAATACCTTAAATTATGGCAAGAATATTAGGAAAACTAGCAGGTAAGGTTGTTAAGAAATATAATAATCTTACCCAAGATACTGCTGGAGTACTTACAGGTCCCCTAAATAAACTATGGAGAGCTAAGATACACCTTAACCGATTAACTTCAGGTTTACCTAAGGATACTGCTCCCCGAGGTAAACTGTTTAATCCTAATGGGGCTTTGGGAGAAAGGGAAAGATCTTCCAAGAATCCATTACTCAACAGTTCTCTTCAAAGTATTAGGAGATTACAACTTCAGCATGGAAATCTTAAGATTGACAGAGATGATCCTGCTCAAGGTAGGACTGTAGTAGAAAACAATAAACTTTATGGAGTAAGCCAAGATATAAGAAAACTGAACCAGGTAATCATATATAATACTAATGTTAGCCCATACCAATATATTGTTTTACAGAATAGACCTCTGAGCTTTGATTTTAGAGGAGAAACAACTTGGGCTACCATTAAGTCTATGGGTAGAAATACTCCTATGTATCATTATACTGGTTCAGAAGATATTGTACAATTCAATGTATCTTGGTACTGTGATGATCCGGATAATCCTGCTGAAGTATTAACTAAATGTAGGTTATTAGAATCCTGGAGTAAATCTAATGCTTATCAAGCAGCTCCCCCAATCTTACAGATTCAGTGGGGAAATTCTGATACTTTTGAAGGTCATTATTATATACTTACTTCTGCTACATATTCTCTTTCTAATTTTAGAAATGCTTCTAGACAACGTATGAAAGGTTCAGTAGATATAAGAGAAGACCTAAATCTGTATCCTGCTACTGCTACTCAAGAATTAATATTCAAACGAGTAAGCTCATATAGTTTATCTTATGAGGATATTGTTAAAAGTAAAGCTGCAGAAAAGACTGTGGGTATTTTTACAACCGATAAAATCAAGTAACCATGGATATAACTTCTTATTTAGTTGGAGCAAGTCCATACGATAATGGATTTACTCTGAATTATGGAGATGGAGATTATTCTTTAGAATCCTACCCATTACTTATACCCTCTTCTCCCAATGACTTTCAGCATACCCTGAAAGAGGGTGAAACTCTACAGAATATCGCTTATAGGTATTATGGAGATTCTGGTAAATGGTATATTATTGCTGAGTATAATAACATAATAAATCCGTTCACTGAATTAAAAGGTGGAATGGTATTAATGATACCGGCTTATGGAAGTTAAAGCAAATAATCCCATATTATATAAAGGCACAGGTACTCCTTACCTAGCCATTTTTGATAATCAAGGTATACCAGTTATGAACCCTCTTACTGGTATACCTTTAGGAGCGTATATAAGTAGCTGGTCATATGTATATGATGAAGAAAAAGAAAACTTAGCTACAATAACTATTGATACTGGTAATCCAGATACTGTAGATGTAGAAGCTTTACAGGAAAATAGAGATATCTTTTTACAGTGGGGATATATTTTTAGTGATGGTACATTTGTATCAAGCCCCGCTATAAATATCAAAGTAAGAGATTTCGATTGTATCTTTGATTCTACAGGTACCCATATAACTATCAAATGTATTGATGGCACGAATCATCTTAGGTTTATGCCCCCTCATAAACCTACTGAGGATACCGATGATAGTATGGTTAAATTCTTGGATTCAGGATGCGGATTAAATGTTGGAGTAATAATAGAAAGGTTTGAGTAATGGCAAATATAATAAGTAATCAAGCTTATGAAGCTATACAGGTACCCACAGAAGTTACTCCTGAAGTACAGGGTACCATTCTATATGCCAATCAGTTTAGTGGCATAGGTCAAGTAGATATGCCAGACGATTTAGCTGAAGTACTTAATTCTAACTTAGGTACAATAGGTAATAATGTTCTAGTTCAACTAGAAGCTAAGATGGCTGCCTATGGTAATGGTCCTTGGTATGTAGATAGTAGAGATGGGGTAATTTACATACATAACCGTAAGTTTCAACAACCTCCTCATCATACCTACATATTCCAAGCTGAAAACGGAGAAGTATTAAGAGTATCTTTTACTACTCAGAGGTCTACTAAGCAGAAAATGATGCAAGTTGGTAATACTATAAAACCTGAGGATAAGCAAATGCAAATCCAGGTAAGTTACATTGATGATCAACAGAATGAGATTTTACATGACCCACTACAGTTGGATGCTCTATCTACAGTAGATGTACAAAGCCCAGGATTATTTCATAGATCCCCCGAAGTTTTAAAACCCCATGTTGATAGTAAGGTAGAGAAATGGAAAGAAGATAGATTGAAATCCTTAGATGAAGAATTGGCTTCTAAAAAACAAGCCCAAAGACTAAAGACTGAATCTGCTAAGAAAGAATATGATGCTAAGGGTACTGGTTATTTAGATGCAGGTGGTGGATTAGAGTCTATGTCCGATACAGAATTAAGGGATGCTACTTCTCAAATGCTAGAGGAAGCTTATACTAAAGGAGAACTAACTAATATAAAATCTTCTATTGATGCACTAGTAGCGGGAGGAATGGACCTTACTTCTGCAATGAAACAAGTATACCAGGGTTTAAATTTCGTATTCAAAAATAAATACACTGAGGTATGGACTGAAGTTTGGGAAGACCCTCGTTCGTATTCTTCTGGAGAATTAAAGTCTTCTAGTCGTGTGAATAGTATGACTGAACTAAATGCCGAGAAAAGGAAAACTCAGGAGGGATTAGCTAAAATGCAAGAAGACCCAAATATCATTGTCTACCCTTTAACTCTTCATGAAGAATCCTATTACCCTCAAACTTATAATCCGGTTCAAGCTGGTAGAGGCCCTGGAGATAATCACGGGTATTATAGAAGCAGAGTAAAGGTATTCAAAAAAGTAAAACAGCTTTTGAAAGTACCCGCTTGGAAAACCCTTACTAACTTATATGATAGAACTGGAGGAGTAGGCAATAGAGAAAGAGCAATGAGGATAAATGCTAATGGAGGTTTAAAGATAACCGAGAAAAAGCTGGTCTGCCAAATGCAAGTAGTAGGAAGACCTTCATTAAAAACCTCCATGGTACTTCAGCTTTTGAACGTTGGTAAAAGGTGGTCAGGGTATTGGTATATAAAGAAATGTACTCATAGAATGGATGCTGGTACAGGATATATTACTGACTTAGAATTAGTTAGGAATAATGGAACCGCTGGCTTTCAAGTTGCTGCTGGTAATATTAATACTCAAGATGTAGTATCTAATAATGCCCGAAGTCAAGGAACCACTGATGTAGGTAAAAATAAAGCTGGAGATGCTCATTCTTCTGATTTTACCATAAATGCTACTAAGGCAGAATATGAAGCCTTCAAAGCCTTGGATGGTAATACTGAAGAACAAAGAAAGTTTGTTCAAGATATGGTTATCTATAGGGAACAGAATGCTAATACTCCTACCAAAGGTAATGATGGCATCATAGAAGTAGAAAGAACTGTATACCAATCTACAGGTAAAGATGGAGAAGACGTAGTTACCATTACTAATGTTAAACGTAAAAAGGTAGAAGCTACCAAAGATGTATATCGAAAGTATAATTTCAATATAGATTACATTATTAAACAGATGAACCAAGACTTTTCTAAAACCGAATGATATGGCTTATGAATCAGCAAAAACAATAACTGAACAAGGATTAGAATCCTTGGGAAGATACTATTCAGTGTACAGGGCCATGGTAGTTAATAACACAGACCCAGATCATATGAATCGTATAAAAGTGGCTATACCAGAGGTAATGGGAGGAATAGTACTCTGGGCTTATTCAAAGGGTCAACATGGATCTACTGGGTCTGGTTTTAAAATGATGGCTCCTAAGAATGGTGATATAGTATATATTACCTTTGAATATGGAGATCCTAGTAAACCTCTATGGGAATATCATGGTTGGGCTCAAAACCAAATACCCGATATCCTGGATGATCCTGATACTATGGGTATAGTTACACCTAATGGGAATAGAATCTGGTTAAATGATAAAGATGGATCACTCAAGATGTACTTATATGGGTCTGCTACTATTTACGCCGAAGGCCCAGTAAGTATAAATTCTAAAGCTCAAGCTTATGTGAATGCCTCAAAGGTTATAGTGAACCAAGGTAATAATGATGGTATAATCAATATCAATGAATTAACCCAGAAACTAAACCAATTAGTTTCAGAGATAGAATCATTAAAAGCTCAATATAATTCTCATACCCACTCTGGTATTCAATCGGGACCTGCAGTTAGTGGACCTGTTATTACTCCAGTCACGAAACCATTTTCTACTTTTAATAAAACAGATTATGAGGATTCTAAATTTGTACATTAATGGCAAATAACTTATACACTAATATTATCGGTATTGGCCCTTTGTTTCCAATACGGATTACTGAGAATGAAAAGGGAGAGAAAGGTTGGTATCCAGTAAATGGGGATATTGAACTTGTTCATAATAACCTATCTGCTCTCCTTTGGTATGATATAGGTCAAAGATTCAGGCAAGAAGATTTTGGTACTAGGCTATGGGAATGTATAGAAGAACCCAATACCCAGGCTTTAGCTTTCTTGGTAAAAGACTTCTTAAAGAAAGCTATCTCTACCTATGAAACTAGGATTACTTTTAAAAGCCTGAATATGAGGTTAGAGGGTACCAAGCTTTTCATCGAAATGAATTATGTAATTAATCAAACTGGTAGCCAACAGGTATTGGGTATTAGTTATGATAGGTCTGAAAATATTTTAAAACCTTACTAATATGATAACGAATAAATGGCTAAACCCTTATCAGAGATCCTTTCAACAGATTAAAGCTAAGCTGATCGAATCTCTTACTACTATCAAGGATAAGAATGGTCAGACTCTTATCACGGATTATTCCGAGGGTAATATTCTGATAATTATCCTGTCTTTGTTTGCAGCTATTGCTGAAGTACTTCATTATTACATTGATAACGTGGGTAGGGAATCTTTCTTATCTACGGCTCGGCGTTATGATAGTGTAGTAAAGCATGGCTTATTGGTAGACTATCACCCAAGAGGAGCAGTAGCTGCTTCAGTAGATGTAATCCTAACTCGTGATCTTACAGGTAGTAATATTGCTTCTAGGTTGACTATCCCAAAAGAAACTCTCTTTACAGATGTTAATGGTAACTCCTGGCTTTCTGCTAGAGACGTAACTTGGTATGCTAATGTTACTACTTGTAAAATACCTCTGATTCAACATGAGAAATATAATCAGTCTGGATTGTCGGGATTAGTAATACCTTCCGAAGGTAGACCCGAAATCACAATAGGTAAATTACCCGATGGTAAATACTATGAGCATGGTACAATGCAATTATCTATTGATGGAACTACTTGGACTTTAGTAGATACCTTTGCTTATTCTAAACCTTCAGATAAACATTTTATGGTAACTGTCAATGCTAGCCAAGTTGCCGTAATAGTATTTGGAGATGGTACCTTTGGTTCTATACCTTCTGCAGGTCAAAAGGTAACATCAGCAAGCTTCTATATCACCACGGGTATTCAAGGCAATGTACCAGCAGGTTCTATTGTACAAACTCCAGCCATAGTAAAAGCTTCTATATCTGAGGCTACCACTAGTAATCAATATGCTGCAGGAGGAGGTTCTAGTTATGAGAACTTTGGTATGTTAAAAGAACATATACCCTTGAGTGTTAAAACTCTTGGAGTAGCTATAAGCAAACAGGACTTCGTAGATTTAGCTATGCTAATAGATGGAGTAAATAAAGCTGCCGTAGATTATGAATGTGGAAGAAAGCTTACAGTATATATCAGTGCTGATAATGGTGGAGTAGCTGATTCTGCTATGATAAACAAGGTTTATACCCAACTATCACAGAGAGCCCCCTTAACTACTTGGCTTCAAGTTAAATCTGCAGGATTAGTAGATATAACCTTAGAGATAGAAGTAACCGGTAAGAAATCTTATAAGACCAACGAAATCCAAGCTCAAGTTCTGAATGCCTTATACAATGCTTATTCTATTGAGAACTCCGAGATTGGGGGCAAAGTAAGAATCTCAGATATTTATGCTTTGATTGATAACCTATCTACGGTAGATTACTTACATATCAAGAAGTTCTATATTAAACCTTGGCCTGTTACCATATATGGTAACAAGGAATTACTTCTTGGTCAGTTTAAATTAGAGAAAGCTAATGGGTCCATGACCTATTTTATAAACTTTACTGGAAGCAATTCATACACTGTAAAAGCTTCAAGTGGAGGATTCCAAACTACTGGCTCTGTAGGTAGTACTATAAACATCACTGATAAAAATAATGGTATCACTTTCTCTTTGGACATACAAGCAAATGGCTATCAACAGGGATATCGTTATTCTATTACTATCTCAGAACCTAATATGGATTATGAAGATCCTGGATATAACTTACCTGTATTCCAGAAATCTTCTCAATTAACTTTAACTGTTCACGAAACTGTTTAATATGATAGACCTTAAGAAACTTATAGATTTCCTACCTTTTGAATATAAAGACCAAGACACTTATAAGGTAGATGGAAAGGGTATCTTAGAAAGGTTCCTAGAAATTTGTGGAAGTTATTTTCAAGATAATATATCCGCAGATATTGAGAGTTTACTAGGAATAACTGACTTTGATACCTGCCCAGAGATTTATTTGAATTACCTTTGGGAAAGCTTTGGGCAATTACCTTTTGCAAGGTGGAATAATATTGATGAAGGGGCTTTTAAAACTTATTATAATGGTCTGTTAAGTGAAGCTGAATTAAATAGCCTTAAGTCTAAATGGATTTTACCTAAGAAAGGGGCTTTAGCTTTAACTACTAAACAGATAAGAGATTTACTCAAGTATTCTATATCTCTGATAAAGATACGAGGTACTTCTCAGTTCTTTGAGATATTATTCCGAATGTATGGGTTAAACTGTACAATAGATGACCCAGCTAAATCAGGATATGATGGTTGGTTAAAAACACATCCTTACTTTGATCAAGATCAGTATTATGATAAATCTAACTTTGATAACATTTACGGTTGTAGTCAATGTATCAATGTAACCTTCCATATAACTGGACATGGCTATTCAAATAACTCGGGAGAATTTATAGAGTTCAGAAAAGCTATAGAAAATATAATCGATAGATTTAAGCCTTATCATGTAGGAGCTACTATTGATTATGGTTTTAATATAAATGATAATTATCTGATAACAGCCGATTTTGTAGACCCAAATATAAACACTATTCAGCCTGGGTATATAACCTCTGTACCTATTAAGGTTACAGTCTCTAGTAATTATCAAAATGCCGACTTAAGGTATCAGGTATCTGGAGATGGTAATACTTGGGGTTACAAGAAATATGAAAATGGCACTATTTTTAATGCCACTATAGGTAATCAGACTTATTATTTTAGAAGTGTGGGAGACCCGACTAAAGTTACCCAAGTTCATGTAAAATTAAAGGAAGTAGTCAAATCCTATAATATATCGGTTAATCCAACTACACTGCATATTACACCAACTAATAAGGAGGTATCGGCTACAGTTACAGCTACTCTTTATCAAGAAGGTAAACAGACTCCAGTTAATATACAATTGGTTGGGGAAACTGAAGTTAAGGCTTCTGGTTCAACTTATAAATTTAAAGAGCCAGGTACTTATGAATTCCAGATTGTAGAATACCCAGTAAAAAGAGTTTCACTGGTTGTTACTAGAGAACCTAATAAATACAAGGTTAAATGTACTCCAGAAGAATTCAAGCTATCAAGTAATGTAACTAGTTTAGCTAAAACCATACTAACTATAGAAGATGATTATGATGAGGAAGGTTTGGAATGTTACTTGATTGGTAAAGATGATACTAGGTATAAATCTGGGGATACTTTCCAAACATTTGGTACTGGAGTTTATAAGTTTGCTTGTACTAAGGATAATTTAGAGAACTTTGATGGTATAGGAATATTTACCGTATATACCAGTATCTCTAAATTCACTTATCATTTATCTAAAGAATATCAAACTTTATCTTTAGAGATGGGAAGTGGATCCGTAAATCAAGAACTTTACTTATCAGTAACTCCCTCTGATGATCCCGATAATCTTATAGATTATGGAGTTAGTATTTATTGTGATAATACTAAGTTAACCGATATTACCTTGAATAAATCTGGTAATGGTAAAGCTAGTGCTACTTATTCATGCAATAAACCGGGAAGTTATAAAGCTGTATGTAAGGGAGATCCTTCAGTTTATACTACTTGGTCAGTATATAGTTATACCAAACCAGAAGATCCCTATATTTATATCGAAGCAGTAAATCCTTCAGATCCTAATTGGATATCTCCAAAGGATTGGGCTAATACTCCAAATAACCAGAAGGTAAATGTATCATATCAACTTGCTGAAGGTAAGTCGGTTACTATCCAAGTAATGCCTTTCGAAATAGAGGGGTATGATTCAGTATTACTTATGGAAACCGGAGCAGAGTATAAATTCGAAGAAGTTATTACTTTAGATAAAGCGGGTACCTATACCTTTGTTGGTAAGGGTAATAAAGACAAGAAGGCTACATTAGTAATCAAAGACTATAATCTTGAAGTTAAGATAAGTTGTAGTCCTGAAAGAGCTACTCTAAGTGGGCAAGGAGAAGTATATACCACTGTGGTATGTTCTTCTAATCATAAGGATTTTATAACTGATGTAAGATTAGTGGGTCAAGCCGATTCACATCCAGTACCTTATGAATTTAGAACTTCTAACCCTGGTACTTATATATTTGAAGCTGTTAACAAAACCGATGTAAGGTGTACATTTGAAGTTACTTTAGCTTTTGATGTACAACCAAATGAATTGGTTTGGAACTCTGATGATATTAGCAGTAAAACTTTCGAAATAGATATACCCGAAAATACAGCATGGAGAATAACCCCGAAACCTCAGGAATAAATCAATATTACGACATGTATACTGAAACATCCACTACATCTATAGTATCTAAAGGATTTACGGTAGCTTTTGCTACAGAGTGTCTTCAATTGTTATATGACCTTCGATGGATGATCCTATTAGCATTCATATTGATAATTGCCGACTTCTGGTTTGGAATGAATGCTAGTAAGTTAAAGGGCATACCAATTAGAAAATCCAGAGCTGGAAGAAGAACTTTTAATAAGATAATAGATTATATATGTTACTTATTAATGGGAGCAGTTCTTGGTAAGGCTATTGGAGAACCCTATGGGTTAGATCCCCTAGTAGTATCTATAACCGTATTGGTAGTATGTTATGGATTCGAAGTGGATTCTATTTATGGTCATATATGTACATTACACGGAGTAGAAAAGAGATACAGTATCTGGAAGATACTTTGGTCTATAGTAACCTTGAAGTTCAATAACTTATCTGAAGCTTTCAAGGATATGTCAGAACAATCTAGGAATTATAAACAATCTAAAAACAATAGTAACAATGAAAACGTACTTTAAATATGAGGGTTTGATTAAATCTAAGGAGGCAGCAGAAGCAATTGCTGCCCCTGTTGCTCTTGGCCCATTCTGTGGATTCGGCTCAGTTAAGGTATCTGGTAATAAGCTATCAGTTCAAGCTAAAGCAGAAAATGGTAAGGTATTCAAGAATGATGTAGCAGATAGAATTACTGCTAGATATATGGTAAAGAATTCTGAAGATGGAGAATCACCTCAGATAAACTTCGGATGTATTTCTAGGGATGGTTATATATTCATCTCTGATGATGAAGAGATAGTAGTAGATAATATCCAAGGTGCTCAAGGGGCTAATTCAGATATCTTCTTATTCGCAGTTCATCAAGAAGTATCAGAACCAATTGAAAACCCTATTACTTTCGTAGCATATTGGTCTTCATCTTATGAAAGCTTATATACTCTGTATAAACAATCACAGAATCCTTACTATCCCTTAGCAGAAGACAAAATCTCTTGGGATATAGTAAAGAATAATCCTGCTTCACATGAGAAATTAAATTATACCTATCTTAATTCTCAGGTAGAGGGTGCTTGTGAACCCTACAGAAATAGTAAGAATACCATGGTACTGATTGGAGTATATGGTTCTGGTACTGATGCTAATACGAAGGAGTCAGAAAACTATGCAATCATCCCTTATGGAGGTTGTTTCCCTCAACCACTACCCTTTAACTCAGCCTACAATGGGATCATGACCCATTCTATTCAAAGAGTAGAACATGTACTGGAAGGATTCGGAGGTAAAGATGACCAGACTAATGGTATAACTAATCTACAAGAATATCTTACTAATCTGAAGAATGAGCTTATAGAAATGATTAAAAACTCGGCTTCTTCAGTTCCCACTGGATTAATCGCTATGTTTTCAGGTACTACTCCTCCAGATGGTTGGGCATTCTGTGATGGTATGTCTGGTAGACCTAATCTATTGGGTAGATTTGTAGTAGGGTATGATCCAAGTAATCAGGATTATAATACCATTGGTAACATGGGAGGAGAAGCCTTAGTAACTCTTACTCTAGACCAAATACCTCCTCATAGTCATAAGATTACGTTTAAAGAGGAGAAATGGGGGGACAATTCTAATAATAGACCATTCCCTAATCATACTAGGCCTGACTCAGATTATTCAGCTTATACTCAGCCAACTGGTGGAGGTAGTGCTCATGAGAATAGACCTCCTTATTTCGTACTAGCTTATATCATTAAACTATAATTCTATATAAACTTTTAAAATTATTAGGGCTTTTATATTTAAAGAACAGCTAATCGCTTTCGTCCAACACACAAGTGGAATTCTTATTGGGAAATAAGTTACACTGGAAAGGGAACCCCATGCACTGGGTTCCCTTTTTTTTTATGTTAGTAATGTAAGTCTTCTTTAGCTTTCTCTTCCCAATATCTTATATCTTCTTTAAGTTCTGAGATATATCTTACCGAAGATTTAGTTCTAGGCATATCAAAAAACTCTACTAATAAAATGTTAGTGATACGAGAACCATCCTTGATTCTCTCTTTAATATAGGGAGGAGGACTAAGCAATATCTCGAAGATCAAATAAGCATCGGGAGATAGGTTCTTCTTCATATATTTATATAACATATCAAGCATTTCTCCTTTAGCTTTCTCTTCTTCTGTATCATCTTCTAGTTCTTTATCATTATCGAATAAATCTTCTAATTGGTAAAGATTCTGATGATATTCTGCTCCCTCTCCATAAGCAGTTCTTAATAAATGATTCTTAAAGGTACTGAGAGAAGCTAGTATCCTTGCTTTTAAATGTTCTTCTTCACAAGTACCGTAATATTTATTAAAGACAAATAACATCTTATCCCAGAAATAAGAACTTATGATATCTGGTGTAACATTAAACCTCCTATTATCAATTTGCTTAGTAAGACGTCTGATAACTGGTTTACAGATTTTATACATCCTATCAAAAGTTTCCTTATCATAATTTTCTTGCATAGGCTTCAACCTATGTATCTCTGACCCGTTGTTGCCATTTTCCTTTATCTTCATAAGTCTATGTTTAAAATGATATGCAAATATAAGTATAATAAATCAAATATAAAATAATATATTAATAAAGTTCACCTAGAAGCTGAGGATTAGTGAGTACTAGGATGAGAGTCTATATGTACAACTCTAACCGAGACTATAGAAATCTATATGATTATACTTAATTATATTGCAATATGAAAAAAGATAATACCAAGTTTGAATTTGACACCAGCTTTCAATTAGAAATCCTAAGGTATCTCTTAAAGGATAAAGAGGGAGGCTTAATAATCAAAAAGATTAAACCAAGTTACCTAGTTCTGATTGAGCATTCTTTAATTGCCGAGGGCATATTTAAGTTCTTCAAAAAGAAAAACAAGATGCCTTCTAAGAATATCCTTAAAGAAGTTATAAAAGAATTGCTTGAATCTAAAAATTACGTTGACCTGGTTACTAAGGATGATATACCCAATATCCATAAAATAATCGATGACCTATATTCAAATCCCTTGAATGATTCCGAATACATTCGAGAAAAAATATATCAATTCTCTACCTATGTAGAGATGAAGAACTTGAATGATTCTTTTGATTTGGATAACTTCGAACAATACGAAACCTATTCAAGGAAAATAGAAAAGATACTTCAAAACTCAAAACCTAAGAAAGATGATGAACCTATCTTTATGATAAGGGATATTACAGAAAGACAATTCAAACGTCAAGCAGAACCATCTGTAATACCTTGTCCATTTAGACAACTTAATGATATTACCAATGCTGGAGGTTACCCAGAACATTCGGTAAATGTTATTCTCGATAAACCTAAAGCTAAGAAAACTTTCTTCATGGTAAACTTGGCAAGAGGATACTTAAGAATGAAGAAATCAGTTTTATACATAGATACCGAAAATGGTAAAGAACAAATCATGGACCGATTTATTCAATCCTCTATCAATAAAACTAAGAAGGAATTATATTCAGGTGAATATGATAAACTCGAAGCTAAACATCTTCGTAAACTTGCAAGATTTGGAGTTGAACTAGTAGTTGAAAGAGTTCCTGCCATGATTACGGATTGTAATTATATAAGGGAACTTATAATTAAGCTAAGAAACCAGGGTATCAATATTAAAGTACTGATGGTGGATTATGCAGGAAAGCTTGCTTCAATTGCCAGAGATAAAGAGGATTTCGACCGTATATCGAATGTATATATCGATATTCAGAACCTAGCAGAAGAGATGGACTTAGATATCGTATGGACCGCTCATCATATTACCAGAGAGGGTAAGAAACATAGAACTACTAGATATGATGAGAATGATATCTCGGGTTCTATTGCAATTGTTCGTAATGCTCATACAATAGTTGGTCTTAACTCTACTGAACAAGAAGAAAAAGATGATATACTTCGTTGTGAATTAGTAGTACAAAGAGATGGTTTACCTAGTGGTAGAGCATTATTCAAATGCGATGTTGAAAGGCAAAGATGTGTAGAGTTTACTAAAGAACAACGTAAACAGTACGATGAAATATATGGTGAGAAGCTCGAGGAATCTCTCAAGAAGAAAGGGAATCTCGATGCTAATGAAGAGAAGCGAGCTAAAACCAGTGGAGATATATAAACCTAAAATATAAGATTATGATTAAGAGATTAGAAGGAATTCAAAAAGGTCAGAAGGTTTACTTAGTACCTTCAGATTCAAGATGTACTCCACAATATGCAGAAGTATATTCAGTGGGTCCCAAGTATATAAAACTTACTGGAGTTAATATAAGTTTAAGGGAGTTCTTCTCTGAAGATGGAAGATCTGCTAAATGGGGAGGATGGGAACTTTTCCTTTCAAAGGAATCATATGAAGAACATAAAGAGTTACTTTCACTTAGGTCACAGGTAGTTACTTTATTTGAGCAAATGGTACTGAAATGCGAAGACCTAGATAAATTACGTAGGCTAAAGAAAAGATATGCCGAATACGATGACCCATTACCATTTTAACCATGAGTAAGATCACTAATGAATTTAAAACCAAGCTCTACAATTATTTTATTAAGAGCTTGGGCGCTTATCAATATAAACATGGTTGGATGAAATTACCCGTATGCCCCTTCTGTCATAGGGAACATAAGATGGGAATTAATCTTTCTATGTACCGTACCAATTGTTTTAGATGCAATTATCATATGAATCCTGCTCAACTAGTAATGGATGTTGAGGGATTTGATACTTATGCAGAACTTTTAAAATTTCTAGATAATGGAAACTTTACAGACAAAGCTTTCTCAGAAGAGAAGATTGAATTATCCGATGCTAAGCCCGTCTATCTTCCAGATGGGTTTAAACTCATTAATCAAGGAACATCACAAGTTGCAAGAAGCATTAGAAGTTACATGTCGAGCCGTGGGTTCACTATCGAAGAATTATCAAAACACGGTATCGGATATGTTGCCACTGAGGGACCTTTTTTTGGGTACCTCATCATACCATATTATTATAAGGGCACGCTCAGGTATTACAATGCGAGAAATGTTATTGGACAGGGCCCAAGATACAATAATCCAAATAAAGATATTACAGGACTTGGAAAGGAATTTATTATCTTCAATCAAGATGCCCTCGACATGTATAGTTCGATATTTATCTGTGAAGGAGCAATCAATGCACTTACTATGGGAGACAGGGCTATTGCCACCATGGGTAAGGCAATCAGTGCTTACCAAGTTAACCAGCTTATCAAATCTCCAGTTAATAGATTTATATTACTCCTGGACCCTGATGCCATCAAATATTCAATCAACCTGGCTTTCAAATTGGTCGCTTATAAAAAGGTCAAGGTTATACAATTACCTGAAAATAAAGATTGTAACGATCTAAAAAGACCTGCTGTTATGAGATTGGTATATCAAACTCGATATCAATCTTACAGTGATTTAATAAAATTAAAAAATAGCTTATGAAAGAGAATATTCCAGGATACCCAGGATATCACATTACCAAAGATGGTAAAGTGTATACTCATAAGAGTGGAAGTTGGAAACTTAGAAAAACTTCTAATAGCTCTAGTACTGGTCGTATACGAGTAAGAATCCATTCTAAATGGTTACAAGTTTCTAGATTAGTAGCATTAGCTTGGGTTAAAAATCCTAATCCAGCTATCTATGATATAGTAATGCACCTAGATAATAACCCAGAAAATAATTATTATAAGAATTTAAAATGGGGTACCCAGTCTCAAAATATCATTCAAGCTTATAGAGATGGTAATTTAAAAACTCCTTCAGCTTTAATAGCTAGAGGAGAAGCTCATAGTAATTCTTCTATAACTAATCAAACTAGAAATATGATTGTAGATTTAAGGGTCAATTATGGGGTCCCTGAATCTAAACTGAGTATTATATTTGGTATAAGTAAAAGGCATATAAATAAAATCGTATCTCAGTATAAATCGGGTATTAGATGGGATAATAACCTCATCTAGATTTATCAGACTCAGAAACTCCTTGGATTGAGGATTTCCTATTATAATATATATAACTTAAAATAAGAAAGTATGAAACAATTATTAGAAGCTATAAGAGCCAAATATTTATGCCTTCATGATTGGGAGGTGGTAAGTAAAACTGAATATACTGATTGTTGGAAAATCTTATTAAAATGTAAGAAGTGCGGTAAACTTAGAAAGAGAATAGTATGAGAGACCCCTCTATTCATATAACTAAGCATCAATTCGAAAAAATCCTATCTCAGTTAGAGGTATATAATTTTCCGATTGATGCTTTCTTTGTTATTGCCCGTAAGGAAGCAATAAATACTAGAGTTGTAGTTGTTACAAACAATAAGACAACTAAGAAAGTTTCTAACATTTTACTAGCATCTAAGGGAGATGCTGCTTTAGTTGCTGATATTATATATGCAACTCGTATAAAACTAAAGCATAGGGGAGTTAGAAAAATAAGAGAAACAGAACCAAGAAATTGGGCAGTATGTAAAAAGATAGCAGAGCTATGTAATCAATTCTGTGAAGATTTCCAATTAGATACCCGGGAAGGTTTTATCAAATATATCGAACTAGGTATCAAGAAAATGGATGGTAATTACAATAATCTTTTAAACAGGTTATCGGTTATGTCAGAAAAGATATCAGATTTATATTCTGCTACTTTGGAAATGGAAGAGGATTCTGGTAATGCTAAAGCTATACATGATTACTTTATAAAGAGAGTAGCTGATGTTACTGGCATATATGAATCATTCGTTAATCAGCCAGATAAATATATACACTTTGTAAGGTTAGATAAATTTCTATCAGAGAAAGGGTGGGACCCAATTCAATTCATAGATGCTCAATTTGAATCCCTTGCTTGGTGTAATGGTTTACCTGAACCAAGTCAGATGTATAATGACAAGGCTATAGAAAGGTATAATAAATACTTATTTAAACATAAAAATCAATCCTCATCGGAGGCTCCTAAAATAGAAGGAAGTCTCTGGTCAAAAATTAATCAATCATGAAAGCTTTTAAAAATCGTTTAGAAGAGATGGCAGAAGCCACAGTAAATGCTTTGGATTATTCCGATAGCAAAGTAGAATACCCAGATATTTCTATGGTTCAGAAATGGCCTAAGGAAATAATCTTGCCCTTGTATGATTTATATAAAAATACTCGGTATTCAGAATTAGCTTCAATCCTTATGTATACTCAGCATCAGGCTAGGTTTGAAGAAATAGGAGAATTGATGCTTGGTATCGGATTAGTAGAGATGGTACATTATGATAAGCTGGGAGACTTCTTATTAAAAGCTTCTGATGTAATGGACACCGATATACCAGGAAATAATCAGTTAACTGTACATCCCCTAATAGATCTTGGTACTTCAGCAGAATCTGCTTTAAGATTATCATTACAAGCAGAAAAAGAAACTCTAGAAGAATATTATAAAGTATTCGATTCTTTGAATAAAAAAGAAGAGTATATAAAGAGAAGTGATTATATTCCAGTTACCTATCTTATCCAGAAATTCATTGCTGATGAAGAATATCACATTTCTCTTTTAAAGAAAGCTCTGAAAGAATATGAAGATTCCGATGACGAGCCTAAGAAATGTAAATCAGTAACAGTAATCATATGAAAATCATAATTCGTAATTGTAACGTTGCAGAATTAGATATACCTCTAAAATATGCAACTAAGTTATATAACGAATTTGCTATCAGACACCCCAATGCCTTTTACCTCCGTACTAGGCAACGGGGTATGCAAAACTGGGATGGCAAAATAAAGTATATAACCAAGACTGGTCAATTTAAGATAGGCTTACTTCCTTCAGTATATAAAAGATGTATTGAACTTGGAATTAAGCCTATCATAGTAGATATGAGACAACCTTTACCTAAAGTCAGTAAAGTTGTAACTCAGATAGGTAAGTATAAATTAAGACCCGAACAAGAGAAAGCTGTTAAGGCAATCTTATCTAATAAACTAGGTGAAACACCTTTTCAGATTGGGGTATTAGATTATACAGTAAATGCAGGTAAAACTCTGATTATGTCTGCCTTATATTTATCATATAAGAAGCAATTAAAGACTTTGCTTATAACTAATGACTCTGATTGGTTAAATCAAGCTAGAGATGAATTTAAGCAATATCTACCGGGAGAAGATATTACCTTTGTTCAGGGTAAAGTTTTAAACTGGAGTAATTTTACTATTGGTATGGTTCAATCTATTTCTCGGAATATGAAATATTATCAGAATGAACTTGCTAAGATTGATATGGTATTAATCGATGAAGCTGACCAAGGAGGTAGTAAGCAATATCAGAATGTGATCACTAGGTTATTTAATACCCGAGTTAGAATCGGATTATCTGGTACCATTTATATGAGTAAGCTTGCCAAGGATAAAGTTAAGAATATGAATTTACGTTGTTTCTTTGGCGATGTAATAGCAGAGTTTAAACTTAAGGACTCAATTAAGAAAGGGTATTCAACAAAGACAATTGTAAAAACAGTAGAAGGTAAACCTTGGTTTGGTAATTGGGAATCAGATTGTATGTCCTATAATGAAATATATGATGATTCCATTACCCATAATAAGATTGCCTGGACCATGGCATTAGATAGGTTGAAATGGAACCTTAATCAAGGTAGATATCCTGCTCTCGTAGTATGTAAGCATATTGCACACTGTGAAAATCTATGCAAATTCTTTAAAAAGAAGCTAGATAATAAATATAATATTGCCTGTGTTCATGTTAATACTCATACTAAATTAAGACAACAGATAATGAAAGATTTTAGGGAAGGTAAAATAGATATCCTGGTATCAACTACAATTATTGCTCGAGGTAAAAACTTCCCTAAGCTCAGATATTTGTTGAATACTGCCAGTATGGATTCTCAAGAAAAATCAATTCAGTTCTTAGGACGATTGGTAAGAAAGGATGAATCCAAATCCAAAGTTTACCTAGATGATTTACATTATCCCGGGAATTATTTAAGTAGGCATGGGAATCATAGAAGAAAGTATTATCAAGATCAAGGACTTAAAGTTATCCGGTTAAGTAAGCTCTGGGATAAGTACCCTAGACATAAGCCTTTTCAAGGATAATAATTTCTGACTATGAGTATATACTTTTTCTCCGTAGGAGGAAAGGTATATTACATGTTACGTTAAGAGGCATTAACCATTAATAATCATAAACAATGAAGATTCTACAAAAAATCAAATCATTATTCAATTGTTCTGTAATACCTCCAGAACATATATTCAATGGCATAGGAATAGAATATATAACTCCTATCAAAAAATCCAGTGATAAACCTGATGAAGTTCGATATTATTTTATGATTCATTTTCAATCTGGGTTAGTAATCAAAGTTCAGATATATACTTCTGAAATAGAAGTACCACCCATTCTTCTGTCTATCAGGGAACTATTTATAAATGGTATAGGACATTCATATATTACTCTGTATCAAGATGAGATGATGGATGTTCAAATCATAAGATATTATCATAAAGAATTTTAAATTGGGAATTATGGCAAAGAAGAAACAAACTTTACCTGATATCAAGAATCAGGATCCTTTAGAACCTATTAATATTGCAGAACTGGGTTCTAATTCAGACCCATGTTTTGGTATTGGTTATGACTTATCAACTAAAGAATGTAAACTATGCGGAGACTCAGAATTATGTGCATTCAAGATGTCACAGAATATGAATATCACAAGGAAAGAGCTAGAACAGAAGAATCAATACAAGGATTTGGATGTATTAGAAGACACGGTTGGAATCAAGAAATACATCCGAGGCTTGATTCGGAAAGGGAAAGAAAGAAAAGAAGTTATTACCAAAACCGTTGAGAAATTCGAAGTACCAAGAAAACGTATTAGAGAACTTTATAAAGAATGCAAAAAATAGAAATGATATGGGCTATGTTCAAGGTATACCTTAACAACCCAAATTACTATGTGAAACAAGAGGATATACTTGCTAATGTATGTGGCAATGGAAGCAGGGATGTAAGAAAGATAATGAACTCTCTTGTAATTCACAAGGGAAATCCCTCAACATTAACTTATGGCCAACTTTTAAAACAATGTAATATAATATGAACAGATTCAAATTTATCAAAGTAAGAGACGTAAAATCTCCATCAAGAGGAAACGAAGGAGATGCAGGTTTAGATTTCTATATCCCTGAAGACTTAACTCTACAGGATTTAGTAAAAGCTAATCCACAGTTAATATTCCATTGTGAAATACCTGAACCTGGTAAAGTAACACTTGAACATAATTCAAATAACCAGGTACAAGTAATTTACATTTCTCCATTTACCAGAATACTTATCCCATCGGGTATCAAAGGTTTATTAGAACCAAGGTCTTCTATGCTGATGGCAGCAAACAAATCTGGTATATCAACTAAGAAAGGGCTTATCTATACTGCCGAGATAGTAGATTCTCCATATACCGGAGAAATTCATATAGGTGTATATAATACTTCTCATGAGATTCAAGTAATAGAAGCTGGAACTAAGTTAGTACAGTTTATTCATGTACCCATTTATCTTACAGAACCAGAAGAAGTAATCAAGGAAGAATTTGATGAAGATGCTCAGTATTGGGGAACAAGAGGTAATAATGGATTCGGATCAACCAATTAATAATATATGGCAACTTTAGATGAACTAGCGAATAGAATATCGGTATTAGAGAATCGATACTCAACTTTAAACAGTGTAGTGAACGGACATACTACCGAGATACCTAATCTTGATACTAGATTAGATACTGCAGAATCTAAATTGAATAATCATGAGGAACGGCTTAAAACTCTAGAAGTTAAAGTAGAAGATCACGAAAGAAGACTACAACTGATAGAGAATTCTCATATAAAGTATACAGTATCAAGAAAGGTAAAATATCCCAAGAAAGCAGACCAGGGATTCTATCTGTATCTTCCTGAAGATCTTACGATTGATATTCTCATGGAATACAATAACGGAGTAATCAAACAGAAATGGAACTGGTTGAATAGAATCTTCAATCCACAAGGATTCGGTAAAGTATCTTTCGACTTAGATAGAAACAGTGAGGGTCATATTAAAACTATCGTTCTTGGTCAGAACACCAGGTTATTAATCCCAACCGGTATTCATATTGAAGAATTCACTCCAGTTAAGTCTGTACTGAAAGCTGCAAATGAAGAAACTAATTCTATCAACAGTGGTTTAGTATACGGTATAGAAGTACTTGGTCAAATTCCCGGAGATGAAGTAGTGGTAAGTGTATTCAATCTAACTTCTGGAATCATTGGAATCGAAGCTGGAAGTGTATTAGTTCAAGTATTACATTTATTCTCTTATCATACAGTACCAGAAAAAGAATAATTACTATGGATATTTCTAATCTGAAAGAAAAAGCCCCTGAAATCAAACAGGGGCTTGAACTTGAGAATATGTATGAGATTGGCTATCGTCAATTAGACTGTTATAAACCCTTAGAAAGGTTACCAGAATATCCCATGGATATTAACAGTACTGAAAATCAATCTCTTATGAAAACCCTTATATCTCAAGTAGTAGAGGAGTTAATGGAGGGTTATGAATCTACTTCTAATATAAATGATATTCTAGAAAACAAGGGATGGAATACCAATTTATATACCGACGTAGAAGAGATTCAGATAATCAACAATCTACAGAATGCTAATGAAGAACAAGCAGATGCAATAGGATTCTTCTTATCAGCTCTGATATATGCTAATATATTGCCAGAGGATATCTATAGTTGGGCAAACAAAGAACTGACTAAAGGGCAAAAGGCAGTAGAAAATTTAGAAGACGTAATGGCATTCGGTATTCATATGATTTTAGAGATGGATGCCGTTAGTAGTATATTCAAAAATTTCAAGCTAATATCCGAAACAATTGAGGATAAAACTTCCGAGTATATAAAGGGATTCAAGGAAATGAGTCCAAATTTGCATACTGATGAGAAAAATATTTTGTTTCAGATAGTGTATGTTTTGAACCTTGCTAGAAATACTCTTAAGAATCGTACATGGAAACAGTCACCAGTAATAACTAAAGAACTAGAATTCCAGGATAGGCTGGTAGAGGCATTCTATTATTATATGGGATTCCTATCAATAATGGGATTTACTCCATTGGGTATATACGAGCTGTATTTCAAGAAAGAACGCCTTAACGAATGGAGAATTACTAGTCAATATTAGGTTAATATACTCGACAGCTTATATAAGTGCTATGGTATATAAACTAATTATTAAAATATGAAAGGTAATATACCAAATCATCCAAACTACCATATTACTAAAGATGGTAGATTATTCTCTAATAAAAGTGGGGAATGGGTAGAGAGGAAAGGACAAGTTTATAGAGGCTGTCCGAGTTTTTATTTTGAAGGTAAATGGCATAGATCTAGTAGATTAGTAGCTACAGTTTATATATCTAACCCCTATAATTACCCAATAGTAATGCACAAGGATAATAACAGGATGAATAATCATGTTAGTAATCTACAGTGGGGAACTTATTCTATGAATAATCTTCAATGTAGTAGAGAGGGTAGAGGTAAACAGTATAGGCAAATTGGTAAACTCAATCCAATGTATGGTAAAGTAAGCCCAATGAGGGGTGTAACTGGAAAATTACACCCATCCTATGGTAAGCCTTCTTGGATAAAGGGGAAACATCAATCTGAATCTACTAAATTAAAAATAAGCCTATCATTAAAGGCTTTAAATAAAACAAAGATAACTCAAAGAAAAAGGAGGAGGATTATGAGATTAAGATCTGAAGGTAAATCTCAGGCTTATATAGCTAATAGACTAAATTTACATCAAACTACCATTAGTAAAATATTACAAGATAAGTTATAAAGAAAGGAGGTATTTGTGTCGGGTTGGAACAAAAAATTAGAAGGCTTAGAGCTTAATACTGAAGAGCAGATTCATTCATTAGAATTTGCTACTTCACAAGAAGCATGGGAAAAGTTAAATGAGGGATTTCTAAGACTAGAACCTGCTTTATTTGCAAAAGGAGCTACCGCAAATAGTGGAGTAGCTGTAGTATATAACGTATTTATAAAAATACGTAAAGCTTGGGTAGACCCAGATTTTGATTATGGTAGGTGTTTCAATTATAAAGAAACTAAGTGGACAAGCTTACTGAACAATTACATTGATTTCAATAAGCTTGATTTATTGCGTAGTAAGCTGAGAGTACTAAAAACCAAGTATAATCAGAATTACAACGTTACTTATATGTTTAATAATCATCATGATAACGGTAAACAATGTTTAATTGCTGCTACATTCTCCAAACGATTTGGGGAAGACATACCTGTTATTACAATGGTAATCAGGGCATCCGAGATAACAAAAAGGTTAATCTTCGACTTCTTACTAATACAACGAATGGCGGAATATGTGTACGGACCAGAACAATCAGTACAAATCAATTTATTTGCCACTCAAATGTATGGGAATGTAGAAACACTTCTGATGTATCATACTCATAAACCTTTGAAGAAGGTATTAAAGGGAACTGATAAGGAAAATTCTTGGATAAAGAGGTTGAATGAGGTATTCGATAAATTTCAAAACGGTAAAGAGAAAGATTTCTCTAGTTTTAAGGTATTCTTTAGAAGTTTTAAAGTGCTTCGACCAGATTTATATAAGGAAACATATAAATCTATGAAAGCAAAGGAATTACTTCTTGAATATGAAGATATCGAATATCCCGAGAATGTAATCTCTTACTCTCAACGTAAAGCATATAAGAAGAAACTTTTAAAACAGAAGAAATGAGAATTTATAGCAGTAGTTATGAGTTAATGTCTGAAATGGGCAGAGAACTCAACAGTTATGGTCAAACTGTAAAACCAAAGACTTACCAGAATAAGAATATTGAAGGTAATGAAGATTTTGTAACTAAAGAGATCATTTGCCAACAATATTGCTTAACTTCTTTGCAAGATCCAACGTGGTTATTCTTCTATTCAAGGTCTAGGGAATGGGCAGATGCTGAGTTCCAAGAAAGGATTGATACCTCTGATATAATTAATCCAGGTAAAGCTTGGGAATTAAGAAAAGATTTATGGGAACAGTTCTTGGTAAATGGTAAATTTGATTATACCTATAATGAGAGAATCATCCATGTTATTAAACCATTGATAAGATTACTGAAGGACGATAATGACACTCGTAAAGCAGTATTACCAATATTCAATGGTGATATGGACGGATTAGATACCGATTGGTATGATGGTAGTAGACGTATACCCTGCTCTATGTATTATGACTTCCTTATCCGTCAGAATGGTAAAGGAGAAAAGGTATTACACATTTGCTATCACCAAAGAAGTTCGGACTTTGCTACTCACTTTGGTAATGATGTATACCTTGCATGGAGACTAATGGAATATGTAGCTAAAGAGGTTGGAGTAAAACCAGGTTATTTGTATCACACCATAGACTCATTACATACTTATCAAAAAGACTGGGATAAGTTAGCCAGTTCTCTAAGAGTATTTGAGGATACTATCATATAATACATGCTTTATTTCTATTTTGTTTTGATGTCATTTTCGCAAAATGATTTAAAGTAACTCATATCAGGTTTAAGGAAGTAGGTCTGGGAAGATATACTTCCTTATTTTATTTAAAAAACTTCTAGTATGGAAACGAAATATAAGATTATAACCAATAAACAAGAGCTAAAGAAACTTATCCAATGCTGTAAGCAAACTGGTTATGCTTCTGTAGACTTCGAAACAAATGCAGAACCTCTTTATAACAAAAGTTTTAAACCTACCATACTATCAGTTACTTTTCAACCAGGTTTTGGATGTTCTATACCATTAGATCATTTTGAAACTAAAAAGTATACTTCTAAGGGATGGAACTGGAAAAAGATGCTTCGTAAATTTGGTGAAGAAGTAATTGAAAATCCAAATGTAGTTAAGGTTGCTTGGAATTATAAATTTGATGATCAGATATTTCAGAAGTATAATATCTATTATCGAGGAGTATGTTTGGATGGTATGCTTGCTAAATATCTCTTGAATGAAGAAAAACCCAATGACTTGAAGTCTATGGTAAGAAGGTATTTACCAGAATACGGAGATTATGAAAAGCAAGATAAATTCGATAAGATTCCATGGGATAAAAAAGAAATGGAACCTCTTTGCCACTATGGATGTCAAGATACTGATTATACTCTTAGATTAATGCTTTTCTTCGAAAAGAAGCTAATTGACTTGGGATTATATAATACTTACCGTAATTTAATCATGACTGCTTCTAGGGTATTAACTTCTGTAGAAAAGAATGGTTTATATGTAGATAGGGCATTCAACCAAGAATTGTTAGATTCCTACTTACCAAAGATAGAAGCAGCTAAGGAAGCAATATATAATTTGCCTAAAGTAAAGAAGTTTACTAAACTATATAATCAATCCAAGATTGAAAAATACATTGCTAAATTAGAGGAAGAGATAGAAAATTTAGACCCTAGAGTAGATAAGAGAAAGATACAATCTAGGGAACAAAAGATTGCTAATATACGAGCAGGAGTTTTTACTACGAAAAAGGAATTAGAGTTAATTAGACCTGTAAGTTTAGGTAGTTCAGTAGATTTACCTCAATTAATGTATTCAGAGGAAGGATTTAATTTTGAGGTAATCAAAAAGAATGATTCTGGTAAACCAAGTACTGATGAAGAAACTCTTACTAACTTAAGATTAACTGTCAAAAAACCTGATTCACCAAAGGCAGTATTCTTGGATAGTTTATTAGAGTTGAGAGGTTTAGAGAAAATGTATAAAACCTATATTGAAGGTTGGCATGAGAAAACCCAAGATGATGATAGATTACATGGAAGATTCCTTATTCATGGAACTACTTCAGGAAGGTTATCTTCAGCAGAACCAAATGCTCAACAAATACCTAAGACTTCAGTAGACCCAAATATAAAGAAGCAATTAGTTGCTCCAAAAGGAACTCTATATATTGCTAGTGACTTTAGTCAAGCAGAGTTAAGAATCATGGCTCACTTATCTGGAGATGAAACTTATCTGAATGCTTTTAACTCTGGTCAGGACCCTCACTTGGCAATTGCTGCTACCAAATATCATGTTCCTTATGAAGAAGCTTTAAAAATATATGAGGATGAAAATCACCCGGATCATAAGATATGGAAGGTAAGGAGAAAGCAAGCTAAACAGATTGCATTTGGACTTATTTATGGAATTGGTGCTAAATTACTAGCAGTAAAATTATCTGACCCAAAATCTGGTATCATAGTTACACCAGAAGAAGCACAAAAGGAAATGGATATATTCTTTGGTCAACATCCTAAGTTAAAAACCTTCTTAAAGAAACAAGAGAAGTTCCTTAGAAAGAATGGGTACTTAGTTTCTTTATTTGGTAGAAAACGAAGATTACCCCAAATTTATTCTTCAGATAGAGGAGAAGAAGCTTATGCTTTACGATTAGCATTGAATTTCCCTTGTCAATCTGCAGCATCAGATATGTGTTTATTTGGAAGTATATTAATATACTACCTTATGAGACAAGGAAAATTACCTCCTACAAAATCAGTATGCTTGGTTCATGATGCTAATTACCAAATCACTAAACCAGAAAATATAAATACCTGGAGTATTTATGAGATGTGGCAAATTTATCGAAATCCTTTAACTAAGCCTTATTTCGGTTTTCAGATAGACGATGTCACTATGGCGATGGACTTTGTTATAGGTAGATCGATGGCAGAAGAACTACCTTTTATTCCTGGATATGATTATAGAAAAATGCTCGAACCAGATTTTTCAGTAGAAGAGTACATGGAAGAGCATAAGAAATATAAGCATATCCAAATTCAAGATTATCCTAAGGTGTTTTCTAAAGAAATAAAGAGATATAAAGAGGAGTATGAAAAGAAAATACACTAGTAATATACCCATAGAAGGATTCTCCAAGTATCATATTTGTAGGAATGGTAGATTATATTCTATACACAGTGGTACTTGGAAATTGATAAAACCCGTAGCAAAGAGTACTGGGTATATATCCAATAACCTGATTTCAGATTTTGGTAAAAGAGCGAATTTTTATAGACATAGGCTAGTAGCAGAAGTATATTTACCTAAACCCAATGTTTCAGGTTTAGTAGTATGTCATAAGGATAGTAATCCTCGAAATAATAGAGTAACCAATTTATATTGGGGCACACAAAAGGAGAACATCCAACAATGTATTCGAGAAGGTAAATTTTATTATGTAGGTAAAATAAGAAAGAAACAATATGAAGAAAATTTTAAACGGACCCACGGTATGGAGAGCTAAATGCCCAGTATGTGATTGTGAATTTGAATATGATGTAAGTGAAACTATAAAGGTTTATGATAAAACTACTCTGGATGTTTTTAGGATAATATCATGCCCAGGTTGTAAAACCAATATAAAGCATTCAGATTCAGTATCTACCACTACAGAAACGAGAAGAGAGGATACTATGACAACATAACTAATTAAAATTTTAGATTATGGAAAATGACACATTAAAGAAAGAGGCTGACAAGGTAATCAATGTAACTTACATGTTATCTGGAGTATTAGAACAATCATTCCAAGAAATGGATGAAATTTTGGATAGATTACACAAAAGACTTCACCATGAAGACCGAAGGTTAATCAACTCTATCCGAAAACATATAAAATTTCTCAATTCAAACATAGAATCACTCAGAACTCATTCACTTTCTAAGATGGATGAAGAAACAGTAGAATGCTTTGATGATACTACTCTTAGATTTTATGTAATCTTCATGAAATTACTTGAAGTTGCTGGTATAGATTACCTTTGCGATTTACGATTATACTCTCTGTATAATCTGTTAGACAAATATCAATCCCTTACTAGTTATCCCAAATTAGATTCTAGGGCTAATATTGCTTTCTTACAAGTAAAGAGAGATATTGAGAATGGCATGTATTCTGCTGAAGATATGAAAAAAGTTTTTAAGTTGAAAGATGAAAACCGAGATAAATAAACTTAAGGTAGTATTTGAGGGTAGAACCTTAGAAATAGATATTCAAAAGGAATTATCTATCAATGAGAACTTATTAAATTCTCAGCTAAAGGATTCTCCCTCTAGTTATTATATACTTGCTTCATTAAGAGATAAGTATATAAAACAAAGAGATGCTTTAGCAAGAGAAAAAGAGGAAGCATATTCTGCTGCATGGGTATTTATAAAAGATTCCAATGAGAGGTTCAATAATGATTACGTATCTCATAAAGCTAATATAAACCCCAAATATAAATCTATTTGCAAAAGGTATCTAAAGGCTGCAGCTAAAGCTAATAAATTTATAGCTATCTGTAAAGCTTATGAGAGTAGAGAGGGCATCTTAAGAACTCTTAATGCCAATATCCGTAAGTTACAGTAGGAACTATAAAAGATTACTAACTAAATTTTATAAATATGTATAATTTACAACTTATATCAACTCTAGTAGCTAAGAAGCTTGGTAATAGTATTCCAGGTTTACCCGTAGAAAATAAAATCTTGGTATATTCTCCCAAAGAGATTAATACCACTGCTTCTGGTATTATTATCCCAGATATGGTAAAGGAAGGAGTTCCTCGTAAGGGTGTTGTTATTAAATCTGGTGTAATTACAGAAGAATATCAAACTTACAAGGACCACGTGGAAATTGGTCGTATAATCGAATATGGATTGTATGCTGGTAAAGAACATCAATTCGATAAAAACTGTTTACCTCAGGAATTACAACCCTTTTATGAAAAGGGTCTGTTCACCGTATTAGCTTTAAATGAGATTTCATACTCAGAACCCAATAACTTAGATTGATATGATTAAAGATAAGGACAAAAAGAAAAAGAAATTATCTTCTAGTGGCATGACTACTAAAGATAAGATGTTAGCCCGGAAAAAACAATTAGAATCCAAGGGTAATGGTAGTGGATTGGTATTCCCTAAAGAGGGAACTTTAAGAATGAGAATTAAATCTCCAGGTGATGACCAGGAATTGGGTATCGAATTGATTCAGTTCTATCTGAATAAAGATTTGGGAGGAGTTATTTCTCCGGCTACTTTTGATGAACCATGCCCATTTATGGAAAAGTACCAGGAACTGAAAAACTCAAAAGACCCAGATGACCAGGAACTTGCAAAGATGCTGGTACCAAGAAGAAAATACGTAGTGGGTGGAATAGTATATTCAGATGAGAAAGGTACTAAGGTAGATTATGAAGGAAAAGATAAGGGAGTATTAATCCCAAGATCAGTATACCAGGATATTATCGATCTTTATTTGGATGAAGATGAAGCTGGAGATATGACAGACCCAAGAACTGGATACGATATAAAAATTATCCGTTCTGGTTCAGGTAAGAATGATACTACATATTCTGCTCGTGCATGTAAACCTACTAAACTTGACAAGAAGTATTCAGGTAATGTAGATTTGGAATCCATAGTAAGATCTCAGATTAAAGATTACGATGAACTGGAAGAAATTTTGGCATCATTCTTAAAAGAAGGAAGAGATTCTGATGAAGAGGATGAAAAACCAAAGAAGAAAAAGAAAGGCATTCATAAGGATCACTACATGGATGATGATGAACCTAAGAAGAAAAAGAGAAAGTATAAGTCAGATATTTGATAAATTGGTTTTATAAATGGTTGGTAGAGGAGGTAATTCAAGAAATTGGTTATCTCCTTTATTTATGTTAATACATTACAGTATGGCAAAAGGAAAAGTGGGTTTAAAAGTTCCCTCTAAAAACGAATTACTAAAGAAATATGGGTCATCAATAGTACTTGCTTCTGAAACAAAAGAAACAGGTCTATGGTTACCAAGTACTTTCTTTGCATTGAATTATACCTTTGGTGGAGGAATCCCATTTGGTAAAATCCTAGAAGTAGCAGGAGAAGAATCCTCTGGTAAATCACTTATAGCTTACAACTTTGCTTATTCATGTCAACAACTGGGAGGGCATGTAATATGGGTAGATGCTGAACAATCATGGATGAATTCTTGGGCTCAAACTAATGGAGTTGATCCAGAAAGAGTTACAGTAGTTAATGATACTCGTATTGAGAATGTTGCGGATGCAGTAGCAGACTTAGCATTATATTTCAGATCTCAGTTAATACACAATGAGCCCATACTTCTGGTAATAGATTCAGTTGCTGCTATGGATTGTGCAGATAACATAGATTCAAAAATGACGGATGCTAAAGCAGAGATGGGAGGTAGAGCAAAGGCTTTGTATAAATACTTCCGTATCAGAAGCGAATTATTTTATCGACTGGGAGTTACACAGATTTATATTAATCAATTAAGAACTGCATTGAATGTTGGATTCGGAAAAGATAATACAACAACTACAGGAGGCGCAGCACTTAAGTTCTACGCTTCAATCAGAGCTGCTTTCTATTCAGGAAGATCTATCACTGTTAAGCAAAAGGGTAAAGAACGCAAAGCTGGGAAACTCGTCACGGTTCGACTTATTAAAAATAAAGTTGCTCCTCCAAGACCTACAATCAGCAAATGCCCAGTATACTTCAATCCTAAGTTCCATGAGGTTGGATTTGATAGATGCTTTGGATTAGAAGATGTATTGGTAGAAAACGATATAATCGTTAAATCCTCAGGTGGAGTATATAAACTCAAGGATAAAACCCTTGCAAGAGGGGAAGAGAAATTCCAAAAGCTTTTGGAAGAAGATGATGACTTAAGAAGAAAGCTTTTAAGGAAAGCAGATATAAATACCATTGGTACTACTCGTAAGAAACTAGAAGCTCTTACAGAAAACTGTTATCCCATAGATGGAGTAGAATATGAATCCTATAATGAATCAGAAGACGAAGAGGAGGAAGACGATGAGTAAGAAAACGATATTACTAATAGATGGAGAGAATATACTTCATCAAAGTTTCCACAAATTCGAAAAGCTTAAGTCTACCGATGGAAAACCAAGTGGAGCAATATTCGGATTTTTTAGATCATTACATGGGTTCTTACATAGGTGGGACCCAGATGAGGTTATTATAACTTTTGATAATGGACACTCTCCTTATAGAGATGCTTTGTTACCAGATTATAAGGGACATAGGAAAAATATTTCAGTAGATTATGAATCTCTTCAATCTCAAAAACGTATTATTATGGGTATGCTTAAGCTCCTAAGAATTAAATATGTTTTTGATAAGCATAATTCTACTAAATATGAGGGAGATGATTTCTTAGCATACCTAGTTTTAAATAAAAAACCCACTAAGAAGGTAATCATAATATCATCTGATAAGGACTTTAATCAACTTATCGGTAAAGACGTAAAGATAAACAATCCAAGAAAAGATGAGATGATTCATCAGGGTAATTGTAAGGAACTATTCGGATATTCTCCTGAAGAAACAGTAGATTACCTTTCAATGGTGGGGGATACTTCGGATGATATTAAAGGTATACCGGGTATTGGTCCTGTAAAAGCTAGGAAAATATTGGACGAATATGGTACTTTAGATAAATTTCTAGAGCATCATCATCAAACTTCTCATGTAGAGATTGCAGAAAGGAATAAGAAGCTTATAGATTTAAGATTATTTCAAAAAGAAGTACCATTATCCAAGTTACCTATGAAAAAGTTTGCTAATAAGGAGATAAAATACAAGAAATTCAAAGAAGTCTGTATCGAATACTCTTTAGCATCCTTTATGACAAATGAATTTATGAAACCATTTAAAGATTTGTTATCATGAAAAGAATTATGTTTGTAGGGCCAAGTGGAATAGGAAAAACCACTTTGGCAAAGTTCATAGAAACCAAATATGGTATACCCTTTATATCTGGTAGTATGTCAGATTTAATGCCAGATACAAAAGAGATGCACCATGCTGAGTTTTTACACCAAGAATGTGGAGAACTCATAAACAAGGATTATCAATTGTTGAATCTGAGAAATAAGCTTTTCAAGGATAAAGAAACTTTTGTAACAGACCGTAGTTATGTAGATTTAGCAGCTTATTTCATATATAAACAATCTACTAATATCCCCGAATGTGAAGTAGATGCTTTCTTAGATATATGCAAAGATCTTACAGTTCAACAATGTGATTTATTAATATACCTTCCCTTGAGTATGTACAATATGAAAGAATGGCCAATGGAAGACAATAAGAAGAGAATCATAAATAGATATTATCAAACTCAAATGTCAGATATAATGGGTAACTTACTAACTCAGTGGAATATCTCAAATAAAATAGATATATTAGTAGTACCTCAATTAGATTTCTACGACAGAATACACATGATAATGTCAAGATTGGATTAATATGAAGAAACAAGTAATAGCAATAGTCTTCTCAGATTTACATCTTAATATATATGCTAAGTTCAATGAAGACAATAAAAGAACCCTGAATCATTTCAGGGTTTTGTCGATTATACAAGAGAAATGTAAAGAGTATAATTGCCCAGCATTATTCTGTGGGGATTTCTTTCATAAGCCAGAAACTATGGATCAAGATCTTATGGAATTGACCTATGAGAAATTTAAGGAATTAGAGTTAAGAGAAAACCAGGTAGAGATATTCTCTATATCAGGAAACCACGACTTAAAGAAAGTTAGCTTTATAGGTAATAAACCTTTTTCATGGGTTAAGTTCTTAGAACAATTTGGGATAGTGAACCTAGATTATGGTAAAAGATGTCTGGGTATGAATGCAGTAGTATACGGTATACCCTACATAGATCACAATGTAGGTTTATCTGAATATCTGAAAAATATAAAGCTTGATAAGAATGCTGATAATATCCTTATGCTTCATACTGATTATCCTGGAGCAAAAGATACGGATGGCAGAGAAATTGATTCAGTAGAAAATCTAAATCTGAATGTACTGAATAGGTTTGATTTAATTATTTGTGGTCATATACACAAACCACAAAGATTATCAAAGAAGGTTTATATGATTGGTGCTCCTTTACAACAAAGAAGAACCGATAAAGATTGTAAACTGGGATATTGGAAACTTTATTCGGATTTATCTATGGAATTTATAGAATTGAAAGGATTCCCAAAATTCGTAGATGTTGAATCCGAAGATGAAATTAAGAATGATGGCAATTATTATACCATTTTACCCAAGAAAACTAGTATTCAAGTAAATACAAACCATAAGATTACTAAGCAAGTTTCTAAGAAAACTCTAGCAAAAAGGTATCTAAGGGAAAAAGGTATAAAAGATGATGCTAAGAAACAACTTTTAATTGACACTTTAAACAAAGCTGAATCATGTTGACATTTACAAGGTTAAATATACAGGGATTCTGTTCTATAGATTCCTTCAGTTTACAATTAAACCAAGATTGTACGGTTCTTATCAAAGCTCCTAATGGTTTTGGGAAATCAACTTTACTGAATGCCTTGGTATGGGCATTATATGGGAAAAATATAAAGGGAGTATCTGAGGTAAATACTTGGAAAGAATACCAACCTAAAGATTATAAGGGAACCATGGTAGAAGTATTTTTTCAGAAAAACCAAGATTCCTATAAGGTAATCAGATGTCAAAAATTTAAAGATTACCTAGAGGATGGTGCTAAAGGAAATGATAGACTTATAATCATTAAAAATGCCGAGATTATTAATATCAAGGGTAAGAATGAATTACAGAATGCCATCAATAAAGAACTAGGATTATCCTATCTGTTATTCATGAACTCAATTATGTTCGGTCAGGGTATTAAGAGATTAATCCAAGAATCTAATTCGGATAAGAAAAAGCTTTTTGAGGAAGTATTCGATTTAGAATACCTAAATTTAGCAAAGGGTATAGCTAATCAAGATAAGGCAGTTATCTTAAATGAGATTAATCAATTAGAATCCGAATCCCTTTCACTAAAGAAAGAATTAGAGGCCAATAAAGAAGCTTACTTCGATTTGAGGTCAAGGGAGAAATCCTTTAAGAAAGATCTCAGAGAAAAATCTAGGAAACTAAAGGAAGAACGGAAAGACCTAACTGCGTTACTTATTGCAAAACAAAAACATATTTCAGATGAAGTAGATGTAGCAATAGAACAAAAGGTAAGAAATCAAACCAAAGCAGTACAAGATATAAAGAATCGAATTAAGATAAATAAGGAAACTCTAAGTACTCCCTTAAATGAACTGGTGGATGAGTCCATAGAATTAATAAAGAATAAACAATATAAGAAAGCCTTGAAAATGCTTACTCCCATCAGTAAAGCATTTAAAGAAAGGGAAGAACTTCAAAGCTTATATGAAGAATCCGTAGAGAGGTTAGATGAATTGGAATTTAACTGCAGTAAGTATAAGACTTTAGTGAAAGAGTGTTCTGATATTGCTTCAGACTTGGCAGATATAGATCAGGAAATCAAAGATCTTAAGAATCAGAAACTAAAGGTAATGTCTACCAAATACAAAGAAAGACTAAAAAAGATTCGTAAGGATTTAAGAAAGGTAGATGAAGATTACCATAACCGAGAACTAGAGTTAGAGAATTATAATTGGTTGATAAATGACCCTCTTGGTAACAATGGAATCAAGGCATATCTATTTGATTCATCCCTACATTTATTAAATCGTACTCTAGCTAGTTATTCAGAAGTATTAGGTTTTAGAATTGAGTTTAACATTGATCTTAATTCAACTAGAAAGGATTTTGTTACTCTTATAGAAAGGGATAATCACATTATTGATTATGATGAACTATCAGGAGGTGAAAAACAAGTATGTAATCTATGTATGGCTTTCGCAATGCATGAAGCTTTGACTGCAAGTAAGGGTATTAATCTGGCATTCTTAGATGAAGTATTTGAATCTCTAAGTTCTGATAACATAGAATTGGTAATAAACCTAATAAAACATATATTCAACGGTAAATCATTATTTTTAATAACACATCACGACTCATTACCTTTATCAAATACTAAGATCCTGCAAGTAGAGAAAATCAAGGGCCTTAGTTATTATAAACCACTATGATCCATAAACAATACAATGAAATTATGGCAAATAGTAAAAAGAAAGGTAATCGATTTGAACTCAAAGTCTCAAAATGGTTTACGGAATGGACTTCTTTCAAATTCGGCAGAACACCCTACTCTGGTGCAAATCATCAGAGTAGGGATTTGTCTTCTGATATTATGTGTCAGGATGAAAGACATGCTCACAGATGTAAAATCTCAGTAGAATGTAAAAACTACAAGGATATCAAATTTGAGCATGTATTACTTGGTAATAAATCCTGTGATATATTAAAATTCTGGGAACAAGCAAGTAAAGATGCTAAAAGGGCAAAGAAGGTACCCATCTTATGTATGAGATACAATTCAATGCCTGCAAATGAGTTTTTCTTTGTAGTAGATTATAAACTCGGTAGTATTATAGCTCAGTACATTACTAAGTCCATGTATATTCAAGTTCCCGGTAATACTCTTATGGTATTCATGGCTAGTGAGGTATTAAAAGTACCATACAAGATGATTCACAAACAAGCTAAGTTAATCGTAAAAAATCAGTAATATGAAAAAACGTATCCCATACTCCTATGTAATCTTCTACCTAGAAAGAAAGTATTATCACCTTATCGAGAAAGAGTTAAAAGAAAAGGGATACGAAAATATCAAGGTTATTATCCCAACTCTAGATATACTTAAGAGAACAGTAAAGGGTAAGATGGTATTTGAATCTGTTCCTATACTTTTCAATTATGGTTTTATGAGAATGCCCACAGAGAATGCTTTCTCAAGGCCTTTTTTAAATAAACTAAAACGAAATATCTCAGGTATAAGAACCTTTCTTAAATCTACTGAAACAATGCACGAAAGAAAAAAGAAGGTACGCATAGATAATGCTGAAGACTTCGATGATTTTTCATTAGTTGCAACTTGTTCTAGAAAAGATGTAAGGAGATTCATAAGATTAGCAAAAGCAAATAAGAAATATTCTGTTGATGACCTTATGAATGTAAAACCGGGTGATTACATCGTTTTAAAAGGATATCCATATGAAGGTATAGATGCTACAGTATTAGATGTAAATTACTCTAATAGAACAGTAAAAGTACTAATCTACCCAGAACATGGTAAAATGGAAGTAACTCTTGATTTTGATAGTGTTCTTTACAGTGTATATCAGGATTCAGACCCAGATAAATTACATTGTAATAACTTTGACTATGACCCAAATTCTATTACTTCTGAAAAGATAGAAGAGAACATTAATAAAAGGAGGCGTTAATATGAATGAATACCAAAAGAAAGCATGGGACTGTTTGACTCCAACCGAGCAGCAGTCCCTTTTTCTTCAGTTATCAGAGAGTAAATCCTCTTGGGAAGCTGGAGAGATATTAAAGTTATCTCATTATAAGTACCTAGAAATAAAAGAAAGGTCTGAAAAGTTCTTCCGATTATTTTCGGATTTCTTCGAAATACATGAGTCAATATTTAGACCAGATTGCCCATGTGAAAGAAACTTCCAGGATTATATCGAGGCTTGCATAGAAAAAAGGATGAAAAGGAAAGAGGCTCTACTAAATACTGGAGATGCCTCCCAATTAGTTCCTAAGGTAAATACTCGTAATCTAGAAAGAAATATAAGAAGACTACAAGGTTCAGATAATGAATGGGATAAACATTCTCTAGGTTTGATATTAGAATTCGATAGATGGAATAACTTTAGGATATTACCCAGGCAAGTACAGCAACCCTCTGCTTTCAAAAGAAGAGCCAATAAGAAAGAAAAGATTTATATCAACTACTTATTAGAGAAAGTACCAGAATGGGTTCATACTAAACTAAGAGAAAGGTTTAAGTATAAGGTAAAGCCTAGTATAAAGAAATGGTGGGTATGTTTAATATCTGAAGATTTATATACTGATGGATATTTATTACTTCCCGTAAGACCTACAGATGAGGTAATGAGGGAATTCAGTAAATTCTACATGTATATATTCGAGGATAAGGATGATGCAGATACATTTGGATTCATGGTATCTAAATTCAATGCCAAGACTACTACTGTAAAACTAGGTCAGAAGTTTTGGCCAGAATATAGATTATGTATCGAAAAGGCTTTGAATTACAATCAGGTAAATAACATGGATTTCAATGTGAAGCAATTGGATATGGCCTATAACACTCACATAAAACGAAAACCAAAGAAGAAACCTCAACCAGGAGCTGCTAGAGTGAAAGAAGACTCCTTCTATTGATCCTCAGCTAATATTAAAATAATAAGTAGAATATTTTTCTATATAATATATAAGTATTATATTTGCATCAGAAAATTAATTAAACAAAATTTTAATATAGACAATATGAAGAATACCAACTTAGACATCCGCTTTAACAAAGCAAATAATATCCTCAACCAATTCAGTGATAGCTGGGAGGATGATAAATTGAACCTATTACCTAATTTCCCAAAAATTAAGGATATGGTATCAAACCACATTACTCAAGAGAATTACTTATGGTTAATCACTTATGATTTACCTAATGATCTCTTCGATAAGATTGATAACATGGGATTAGTTCCCTATGAGTATGTAACTCATGAAGAATTAACTCAAACCTATTACAATCAAAGATTTTAAAACTATGGCAAAAAAGAAAAAAGATAAACCAGCTCCATCAAAGGAAAAACAAAATTTCCTAGGAGCTGCAGGTAGAAACATGAAGTATAAGGATCTCAAAAGAAAGGCGGTAATCCTTGGTATGCCTTTTCCTGATGCTTGTGCTGCAGGAGTATTTGATTTAATCAAGTATATCAGTAACTCAACCAACAAACCCGATAAATCTCTAATTGACCAGTATGATGAATGGGCAGATAAACAATTGGAAGCAATTGGTTATGATAAAACTGACCCAATCCGTAATTCAAGATTAAGATTAGGATTCTTAGGAGAAGAGGGAGAAGATGGTATTCGAAAATTAAAAAGAGTACCAGGTATAAAGAAACCCAAAGAAAAGAAACCTCCAAGAGAAAGAGATTCTTTTAATCTAATCAAGGGTACTAAGAAATCCTACTGTTATGAATTAACCGAAAAGGGATTTGACCAAGAGAGAGTAGTAAGGAGAATGAAAAAGAAATTCCCTGATGCTAATGAGAAATCCATTCAACTCTGGTACAGGGCTGCAAAAAGGAAATTAAATGGTAAAACTAGCAAGGGATAATCGGAAAATATACCCAGACTTAATATATGTATGGACTTGGAGGCCTGATGAATATTGGGGATGGACCAAATATCAATATGCAACAGAAAGTAAATACCGAACCGAGAAGTTGTTATATAAAAAACATATATGTGGTTTAGGATTCTTTTCAAGATACCATGCTAGAAGAACCATAACTCTTTTATTAGGAGTAGATGCCAATTTATACATTCATACTATCAAGGGTAAGAATCTTATAAAACAAGGCATAACTGATTTACCCAAGAAAGGTCATCAATCGATATTCTTTAAGGGTAAGCCAACTAAAATACGAAGATTTATCTTTCCTGCTGAAGCAAGAATGGATAAACATAGGAGAAGGCATTTTGTAGTAAGAATGAATAAAATTTATAAGAAACATGGAAGAAGGGCATTCAACAGGGCATACCAAATTGCATTATACGGGTATAGGGATGAATTCTCACCTGAATATCGAAAGCAAAAGAGATTACAGGTCCATTCTGCTATCCTACAGGAGATACAACAAGCTGAGTCAAGGGGAAAAGAACCAATTTAACCTTGATTGCTTGAATCATCCTCCTAGGATTTGGCAAATAGCCCTGTTCCTTACCAAGGTATATCATATTAAGTTTAATCGTATCTTATTCAAAAAGGCCTACGATTTCTTAGATGACTTTGGAGAAGCTTCTCTGAAATTTCAGAATCAGGTTATTATCCCAGATAAATATCTCATAAGAGAATTACAATGGGAACTATGGAAACCTCTATCTGATTATAAAATAAGGAATAAGTATGCTTACTTCATGACCAATAGGAAACTAGATTCAGAAATTTGGGTCTACCCAATAAGATTTTCTGATAACTATGAAACTTCGAAAAAAGGAAAATATCAATCATACACAGAAATGATGGGTAAATTGGGTTTTCCAGGTTTAACTAAAATATCATATAGCGATGAACACTAAATTAGAACAACATGGACCATATAATCCATTTGAGGGTAAATCCTTTAAGGTATTAACCTATAATCAAGTGGATCAGGTTATAAATTCTGAAGTAATTGAGATAACTTCACAAGAACAGTTTAATACCGTTCTAGAAAACATAAAACAATTTAATAATGCACATGAATCTTTGGGACCATTCCTAAAGAAGTATAAAAAGCTTATAACTGAGTGATTAACTATATTCATTAACAAACCATTAAAATTAAACAATTATGGCTAAGAAAAAAGAAACTAAGAAAGTTGAACTTAAAGAAGTATCTAGAGTAGAAATCAACGGTAATATCATTATTACTTACGAAGATGGCTCTGTAAAGATTATCCCGGCTCCCATTATGTTGACTGCAGACCAGGCATCCGAAATCTTCGGTTCAGAAGAAGACGAAGACGAAGAAGAGGAGGAAGAATCCGATGATGAGGATGAAGAAGAATCGGAAGATGACGAAGATGAAGATGATTCTGAAGAGGATGAGGAAGACGAAGAAGATGAGGACGAGGATGATTCCGATGAAGATGAAGAAGACGAGGAGGAAGAAGAGGAAGAACTGACTGGAGAAGCTCTTGCTGAAATGGACTTCGAAGAATTGGAAGATGTTTGCGATGACAAAGACCTTGATACTGATCCAGACGACTTCGATGAAGAAGACATCGAGAAACTTCGTAAGGCAATTGCCAAAGAATTAGGTATCAAATTGCCGGCTAAGAAGGAAGCTAAGGGTAAAGGTAAAAAGGGTAAAAAATAACCCATTTACCTAGCATAAAGGGTAGGAGATGATCCCTACCCTAAAAATTAACTACTATTAGGTTATGTAGAAGTCACAACTTATTTATAACACAACTTTTAAAAACTTATTAAGATTATGGCAAAGAAAAAAGAAGACACCAAGAAAAAGGGTGCTAAGGAAAAAGATCCTGAAAAAGAAGCTAAACGCAAAGCTCGTATGGAAGCTATCAAAAACCGTCCTGCAGGTCAAAGACCGAACGGTAAACAAATCGATGTTATCAAGATTTCTGATAACTCAGAAGTTCAGAATTTCGGTTATGCAATCAAAACAAAGAAAGGTGCTCAGGGAGTATTGGTAACTTCAGTATTGGTAGTAGATGGTGCTCCAGTAAACACATCGGTTGCTTTTGTTCCCGGAGAATTGGCAATTAAGTCAAAGAAAGGACATGGTATTATCACTACTCCGAAGTCAAAGAAAGAAAAAGACACTGACGAGGAAGTAGATGAAGAAGAAACTTCTGAAGAAAACGAAGATTAAACTCCATAACGATTATACATTATATCAATTATCCAAAGCCCATTGCCCATAAAGGTGATGGGCTTTTTTATTTTCATAACCTATGGTAACCAAAGAAGAGATAAGAAAGAATATACAAATCATTGCACTTAATAATCTGATAGAAGATTATACTTCATTTCTAGAAGTATGCAAAAATCCCTCAGAAAGGGAATTAACAGAAAACATAATATCAGAAGCTAAGGAAATGATTTTAGAATATCAATCCCAAATAAAAAGGCCACAATGGAAAAAAGATCCTTCTCATCCTTAATTTCACAGATTGCTGAAATATACAAGGATATCAAATACTATAAATACCAAGCCCATATATCCTTGCAGCAAAGTAAGATGGGTGAATATAGGAAACACCAAGCCCATATTATGTATCAGAAAAGAAAACTTTATTCTTTATCACAAAGAGTAAAAGATATTCTTAACAATCCAGTTCTAGAAGTGAAATATATATGGGGAAATGAAACTAAAACCAGTATTTTCTCAGGATTAACTCAAAGAGAGATATCTGATTATCTTCATACTTGTGCAATGGTAAAAGGGATTGAATTAAAAATCCTAGAAATCAAGGAAATCCCTACCTTTAATTCGGATTCAATTCTATAGGTAAATATAAACTCATAAATTAATAAGGATATGACAAAGAAAGTAAAACCTGCTAAAAAAGCAAAGAAACCGGCTGATAAGACTCCGGAAATCACAAAAGCTGCAAAGGCTTTGGAAAACTACCTGAAAGAAAATAACCTGGATCCTGCAAAGGATTGGTCAAAGGACAAAACTCATGGTAAGGCAGTAAAAGAACTTATGGCAAAACTTAACAAGGAAAGAGATAAAGTTGCTGCCCAATATCCTGAGAAAGACACTGCTAATCAGAAGAAGCTGGTAAAAATGAAAAAGGATTCTGAAGATGAAAAGAAAGCTAAGAAGGAAGCTAAAGCAAAAGAGAAAAAGGAAAAAGCTAGTTCAGGTAGAACAGCAACTAAATACGATTATCCTTTGGTAGACGGAAGAGAAATGACTTCCGAAGAAAAGAAGAAATATCGTATGGCTCAGAGAAAATTGGCTGCAGGTAAGACTCCAAAAGAATCTAAGCCGAAGGAAGAACCTAAGAAGGAATCCAAAAAGGATAAGCCTTCTAAGAAAGATAAAAAGGCCAAAGATTCTAAGAAGAAAAAGGCCAAAGACGAGGATTAATTTCCATTCTTATATTTGTTTTGTTAGTTATTAGTAGTTTTGGGCCTGGCAATAATTTTTGTCCAGGCCCTTTTTATCTCTAAAGTTATGAAAGAAGAAAAAGAAATATTCAAACCCAAACTGCGTATCACTACACTTTCAGAAAATGGTAATCCTTTATCTGATAGATTAGTAGATGCTTGCACTGAGATGTATGCCGGTCCAAAGGTACAACATAAAGGTCCCATAAGAATAGAAGTAACCCTTGTTAATCAACAAGATATTTCTCAATTCAAAGAATACTTGGATAAATTATCTGGTAACTTACCAATCAAAGAATCTGCAGGTAGAGGAAGACCCTCTAATACTCAATCTAAAGAATTGGAATCCCCAAGAGAAGATATCCTTGCTGATGTAGAAAAGATGGTAAATGAAGGCAAAAGCCAACAGGATATTATTAAGTATCTTAGAGATCTTGGATTTGTATTCATCCTTACAGAGGATTTCCTTTATCATTTCCCGGAATTTAAATTCGATAAGAAAGATGTGGGAGAACCCACCAACAATGGCCAATATCTCGATTCTTATTCATGGATGGCAAGATGTATAAAGAGAGCAAAAGATCCTAAGACAGATAAGTTTGACCCTATGATTCTATTTGGGTTCAGTATTCTGCAAGGTCCCTCAAAGAAGATCGTTCCCTATCTGTATAAGGAAAGGAAGAAACCCTTTAGGGCTCAGACCGGTAAAACTACTATCTCATTCTCTCAGGCAGAATTTACTAAGTTACCTAAGTATATGTTAGAGGCAGAACGAATTAAATTCTCTACAGAACAAAGGCAATTGCTTATGACTCCCGATAAGAAACCCTCTAAGTTCTTCTTAAGATGGGCATCAGATGCCATATTCCCCGATTCAATCAAGGAAAAGATGGCTGAGATCTTGAAGAGATAATCCACTACCTACCTCAGCAATATTTGCATATTATATATAAATTTTATATATTTGTATAACGAAATAAATAATAAGAAAAATGGATGCAGAAACCAAAACGGTTATTAAGAACATTGCCCAAATCCAAGTTGAGGCACTAACTCATATCTCTAAAAATTTAGAGGATACAGACCATTACCTTCTTAAAAAACTTCTTCAGATTGAAGAAGGAGAAATAAGAGGAGTATTAGATAATATGATAAAACTCTATTCAGATATGATAGAATATCCTCAACTTATAAAAACTCTTACAGAGTATCAATTATACGTCTGCTCTCATATCCTATGGAAAATGGAGGAAGAATGGATAACAGATAATTCTCAAGGAGTTTTGGGAGCATGGGCAATCATTCAAAAATATACCAACGTATTACATCCGGAGTTAACACTTTTAAAACTTTAAATTATGGACAGAGAAGAATATCTTGAATTGGTTACCATGAATACTGGTATTAAAATGAATCCAGTAGAATCTTCTAATATAGAAGGTATTGGGTATGACAACAAAAACAAACACTTATGGGTTGCTTTTAAGGGCAACAAAGTTTACCGGTATGACTTAGTTCCTAGAAAAACTTTCGAAGAACTAATGAATGCCGAATCTAAAGGGAGATATCTTAATTCTCATATCAAAGGACAATATGAAGCTACAGGATATGAACTCAAAAACTAAACATATTATTTTTCCGTTTTCCATTCTGGGAGTTACTCTTTTGGGATTCACTATTGCCAACACCAATAGTACCCGGAGGGTAACTCCTCCTTATGTAAAGGAGAGTAGAGAAGATTCTATTAGAAATGTAAAACGGTATGAGGAAAGCAAAAGAAGAGATTCTATATTCTTTGCTAAGGTAGATTCTATAAAGAAACTAAAGGATTCTCTTAGTAATCGGAGATTATACCAATATGCTTTCCTAGTAAGAGTTACTCCAGATAATATAATATTTACCGCAAGGAAATCTGGTTATCAACAAGTAACTTTAGATGCTCATTATACTAAACCCAGAGTATATTACCAAGTATTCACTTCCGATAAACCTTTATCACCGGAGGAAGCTTCTGCTTATGCTGAAAAATATGAACATGATCCCAGTAAGGTAACTATATTAACCGTAGAACAGTATAATCAGAGATATGGTAAATCATCATCTATTTCAGAATATGATATCTTTACTGAAGGTCTAGATTCCTACTATGATGATCCTGAAAACCTAGATGAGAACCCAGATGAAATCTTTGATTTCCTACTCGACTAGGGATCCTCAGCTATTGATAAAATAAAGTAGAATTATTTTTCTATTTAAAAAATAGTTTGTATATTTGCATAGAGAAATTAATTAAGTAACATTTTTAAATTAGTCAATTATGAAAAAAGTAAATTTGAACAAGGTAACCGAGTTAATTAACAACCAAGTATCTAACTCATTGAAGGAAGTCAAGGCTTCTAAAACACAAAAGCCAAAAGAAACTAAAGAATCTAAGGCTAAGGAAGAACCCAAAGCAAAATTGGTAAAAACTACTACCAAGAAAGCTTCTACTAAAAAGGAAGAAGTTGTCAAGGAAGTTGCCAAACAACAGAAACCCAATATCATCGAACAGGTTATATCAAACCGGGAAGTAAAATACATTTATCCGGAAGATGTAGTCGATACTCTTTCAAGAAAGAAATGGAGACAACAGACTCGCAATGAACTCCGCAAATTGGAAAGGGAAATGCTTCGCATCCAAGATCATAATTCCAAGGAATACAAGTCTGCCCAAAATAAATATATTACCTTCCAGAAAAAAGTTCTGAAGGTAGATGAAGCTATTTAATTAAATCCTTTGTTAACCCGGGACTGGGAATCACTTGAGGGCAATCAATATTCCCAGTCCCATATTTATTTTGGTTATGGACTATCGAATATTCTCCGATAAGGAGATGGAAAAACAGGAAAAGGACATGGTAGAACTTCACAAGAGATGTGTAAAGAATTACCTTGTTCAAAGATCTCTCAAACACGGAAAGATTAAAAAATTCTTTATCGTATATGATTATTATCTAGGCACTGAGAATATAAGAAATTACTTTTTCAGGCCTATAGATATGTTTGTAAGATTCTTATTGTTGGGTAAACTTGAAGAAATAGAAGATTATGTCAAAGCTGATTCTAGAAAGAAGAAAAGAAAACATAAGAGAAATAAAAGTATGGTATCTTCAGAGTCAAAAACTATACGAAGAAAAAATGGTAGAGATAAATAAGACCAGCAAGGTATTATTTTCTGGGCCAGTATCTTCTATGGTTGCTTGTTGGAGAAATGCTTTACTCTTGGTAAGAAGATCTTATAGGATATCGAAAGAATCTAGAATTTCTTTAAGAAACCTTCAACATAATACTAGGGATATTAATGCAATAAATGACTTAGAATTAGGTCAAGGTGTCAAATTTATAATCATTGAATTATGTTTCGAGAAATAGTAAAAGATGTATATATCGGTAAATCACAACTGGGGATCTGGGTAAATGGGAAAAGGGTCCCCAAAGAAACTCTGGTAAAGGATATTGCCTTACCAACCTTACTGGGAAATAAATTGCCAGATTATGGTACCATAGGAAATTTTACCCAGTGGGAATTCGAAGTTAACCCAGGAGGCAATCACAAATTATTTATCACAGGTATACCCAAGAAAACTTATGACTTGGATTTATACCGATTAAAAGGGAGATTATGGTCATCCTATTACGAGGATGATAAAAGGGGATACTTATTTCAGGTATTACCTTATGATGTTAAACACCTAGAAACAGAGATATAATATAATGGAAACAAAAGATTACGTAAAGATATTTAGACTAGATCAAGAGAACTTCCAATTTAATAGAGGGGAGTTTATGAATAAAATGGGAGAAGATTTACTAGAAGTATGCCAAAGGCAACAAAAGATAAACCCAGTAACTGGTCACATATATTATTCAGATTTTAAAAAGGTAGTAAAACACTTCGAGGATAAATTTAATGAAATCAGTCGGCAAAGTATAAGACCTTTATCCCAGAATTTATGGAAGGCATTCTTTGCAACTCAGGTAGTGCCCCTAAGAAAACTCTGGTACCCAGAAACACAAAAAAGGATAGAGGAAATGAAAAATAACTCTAGTGAACAAGACAAAAAATCCTCGAGAGGTAAAAAAGGCAATTATGGCAAAGGAAATCGTTGACCTTCATGGCAATATTTTTAAGGTAATTAAAGGTTGGGAATTTTATAACAAGGTTCCCAACCTTGAAGGAAATTATACCTGGATATTTACTAGGGATAGGATTACCGATACTCAATTCATTTTGGCTTTAAATGAAGAACTCAATATAGCAGTTGGTTATTGGTATTCTAATATTTATCAACTATACGTAGCTCGTCCTCTTAAAAGGATTGGATACGATGAATCTAAGGATATAAGAAAAGAATATTTGTATAATGGCAAAAGACAACATAAAAAGATTTCCTAGACCTATGGGAACTACTGCAATGGCAGCAGAATACCAAAAGAGTCAGAATCTTGAAGATTTACAAAAAGTATACAACTACATTATCAATCACTGGTTGATGGGTAATGGTATGCTATGTGGGATTATGTATGATATTAATACCTTCTCAACAAAGACAGGTATAGATATCAATTACATACGAGTATTTATGAGAGATAGGTTATTACAATCTAAGCTCTGGGATAAAGAAAGACAGGAAGAAATGCTACAGGCTTTATTGGGAGAACAAGTAGCATGGGCTTTAGAAGATAGAATGGAGATATCCCATCAGGTAAACATCCTAAGGGAATCTCAGGGAGGGCATTACACTCCATTCATATCGGCTGAATTGAATAAAGCTCTTAAGATGAAACTGGATTCTTCTACTTCATTACAGTCTATCATACGTACATTTATGGGTGGAGGAACTACCAATATCTTTAATCAATTTGGAGATACCCAGAATAATCAATTGAATCAGAACCAAGGTATATCAATAGAGGAAGCCAGAAAGATTATCCTAGAATCTCAAAGAGTAATGGACAAGCCACAGGAAGCCAAATTATTAGCCGATCACTATGATTTATCTTCTTTACCCGAGGTAGTTGCTACTAAGCAAGAAGGAATTGATACCACCAAAGAAGGCCTTACTTTGAATACTGCAGAGATGAGGCAAATTACTGATGATTACAAGGGAGCTATGGAACTCTCTTCAAGGGAACATCATGAATTAAGAAGAGAGATAGAAGCTAACATAGATCCCGAGGATCCAGACCCAGAGATAGATATGTATTTAGATGAAGAGCAATATGAAGAAAAAGAGCCTACATCAATAGCTGAACAATTCCTCAACAGGTAATCGAGGTTTATTGCATAATTAATTTATTATTCTTAAATTTGCAGCATAATAAATTATAAGATTATGGATAAAACCACATTAAAACAGCTTAAACCAGGTACACTATTCAGATTAAAAGATTCTGAATCCAGTCCAGTATGGGTAAGAGATCATTATGATAGGTCTTCTAAAACTTATGCTTGCCATAAATACGAAGACTACAATCATGAAGCTTTCTTCAAAGGAACCAGAACAGTATTCATTAATTTTACATATTAGACATCATGAACATCAAAAATCTATTCAACAGATTTCGTAAACGGGAACCAGAGTTAAGTTATTCCCTGAATCTAATCTACCTAGAAGATACTAAGGTAGTATTCAATCAGAATATACAATGTGCTAAAGACCTAGAGAATTACCTATCGGCTTATATGAGACTATTTGGCATGTATTCAGATAAACCCTATGTACTAATCTATCAGGAATACAAAAGCAGATACTGGGTATATGACAAAGAACCTTACCTATTATACTACAAGGTACCACTCATAGTTAACCTCAGTAGAAAGCTATCAGGAAAATCAGACATGGTAATAACCAAAGAAAAATACCAAGCTGCTAAGGATTTAGTTCCAGCTCATGAAGTATCTGACAGATTTAAGATACCAGAATATATTACTGGAGTCTTTACAGATATCTGGTATAAATGCCAAGGATATATGGATACGGACCATGTTGGTTTAGAGGAGATACTGGAATTGATGCAGCACAATTGGTTAAAGGAATTTGAATTGCTGGTATTCAAGAGGAATTACGATACAGATATGTTATTCCTTACTCATTCTCTTACCTATATCTTGGACCAGACAGAAGAAGAGGGCCGAAGAATATGTATTCAAAACATTATCGAACGTAACATAAATCAAGAAAATCAAGATGAAAACGAAACAATTTAACGTAAGCCAGTCTAGAATATATCCAGATATCAGGGATAAATATCTGGATTATATGAGAGAACGATATAATATGTTCATTTCGGATGATACTCTAAAGAATGATCTCAGAGAAATCCTTCGAAAGGGTACTAATAAAACTATCCATTTCAATATCCTAGAAAAGAACTCAGATCTCTTGGTATTTGAAACCTCTGAATACAGTAAGCTATTAGAGTTCACTAACCATTATCTCTGGATATTCAGGCTAGTAAACGATAAATGGAATTTAATCCGATACAGAGTATAAATTCGAAAGGCAGATAGTAGTCTGCCTTTCTTAGCGTTTACACATATCCTCAGCTTAGTATTCCAGGGTTTGCATATATAAAATAAAGTAGTTATATTTGCATCAGAAAAAGAAATTAATAACTATTTAAAATTTTAGACTTATGAAAAATAATGAAATCTTCCAAACCACACAACATCTAGACAAGTTAGTTACTAACCTAGGTCTTCAAATCCAAGAATTATTTTCCTTAGACTTAGAGGAAATCCTAGATTACAGCAACAATCTAATGAATCTATTAGTTAATGCCTACGTTGAAAACCAATGCTTAGCATTATCTGCAATGATATCTAAACAGGACGGATTTGCCATATACTCTTTCTTATTTCAAACTCCCGATACTTCTAATGGTGCTGCAGATGCTCTAGTAAATTTTGCCATGAACTTTACCGATGGAGAAGCTAATATCAAATCTATCAACAGAATATCTTCAAACATAATGCAAATCACATTTACAGTATGACACCCATAAGAAGACTTTTAAATATCATACAATTTGATCTAGCCGAGAAACTAAACTTGGCTAGATTAAGATGGTACCATCTTAATCATCAGGACCAATACCTTCAATCAGTAATCTACGGTAATCCTGATAATTGTACCTTGTTCAGACTAAGGGAAGTACTTACTAATTTGCTTAGAGCTAACTTCTTAAGTTACTACATATTAGCAGATACTCCTGAATCTCTATCTATTTCAATACAAGGTAATGCTATCATTACCTTTGTGATAACTAAAGACAATTACATAACTTTTACAATAACGAAATTATGAGCACAACTCCATACCCAGGTCCAGATGAAGTAATTATACCATCTCGTATATATTTCGATGAAGGTAAGAGAATAGATGTTAAAGTATGGCCTAAGACCATTCAATTAACAGGTCCCACTAAGGATTTAAACAAGGTATTCAAAACCCTTGAAGAATATGATGATTGGTGGCATCAGTTTAAGAAAAAGAATCCAGATGCCTTTCGTAAAGATGCGAAATATGTAAAATCCATTAATGGCCTCTTCCTTATCCAGAAAAGGCTCTATCAGATACCCAATAGAAGCCTCAGTTAAGTAATCAGGGATATTGCATATTTAAAAATAAAGTATTAAATTTGCATCAGAGAAAAGAAATATATTATTCATTTAAAATTTAGGCAGTCATGAACTTGAACAACATTACAACAGCCCTTAAAACCGGTATCACAATTTACCAATACGAACAATGGCAAAATACTGGTTCAGTCAACCTAATGCAAAAGGAATCCCACATGCTTTCCAAGGTTTGGCTTAAGACAAATATCCATAACCCAGATTCTTTGGATAAACCATTTATCCAACTCTCTGCTACTTTTACTTCAGAATCGGATATCCAGGAATATAACGAATGGCTAAATGTTAACCAGTACAAGTTATATCCATTGCTATTGGATATTCTCAAGATATCACTAAAGAGTGATTTCCACAACTATTCCAATACTTCTAATATTCATTACGAAGGAGGGAAATTCCCAAGTATGCTTACCATTCAATTGTTTAACTTAGAATTCTAATGCCATGAAACTAACAATAACAACCCTAGTAATCATAGAAGGCTCTTATATCCAAGGAATTTTCCATTCCTTGGAAGAGCATCCAGGTAAAGCTTACCAAGAACTGGTAGACCAAGTGGAAAACGAATATGGTTATGATGCCGATAAAGATCATGTACCATTACATTTCAAAACTATCCAAGACATAGAGAATTACTTTGAACTTGTACACATAGAGACTCAAGAACTTACAGCAAACGGATTATAAAACTAATTTGTAACGAATTATGAGAACAGTATTATATTACATAGGAATAGGGTTTATCTTAGTCCTATTCCTTAATTCCTCAGGGCCTAACTTAGATACCTTCATACCAGGTAACCCATGGGAACATTATTGCAAATATGAATTGCACAAGCATCCATTCCATACTAATGAGAAGGAATATAACTATTTCCTTGATACTTTTACTAGCACGGATAAATATGAACAAATAATGGAGATATATGCTAACCCAAGGTAAATTTCTAATTTCATATCAAATATTCGATAATATACAGGTAAATAATATCGGACAAACGCATGTACGTGAAATACTAAAGGATACTCAAGCCTTTACCATCAATTATCGAACAGAACAAATAAGAGATTACCTCGGATATCCTGGGGAGGAACTGATACCAGAACATCTACATATGATTAATGCCTTGAAGGAAATCCAGAACTATTGGAATCTTACCTCAGAAAAGGTAATCATAACAGATATCATACCCATTCCTCAGCCATGATAACCATGGTTTGCATATATAAAATAAATATATTACTTTTGCAGAGTAAAATTTAATTAATAACATTTTAATTTGTAGACTTATGAAAAATAATGAGTTATTAAAAAAGTATGCCGGTATCTCAACCCGTATCCGCAGAATCTTTGCTTATCACTACGACCAAATCCAACGGGAAGTACAAACAGAGATTTCAACCCTTAATCCAGAATTACAGGGACAATTCATGGACTTAGTCATTGAATACATGGAAGAATCCCTTAACTGGCCAGATCCCGATGACCAAGAAACATTCGAAAAACAATTACTCGGATAATGCCATGAAAACAATTGCCTACATTATGAGTACCTATCACATAGATACTCATAACTCAGATATCAGGGATGTACTCAAATCCTATATCATTGCCCGATACTATGGATGGGAACCAAAAGAGGAAGACCTAGAGGAAATCATTTCCCATACATCCTATTTCAATATTAACGTGGATGATGCTATCTACGAAGTCCTAACAATGCCAAGAGAAGAAATAACCATCTAAAACAAAGAACTTATGAAAACATTAGAAAATATTCAAGACCTTAAGAAATTACTTCTTAATCCCTATACCATTTATACTTATGACTATGCTGGTGGATTCATTATTAATGACACTATCGACTACATCGAGATTTACGAAATCGAGATAGAAGACGAACCCTTTGACGAGTTCCTTGGTAATATTATTACCTATGCTTCAGAGAAGGACTTATTCGAAAACTTGAGAGAAAATCTTATTCGCATGGATTTAACCAAAGGTGCTGATGACCAATACTATGATTATTCTCCTTCTCAGGTAGAGGCTATCCTATTCGGAATCCTTCAATTAACTCCAGAACACCAAGATATAATCGTAATTGATCTCAAAAAACACCTAAAATCCTTTATTCAAGACAAAGACCAAGCGGAAGAGATGATAACCCAATATACCTGTTATTACAATGCCATCAAGAGATGGAAATCCAATCACAAGGAAACAGAAATCCTTCATCAACTTGAGATATCAAACCTACTCGAACAATTAAAAAATAACTAAAACAATGAAAACAACAAATCCTTCATCAAGAATCACCCTCAGTCAGAAGGGTAATCAAATACTAACCTGCAAAGTATACAAAGAGCCCAACTATATATTATCTATGTCCAACGAAGAAATATTAGAACTCATCTCTGGACTAGACTATATGGGTAACATACCAACGGTACCAGACCTAGAGAAACCAATAGAAATCCAAGTCTCAACCATCCGACAAATACCCTTAGAACAAAACAAAGAAGTCCAAACCAAAATCAAAGAGATAATATACAATAACCTCTATGATACTCTAATAGATGAACTAAAGGGTACCATCTCTAGGTTTCAAGCCCAGTATAACATCCAAGAGATAAACCCATACCTACAGGATATCCTTCAGAACCCAGAAGATCTAGTATCACCACAAAGATAAATAAAAAGAATACCTAGAGCCTAGAAAACTCTAGGTATTTCTGTGTACACAAACCAAGTATATAATCAATTACCTCCCAAACAAAATAAAACCAAGTATACAGATACTAGGTACACAACCCACCTACCCCACTCCCAACAAAGAAATATACTATAACTAAGGTACACAATAAACCTACCTATATCATATACACAATCTGAATATACACATATCACTAACTAAGATACAAATCCCCTATATCACAATCAATATATAATACATATAACTAATACTAATATACCCTTCTTAGGATCTTGGTTTCCCTTCTTTTCTGTGTACCGACGGGGGTTTTTCGAAAAAGTCAGGAACATACCCTTGGAGGCTCTTGTACTATACCAAACACTATAGCTCTCAAAATTTAAAGTACTAAATCCTTGAGGCCCCAGAGGCCATTTTAGGCAATAAAATCACCATACATGGCCCCTCAAATCACAGAAAAGCAAAAAGTACACTCTGGCAATAGTTTTTGAGATACGTATATGAGCCTTTTTGACACGTAGCTATTTTAGTAACGCCTATATATAATATACTAATATGGGTGGGATTTAGATACGTATGTATTTTAGCTTCACACGTGTAATTGAAAAGTGTTCTGTTTGGCTAGTTTGTGTAATCTAGGATTTAGGTTGTGATTTTGTGTACCTAGACTCGGATTTTAATTGCCAAGAGGCTAGGATTTATATTAAAATTGTGTACCTAGAGGGGCCATTTTAGGCTCGGATTTTATAAAACTGGGTACACAAAATATGCCATAAATGGCCTCGGATTTAATAAATTTCTAGGCAATCAAGGGGCTATTTTTAATTGCCATCCTAGTAATATTGTTGTTAATTGCATAAGTATTTATATTATGGTTATTTTAGATAATTCTAGGACATTAGGGGCCTTCGAAAGGTAAACTGGGATATTGCATATTTAAAAAATAGTTCTTATATTTGCAGCATAATAAATATAAAGTATTAATTATTAAAACCCATTACCTATGAACACAGAAGAATTATCAAACCGATTAACACAAATCCTTACAGGTATTACCAGTGGAGAGCCTAATCCTAACATTATTCAAGGCTTTGTCAAGAACTTTATCGAAGACTTCAAACCAGACTACTATTACGAAATCTCAGTCACAGACGTAGAAGGCTATACTCCTACCTTTATCGAATACTATGCCTGGGACGAAGACGAGGATGGTCCTATACCTGGTATAAAACTTTTCAAAGACTTCAACATATACCTTGAACGAGAATATTGCGAATACTAACCCTATAATACATATATCACAATGGAAACCAATTTCGAATACCTAGCCAAGATTCTCAAGGATGATGCCATTGACACCTGGACTCTAAGAGAACAAGAAGAAATAAATAAACTAGACCTAACCCAAGGCCTACATATTTTCTTATACGATATCTATACCGGTATTATATCCCATTGCCAAACGAATAAACCCACAAACCAAGAACCCATATATGAATCAGAACATATAATAATCCTAGACTCAGATAGTACCATAGGTTGCCAAGAATAAGAATATTGCCCAGGCCTAACTAAGGTACCTGGGCTTTTCTATGTACATACCTAAGAAGCCATCTATAGACTTCATATAATTACCTAAGAGGTACTAGAGCTTTACTACACATATACTTACTAGCCTTATATAAGAACCCACTAGGCCTATCTATAGATCTTATAAGGCTTACCTAAGTACGCTAACTATCGACCATATATGGCCTTCAGGTAATAGGCATATAATATACAGATATTCTATAGCCACTTAAAAGGCCCTCCGAAAATCCCCTAGAATCTTCTGGCCATGGGGATTTAGTACGAGGATTACCAAGAGGATATAGTAATGGAACCATAGATGGCCTTAACCTTGTTATCATACAGGTATTATATAGCGGACAACGTGCGGGCAATTTAGGCCGCCCGGAGGTTAATGGGTGGAAATTTGATAAAAATTTTTGATAATAAATAATGTAATAAATAATGTACACGCAAATAATAAAATTTTTGAGATATGCAAATATTTTTTGAAAATAAATATTAAAATAATAAAATTCATTTTTAACAAAAATTTTTCTCGAAATATTTTGTAGATTAAAATAAAGTCCTTATATTTGCAATACAGAAACAAAGAGAGGTCTAAAATTTAATGAGAAAAATTTTCAAAAAAAAAATCTTTGAAAATTTTGCAAATTAAAAAATAGTTCTTATCTTTGCAATGTAATCAAAAAACAAATATTAATCAATCCTTGTTTGAACCGATAAAATCGTTTCAACTCTTTAAGACAAGGATATAAAAAACTTAAAGAGTGCGTAATTGTATGACACAAGAAAATTTAGTTTCAGTTAATGAGAGTGCAAATGTTGAAAATTCTTCAAAAGAAAAAATCAACAAAGTAAGTGCTAAAAAAGCTAAAGCACAATCTAAAGCAAACAATATTCTTTATAAGGATATTTTAGCTAATCTAAATAAATCAACAAAGGGACTTTTAAAAACTTCTTTCGGGGTCAAAAAATCAGATATTTACAAAGAAGAAATTTTTTCAGAACTTTCGGACAAAGAAAAAAAAGTAGCTCGAAAAAAATTTAGAAATACAATTCTTTCATTGTCCGAAAGTTTGACACAAGAAAAGGACAAAATTCGCTTAGAAAAACTAAAAAAAGCGTTTTTAGATTTTTATAAACAAGTTTACAAAGTAAATGATTTTTCGCTTTCTTCTGTTTGTTCTGAAAATATGAAAGAAACAAACAAAGAAATTTTGAAAAAGGCTTTACAAATCGTAAAAAAATAAATCAATGTTTAACTAAAGTAGGGATTTAGTTCCCTACTTAAAAATTATAAATCATTATGAAAACTATTAAATTTTTACAAGAAAGTTTTGAAACAAAAGAAAGATTTCAACAAGAAATTAGCTTTAAATATTCTTATAATCGAGATACAGTAGAAAGTGTAGATTTTCGTATTAATCAACGCAATATCAGATATTTTTACAAAGCTATGCAAAATTTTGAAAATTCTTTAGTAAACGAGTTCAAAGAAAAGAAAAATAATTTTTGTGATACAAAGCAATTTTTAGAAAGCATTAATGACTTTGATAAAATTCTTTTTGTAATAATTACTTACATGAAAACATATTTTGATTTCTGTAAAGATTATTCTAAAATTAGTTTACATGTACATTTAGTCCAATTTGATTTTACTACGAGTGTTTTAATTCAAGGTTTCTATAATTATACTCATAGGGATTTAAGTTTTTCTACTAAATTAGAATCCCAAGTATTAAATTCTGAAAATGAATTGCTACAAGAAAAATTAAATCTAATTAGAGAAGAAATTTGTGAATTAATTGGAATAGACCCCAATTTAGAAAAACAAGGTCACGAAGATAATTACGTATTCAATTTAAATATTGAATCCGATAATCAAATAGGATTTTTTTTGCAAGCAACCGAATTATAATTAATTCTTAAAATTTTTTAGAAAGTAAGGGAATGTTTGTCCCTTACTTTTTTTTGACTTATTCTAAATAAGGGCTACCGTACCCCGCATTTACTACCTGGTATTTTTAGGCTTTCGTATTAAGGGATACCTTGAACACAAACCAATGAATTTACTACCACAACTTTTTACCTCCTCGTATTAAGGGCATTGCCTAGAAAAGCCTTGAACACACACTAAAATTTTTTTTCCTACACACACGTTAAGGGCATACCAAAACACAACACACAAAAAGCCAGAGAATAAAAACATCCCTGGCTTTCATACTACAAAAGAATATTCAATATCTCTTTAATCTTATTCTTCCCAATAAGCCTTCTACCATTATTTATCTCATAGAAGAGAAGATAATACATCTCAAGTTCTTCCATCCAAATCCTATCTCCTCCCTCCAATAATGGTTCTATTCTCATCATATCCTCAGGATTAATCCATAACCGGTACCAAACCCTATTACCTTCAGAACATCTTAGGATTCTCTTATGATCATCATCCCTTAATATATCAACCATTATGATACTAATCCATATAAGAATATTATAAACCAAGCCACTAGGATAAAGGTATAAGGGATTGCATACTTCTTAAATGGGTATCCCTCTATCCCATCATGGAGGGCATATATAAATACTATGGGCCATAGTAACATCATTAATGCTACTCCCAGTAATTTAAACCAAGTAAAGCCAAGGCATACCATAGCATCAAAATTCATTGAGCTACCCTTATAATTACCATGACTATCGAAGTGATAGTAGTTCTTAGGTTTTAATACTTGCTCAGATCCTAGGTAGGGTGGTAGGTCCTTTTTAATGAACCTACCCTTGCTATCTCTTGCCCTTTCTCTTAGGAGTTTGGGAGCAGATAAATCTTCGTCGTAATCTTTAATTCTAGCCATTGTTTTTCTTTTTAAAGAATATTAGGTAAATAGGAAATAAAGGTAATACTAACCAGATTGTAAGAAATAATAGATGAGGTTTAATCATCCTGATTTCTTCACATAACATCTTGGTTAAAAGTATAGAGGGGATTAGGCATATCCCATAGATTATGCCTAATATTATCCAAGTACTATTCATTGAGCTTTTCGATTAGTTTTTTAAGTTTCTTATCTAAGGTTATCACCTTCTCAAGGGTTTCATCATCCTTGTGTTTCCCGTTATCATCCAACCATTTTTTGATTGCCTCTAAGGATTTCTTGGATTGATGATATGCAACAAAGGAATTGTACTTCTGTTCATTCTCTGGGGTACAAGGTAGGATTATTGCATTACCTTTCCCATCTAATCGAGTAAATTGACCCTCTAGATTTGTTGTTCTAGTAATTATTACCTTATTAGATAATATTGCAGTACCATTCTTTTTATCGATAGATACTACGTTTGCCTTTTCCATTAGGGTTTTGTCTTGGTAAATTACCGAGTTACCCTCTTTGAGTTTTATTACTTCTTTTTTCATATAAATAATGTATTTATTTCGTTATACAAATATACTATTTTATTTTTAAATATCAATCATTATTAAATAAATTCTGCAAATCTTCTGAGGTTATCCCATGCTGACGGTAGTAGTCGTATTCCCAAGGATTGAGAGGTTTGCAATTGACTGGGTATTCGTCTCTTAATTCGAAAGGCAAATAGCCAAGAAATTCTATACTGTTGAAATACTGTATCTTACCGTCAGTAAATAAGAAATATTTCAAAGGTCTATCGATTGCCTTACCGAAATTACTTCCTATTAATCTGATATCCTTGTTGGCAATGTAAACATGATACTTATCAGTTATCAAATATACCTGGGTATTCCAGGGTTTCTTCGATTCATCTAAGGTTTTCCTAAACCAATCAACCATAATCTGTTGTTTCTTTCCTATATCCATAATTAAATTATTTATTCATTGATAAATAGAACTCGATATACCTACCTAAGAAAGGCTACAAGCAATACTTTATCCTCTTTAATGTAAACTCTAAGAATTTATATTATGGATAAACTTACTAACGAATTAATTGCCAAGGTTGCAAACAAGTTAAACCTTGAACCAGCTCTGTTAAAGACAGTAACTGTAGTAGAATGTGGTAATCGAGACGGATTTTTACCCTCTGGTAGACCTCAAATTCTCTTCGAGGGTCATGTAATGTGGAAATATTTGAAGATAAAACTCGATGGAGAAGGTAAAAGAACCTATTTATACGATCTAGCCAAGAGAAATCCATCCTTAGTTTATCAAAAATGGACCAAAGAATTCTACTTAGGAGGTGAAGGAGAGTGGAAAAGACTCGAAGCAGCTCGTAAAATTGATGAAAACTGTGCTAATTTAGCTACTTCTTGGGGATTGGGACAGATTATGGGCTTCAATTATCAGCTTTGTGGATGTCAATCAGTAGATGAAATGATCCAAAAGATGTCTGAATCTCATGAAATGCAGCTAGAAATGATGTACCATTTCCTCTATAACTCCGGTTTAGTGAAACATTTGAAGGCAAAAGACTGGGATGCCTTCGCTAAAGGATATAATGGTCCTGGTTACAAAGACAATAACTACGACCAAAAACTAAGAAATACCTACGAAAACTTCAAAGATAAATTATGAAAGTAATATACAACAACATTATACCTTTCAAGGGATACAAAGCCATCAACCTTTTTGGTTTAGTGTTTGTAAGAAAGGGGGCTAAGTTTACTGAGGTAGATTATAACCATGAACATATACATTCAAAGCAAATGGCTGAGATGTTATGGATATTTTTCTACCTTTGGTATGGAATCGAGTACTTAATCATACTTTGTTTTGCTAAATGGAACAAGCAGAATGAAAGGTATCATGATGTAAGTTTTGAGGAAGAAGCTCATAATAATGATTCGAACCTGGATTATATTTCAACTAGGAAGCATTATGCTTGGTTCAAATACATAAAATTGAGAAGTTACAAGAAATGAAAGACTTAAAAGTACTGGGAGTATGTGGAGGGCAAGGAGCCCTCCTATTCCCTTTTAGAGATAAACTTATTGGAAATATAGAACCTCGTGGAGTATTCCATACCGGTAGAGAAGAACAGTGGAAAGCTAATTTCAAAGGCATACCTTTCTTAAAAGGGTACGAATTACCCGAAGATTGGCATCCAGATATCATATTATCTAGCCCTGATTGTGGTAGTTGCTCAGTAATGAGATTATCTAAATCTAAGGCTCTTGGAGACCCTAAAAGTAATAAAAGTATACAACTAGTATTCCAAGCAATTCAATATTACGAACCCGCTCTCTTTCTTATAGAAAACCTACCAAGATTGCTATCTCTCATTTCTAAAGAAATGTTAACGGATTTCTTTAAGAACTATAAACTTATTTTTCACGAAAGAAGCGTTTCTGACTTCGGAAACTCCCAAGTATCAAGAAAAAGATTAGTAATTATCGGAGTTCATTTAGACAAGGGAAAAGAGTATTTGAATTCATTTAATGAAGTGTTTCAAGTAAATACTCCAAAACTTACTAGAGATTTACTAGTACCAGCTCCAGAGGAAGCTTTTATCCCTTTCACTGATAAAGTTTTAGCCATGTATGATTATCGGAAATTACCCGAAAAGAAAAATCTTACAGTCAGACAAGTAAGACAACTTTGGACTCATGATTTCAAAGATGAAAAGAAATGGCCCATTAAAACTGCTAAGATGAGTACTCTCCCGGGAGTATATCGATTAGAAGATGATAAACCTCCTTTAACTCTGAGACCTTCAGATAGGCAATTCAGACCAGATGGTTATCCTTTGGGAATAAAGGATTTCAAGGCAATTATGGGATTTCCTGAAAATTACCGAGTATTTATTCGGGGATTTGCTACTTGGGATCCTAAGACTTATCACTACTGGTTAAATAAAGCCAGGTATACACTTGCTAAAGGGTCAGTATGTGAAATAGGATTATGGTTTAAGAAATGCCTTAATTTCAAGTGAATCCCCCCTATATAAATCTAATAGGCTTTTAAAGGGTATTGGAATAAGGAATATTGGAATAAGGAATACTGATATAAGAATCAATCAGGAAAAGGGATTGTTAAGGGAAAAACAAAGCCAGTTTCGTAACTGATTGATTTTGAATTAGTTGATTTATGCCAGACTTGGCAAAGTAATGCCAAGTACCTGATATAGAGTGAGTTGACTATTATGAATTGAAACCGAAAAACTCAAGTAACAATGAACAAAGAAACTTTATACAGAACAGAGATATTACCGAAAAATCTGAAGAGTATGTTTAATCTCTTAGCAACTCTTTATAATCGAGTTGTAAAGAGTCACAAGGGAAAAATCAGAATGAGTATTACTCAAGATTCAAAAGGAATCGATATTCGATTTAGAATTCCGACTACTGACTTCAGTAATAATTTCAAAGTAATTTTGGGAGTAATAATTGACAGATACAAAACAAAAGATGCTTATCTCAGATCAAAAGATGAAGAAGCTTAAAGTTGCCATGATAGTCCTTTTACTAGGATTTACTATTTACCTTTGCTTCAGGAATTACAAACTGAATCAACAACTCAGTATGTTACCTGATAAAGAGATCATCCAACATACTGATACAATTTATTTGAGGAAAGATTTCCTGCCAATTTCCTACGATAATTTACTTAACCCAAGTAGAATCCTTCTCTACCATTATCAGAATTGGGATAAGCCTATTCATACCGCTAATAATCCTGATTCTATAATCTCAGAGAAGGATTCTCTTGTTCAATTAGTAATCGATAAGAATCAACTTACATTGAGTTTCCTTAATCAAAATTCAGGAATTTATTCTAGTAGGTTATTCAATATCGACCCTAATAACTACAAGTATTCTTGGTATAACGGAAAACTTACCACACAAGAAATTAAATCTAGAATAAGATTAGTTCCTTATGTTTATGGTAAGTACCGACCCTTTAACAATCTATGGGATTTGGGAACAGGAATTTCAATCGAGACTAAGAGATTTAATTACAAACTAGGGATAAACAGTTTTTATTACCCAAGATATTTCTCAGGTATCAAAACTGATTTAGAACTGGTAGTAACTTATAAATTTTAGATTTTATGGCAAAGAAGATACAGGAAACACCTACTAACCTTACAAGAGAAGAATTATCTAATCTATCTAGGGTTACAACGGATGTTTTCTTTTTCAGTCTTTTTTGTTATGTGATACATCCAGTGAGAGGAAAGGTTCGATTTGAATTATATCCGTATCAAAAAGCCGTACTATACCAATTTATACTCCAGAGATTCAATATCTTGTTAAAGTTCAGGCAAGCGGGTATTACAGAACTTATATCTATGTACTGCTTATGGCTGGCATCATATCATCCTAATAAGAAGATAAACATTATCTCCATTAAGGATACTACAGCTAAAAAGGTACTTAAGAAGATTAAGTTCATGTATAAGAATCTTCCATGGTATATGCAAACACCTATCATCAACGGAAGAACTGGGGAATTTGGTTCTGCCTCTATGATTGAATTTGATAATGGTTCATTCATAGAATCCATTCCAACATCTTCCGAAGCAGGTCGTTCAGAATCTCTTTCTCTTCTGGTCATTGATGAGGCTGCAATCGTTCGGTGGGCATCAGCTATTTGGGCAGCTGCCTTCCCTACGCTTTCCACCGGAGGTTCAGCCATCATCAATTCTACTCCATACGGTATGGGTAATTTTTACCATTCAACATGGGTAGATGCTATAGCTGGAGGTAATCCTTTCAATGCTATTCGATTATATTGGCAGATGCACCCAGAACGGGATCAATCTTGGTATGACCAGATGGCTTCTGCATTGGGTCCAAAAAGAACTGCACAAGAAATCGATGGAGACTTTCTTTCTTCAGGTAATACAGTATTTGATATGGCAGATATCAAGGCTATCGAAGATTGCTTAAGTGATTATCCAGTTTTAAAATATCGTTTCAATCGTCAGTATAGACAATTCAACGAACCAGATCCAAATAAACAGTACTTTATCGGTGCAGACGTTGCAACAGGTAGAGGCTCAGACTATTCTTCTTTCACTTGTATGGACAAGCTGGGAGAAGAACAAGTTGTGTATAAGGGAAGAATGGCAGTAGATAAATATGCTAGGTTACTGGGAGATACTGGGCAATTATTTAATTTTGCTGTTGTAGCTCCAGAATCTAACGACGTTGGGTTAGCAGTAACTTCTGCTCTTCAGTCAGAAGGTTACCCTAATCTATACTACTATCAAAAGCTTCTGAAAAAGAAAGGTAAGTCCAGACCAGAGGTTGATAAATCTCCAGGTTGGTTAACTACCCAAAAGAATCGTTCAGTAATTATAGAGGGTCTAGAACAAGATATTCGAGAAGAGAATATTATTGTGAAGGATCCTTTCTTTGTTCAAGAAGCTCCTACCTTTATATATGATGGTTTGGGTAGACCCGTAGCCATGGGTAAACACAGAAATAATACTTCTGCTGTAGATGTGGATTTGGAAGGAGATGTTTATTCTGATGATGATATATTTGGTAAAGCAATCTGTAATCACATACGAAAAGGAAAAACTAATGTAATAATACAACCGAAATGAAAATTCTTAAGTTTTTTGGATTCGATAGAAGGAATCGATCTCCAATACAAGAAAACAAGGCTAATCCTCCAAGTAAAAAAGAGGAGGTACCTATTTCACCCGGTAGAGTATCGGAACCGGATGATGACCCAGGTAACTTCATTCATACATTGAAAGGCTTAACTCAGATGGTTACGCCTTCTTTTCGTGTTGAAGTGATTCAGCTTTTAAGGGATTTATATAAAGTGAATCCAGATGTTAACATAGCTTTACAGGATATGTTTAAGCTTGCTAATACTGGTCACAACATAACCTTCCCTAATAATACCGATAAAGAGGCTGATAAGATGAGAGATCATCTTTCTAAGGTATCCTCTAAATGGTCTAACTATACTGCTGGTATGGATGGTTTGGTAAACAAGATGATAGTTCAATTGATGATTAGTGGAGCTATCTCAGTAGAAGCTGTACCAAATGAAAAGTTAGAGGGTCTAGCTACTGTATTATTCCTCAAACCAGATAGGATAGTATTCAAAAGAGAGAATAATGGTGTATACAGTCCATATCAGAGGAACACTCTTTGGAATGGCTCGAATAAGCAAGATTATATCAAACTTAATACAGAGACCTACTGTTATGTTGGTATGTATAATGATACCGATGAACCTTATGGAATACCTCCTTTTATGGCATCATTGGACTCATTAAAGGGTCAGCATGATATGAAAACCAATTTTAAACATATCATGGAAATCTGTGGTATGGTTGGTTTTCTAGAGGCTTTGATGGAAAAACCACAACAGAAACCTAATGAAAATGTAGAAGCTTACACTAGAAGATTAAATAGGGAGCTAATACGTTTGAAACAGAATGTAAGGGAAGGTATGAAGGATGGAGTAGTAACTGGTTACATTGATGACCACCAGTTTAAACTTAACTCTACTTCAAAAGAGATGAGCAATATTGATAAACCCTGGAATATGAACCAGCAATCAGTTGCTAATGGTTTGGGAGTAAATGGCAACCTAATTGGAGTACAAGCTTCCATTGGAGAAGGAGCAACTGGTATTATGCTTTCTAAGCTTATAAGTCAGTTAAAGAATATCCAAATGATAGTTTCTTATGTTCTTAAGTTTATTTATGAACTAGAACTACGTCTGGCTGGCTTTGATTGTAAGGGAATATCCATTACTTGGGGATCATCCACTATCTCTGATGAGGTTAAAATCCAACAGGGTAGACAGTATAAGATTCAGAACCTTGACTTACTTTACAAGGCAGGTATCATTTCTCAATATCAATATGCTTGGGAAATGGGTTATGATTCTCCTTCAGAAGAAGAACCAAGAGTTTCATTGGAAGACCAATTTGCTAAGGGAGGTAATTCAGACCCACAAGAGGGTACTAAGAAGAAACAGAGACAGGACGATAAGAATCAATCCGCTCGTAGATCAAGAGATAAAAATAACCCGGCTCCTTCACGAGGAGATCAAAATACTAAATCAAGATGAGTAAACCGATTAATAAAAAGAACAGAGAACATTTGGATTCTTTAGTGATAGGTAGTGGTCATACTATAATGGCTGGGTATATCCCAACATCCATAGAACCACAAACCTTCTCGGAGAATTTTTATAAATGGGCTCAAACTTCTAAGGAGTCAGTCAGTCAATTTGG